>Ga0268264_10002979_pt1 | contig 14698 bp, 16 predicted proteins | sample KBSSwiS32_FD_190357 | JGI IMG/M metagenome (GOLD analysis project Ga0268264, IMG submission 190357) | Switchgrass rhizosphere microbial communities from Kellogg Biological Station, Michigan, USA - KBS Switchgrass S3-2 (SPAdes) (version 2) | ecosystem: Host-associated > Plants > Roots >...
AGACCTGATGGGTCGCGGCGGTTTTGCAAGAGTGTACAAAGCCTTTGATGTTTTGTTGGACCGTTTTGTGGCGGTAAAAGTCTTCACCACACACGATAAGGATAAATACAATGTACTTGAAGAAATAAAAAAAGCCATCAGGCTGGAACATCCTTCACTATTGCGTTATTATGATGTGGCCATGGTTGAGGGGCAGAACGCTTTTGGCGAGAAAGAAACCATGCAAATAGGTGTAATGGAACTGGCCAATTACGGGGATTTAAAAACCTTTACTAATGCGCCCTATGACGACATTATTTTAAGAGAATTGTTATTACAGGTATTGGAAGGGATTGATTACCTCCACCGTAAAGGAATTATTCACCGCGATTTGAAACCCCAGAATATTTTACTCGTTGAAGACAACGGCATCGTAAATGCAAAAATTTCTGATTTTGGCATCAGTAAAAACCTGAACAGCAGCGGCAATAGCTCATCTGCTGTTGTGGGCACAATCGAATACATGGCGCCGGAGCAATTCAACCCCGCCAGGTATGGCATCAATGGTAAAATTGGAACCAATGTCGATCTATGGTCATTCGGCATCATGGTTTTTGAACTTATTATGAAACGTTCATTGTTCGGAAGCCGGGGGCACGATACCACAGCGGAACAGATCATGAGTTCTATACTGGCCCCTCAATTACCACCCGATATAGAAGATTTGCCTGAACCTTACAGAACGATGGTTAAAAAATGTTTAGTTACGGATGCCTCCAAAAGGGTGTTGGGCGCAAAAGAACTGATGGGATATTTAAAAGAAGGCACATTTGCTGGCGCTCCTACGATGGAATATAAAAAGCCGGTTATAGATAATCGTTATCAAAGCTATAGTGGTGAAACAAAAGTAATGCCCAAAAAAGAGAATGGCAACGTGATTGGGAACGGAAATCAAGTAAAAAAAGAATATGAAGTAAGTCCAATTACTCCTGAAAAAACAAAAAATAAAAAACCCTTACTTGTTGGGGCGATTGTTTTAGTGTCGGCATTGGTATTGGTGGGAGCTTATTATTATTTCAGGAGTATGCCAAAAACTAATAATGAAAGCCCTGAAACATTGTATTCTGATGCTATGAAAACCTTTGGAAACGTAAACAGCGGTTTTTTAGAAAGATTACAACAATCTGCGGAAAGCGGATACGATTCAGCTAATTTTTCTTTGGCTACCTATTATGAAGGGATCAATCAAATTGATTCTGCAGTAAAATGGCTTCATCCTTTGGTAGTAAAAAACAACGCAAGCGCCATCCAAAAAACGGCAGGTATATGGGTTAGTAGCAATAACGCTTCATTAAGTGATTCGGTTAATTCTTATTACGAGAAATGTGCAAACCTCGGCAATGTAGATTGCCAATATCAGTTAGGGATGATTTATTACAATGGCAGCGGAGGAATTCCAAAAGATTTAAGGGGAGCATTTGATATTTTTTTAAAGGCCGCAAAAGCTGGCAATGCCCCTGCCCAATGTATGTTGGGTAATATGTACTATGCGGGTGATGGGGTTGACAGGAACAATGAAGAAGCATTTCAATGGTATATTAAATCAGCGGAACGTGGCAATGAAGTGGCTACTTACGCGATTGGACTTTTTTATGCAGATGGCATCGGTGTACAGAAAAATGCAAAACAAGCATTAAAATATCTCAAACTTGCCGCGGAAGGAAATAACAAGGAAGTAAAACAGGCAGCTGAAAACAAATTAAAGGATTTGAAAGTTGAATAGGAAGACTATAGAAAATTTAAAGACACTGATTTCACTAATTACTATTAAATAATTAGGTCAACGGTTTATCGCTATCGCTTCATAATTCTTTGATACTTATCTTAATTGCAGAAATAGCAATAAAAGTTGTTCAACTAAATCCATAAAAGCCTGTTTGTTAACTTTAAGAATTATACCATCGGTGGATTTAAGCACTTCCAATATCATTTGACTTAGTTTGTCGACCAACGATCGGAGGTCTTTCATTACTTATAATCCTAAATAATATTTTGTATGCCAATTGACATCAGCGCCTTTTATAGCAGACGACAAAGGTAATTCTGTTGCCATGTATGCAATCGGGCTGGCTTATGCCAATGGTACTGGCGTAGAAAAAGACCTGGCAAATGCGCGAAAAATGTTTCAGCAGGTGATAGACAAGAACGATAACCCGGATGTAGTGAAGGCTGCCCGGCAGCAGTTAGGCGTGGATACGGGTTCATTGGATACAATGGATGTAAAAAAATAATGGTTGGTTCTAGCCTGGTATAGCCAATGGCATGGCAAGATATTCTAAAAAATTTCTAAATGCAGTTTAATATGAAACTATTTGTCTTTTTATCTCTTTATATAGCGGCAATCATTAAGCTGCAAGCACAGACCGTACCTGTGTTTCCTGCAAAAACAAAAGCTAATGAACCTGCCCAATCCAAGAATACAAAAGCAACATCTGTTAAGAAGATCGATCCGAAATCCGTAAAATCGACTGCTTCACTGAAAATTATGTGCGATGTTGACGCTAAAGTGTATGTTGACGGAGAATATAAATCAGATGTAAAACCTGGCATTGCGTACAAACTTCCCCTGGATAAGGGTATTTACCAAATAAAGATTGTTTCTGCGAGGTTTAATAATGTAGTTCAAATACGGGATGGTTATAAAATAGAAAATTCAGATCAACAGGATTACTGGAATGTAAACCTGGGAACTATTGAAAGAGCGTCCAGGGCAGATCAACTGGTAAGGATTTTAAAAGATTGTATGCCGGATTACTACTCCGGACCAACCCAAGGAAAGTACTCCATTTCTACGAAACAGGCGTTATCTGTATCAGATGCAACGATTACGTTTGCCAGGAATGCTCAATTATTTGATGATGAAAAAAAATTATTCGGTAATATGACCGAAATGAACGTCATTATTGGTGCCTCCATTACAGGTTTTGAAATAAAAAAAGACTTAAATTCTGAATTGAAAAAAAACACATTTAACACGACTCAAGCCGTGATTTTGCTGGGAAAGGGCCGGTTTATTTTTACTGATCAATTTTACCCCGAAAATAATAGCGATAAGGCATCGGGTGAAGTTTTAATATATATTAGGGATTACTGCGCTGATGAACTTGAAAAGAAACTCAAAGCTTTTTTCGATATGCAATAAACGTTAAGCTACATGAAGCAACCTATTTTTTTATTTCTTTTTACAATGGCTACCAACAGCCTGGAAGCGCAGACCATACCAGTGTTCCCTGTGAAAAAGAGCGAGCCGGTTAAAGCTAAACCGGCAATAGCAAATCGCAGAAATAGCAATAGCCATGCACTTGATTCTCAGTATAAGAACGAAACCCTGTTTTTTATTGATAACAGCCACATAACAGCAGGCGAGTTCCTTGACGCATATTATAGAAATAAGGAACAGAACGATTCGGGTAACCAGATTAAAAATTATCTCAATCTGTACATAATTTTCAAACTAAAAATATATTACGGAACTCAAAACAAACTAGATACTGTGTCATCCCTGAAAGAAGAAGGAGAATATTATAAAAAGACAATTGTTGATGACTACAACAGCAAAACAGCGAGGCCTAAAATTAGTGTCAATGATTTGTTATTACCTCCTGAAATTGCCGCTGACTTAAAGAGATTCAACGAGGGAAACCTGTTGTTTTATTTAATGAGCACAAAGGTCTGGGATTTGGCTAAGGACGAAACAGGGTTAAATGCGTATTATAATAATAACAAAACAGCATACCAGGATAAAGATTATAATAGTATAAAAGAAACAGTAATGGCGGACTATACAATTTACCTGGAAAATGAATGGCTAAAAGGTTTACGGGCAAAGTATTCTATACATCTGAATGAGAATACGTGGGAAAAGGTTTTAAAAGATCAGGGAAAAATTTATTAAAACATACCTTAATTAATTTATAAAAGCTGTTGGATAAAAACATGAAGCAACTTACTTTTTTATTTCTTTTTATAGCGGTCATCATAAATCTGAAAGCGCAGACAATCCCGGTGTTTCCGGCGCAACGGGATGGTGATAGGCAAACTAAAAAAGCTTCCAAACCCATTTCGCCAAAACCAAAAAATACAGGCATAGAAAAGAGCGCCAATACATCTGTTATTAAATTTCTTTGCAATGCTGATGCGATTTTATATGTAGATGGAGTAAGTAAAGCATGCCTTAAAAAAGATAATGTGGTTTATGCCAGGCTTACAAAAAGAGAATATTTCTTAAAAGCGGCCAGCATTGAAAATGAAGAGGATCAGTTGCAATGGAAACACATTGTTGCTGAAACGGTCATGAACGAATAGCTGAAGCTTTACCATACCTGCAGGCTCTCACCGAGCGCATCGGTGGCAAGTGACATTTAAAGGCGCGCGGTTATTGTATGCAAAAACCTTACTCGAAAAAAGCAGGCCGGAAGAAGCGCTTGACCAGTTGAAATCCAACGCAGAGGCTGACAGCGAATGCGGAGAATCGCGCGCAGATAATTTGGAGCAACAGTTAAAACTTTTTTTCGACACCAATTAGATTTTAACGGTATGAAACAATTTATTTTTTTCTTTCTTTGTGCTTCGGTAATCATTAGTGTGAACGCGCAGACAATACCGGTATTCCCCGCAAAGCCGAACAACAAAACGCCTGCAAAGAAAAATGAAATAAACTCCAAAAATTCCACAAAAACGTTTATTCTTCCAGAAATGATTGTAGTAGAAGGCGGAAGCTTCAATATGGGTAGTGCAGATGGTGCATCAGATGAAAAACCGATTCACATGGTAGAGGTAAAAAGATTCAGCATTAGCAAATATGAAATTACCCAGTCTCAGTGGCAAGCGATCATGGGTAGTAATCCATCCGAATTCGCTGGCTGCATTACCTGCCCTGTCGAAAATGTTAGCTGGAACGATATTCAAGATTTTCTTAAAGAGCTGCATGCTCAAACAGGAAGACATTATCGCTTGCCTACGGAATCTGAATGGGAGTTTGCTGCGCGTGGAGGCCTGAGGAGTAAAGGATTTACATACGCAGGAAGCTTTGGAGTAAGCAATGTGGCATGGCACAGTGAAAACAGTGGTAATCAGACCCACCCTGCCGGCCAAAAAAAGCCCAACGAAATAGGAATCTGTGATATGAGCGGGAATGTTTGGGAATGGTGTGAAGATTGGTATCTTGTTTATGGAACCAGTCAGTTGAATCAAGAGTCGTCAACTTTAGGTAGGCTGCGTGTCATTCGGGGAGGAAGCTGGGGAGGAGCCTCTTCAGATTGCCGGATTCCCAATCGTGCCAACCAAGATCCTGCTAAACGAAGCAATGATACTGGCTTTCGCATTGTAGCTGATTTGTACAATTGAGTTGATGGTAGATTTGAACAAATTCATATAGGTTTGATGGACCTAATAAATAGATAAATCATAATCTCGAGGCGGAGGCAATACCCGAATTTCCTGCAAAATCAAAATCTAATGAACCTGTTAAGCCTAAAAGAACCAAGGAGCCGGTGGTTAAAAAAAGCACGGTGCAGACTTATAGGTATTGCTGAGAATACCAAAGCTGTCATGAAGAAAGAACCCGAAGTGATAAAACCGACATCGGTACTGAAAATTATGTGCGATGTAGATTCCAATGAATTTGTTGACGGCGAATACAAAGCAGACGTTCAATCAGGTATAGCGTATAAACTCCAACTGGAAAAGGCGTTTACCAAGTAAAAGTTGTTTCCGCAAAATTTGGAAATTTAAGTCAGTTGAAAACGAGTATTAAATTGAAAATATAGATCGGCAGAATTGCTGGAATGTTAGCCTGAAGGCTTGATATGAGTTCGTTAATAGGATACGTTTTTCCATTGCTTTGGTATTCACGCCATGCATGAGAAGCCAGATGGATATCACCCGATAGGATGGCAACTTTTTTATTGGGAGAGGCTTCGGCGAATCTGCATTGCCCTGTCAGCATTTACCTCTATGCCATCTATCCATATTTTTCCTTTATACCAGCTTTCAATATAATATATGTCCTTTTGCTCAATTCTTTTAGAACCCATATCCCAGACATAAATATCAGATTCATATTCTCCTCGAAAGACGCCCTTGATATTTAAAACCGTTTTTTCTACGCTATCACTTATAAACCTGAATACATTCATTTCCCAAGTTCAAAACTCAGTCTACTTTTTTACTTTAACTGAATCGATCTTTTTCTTAACAGTTTCGTCAGAGGCGTTATTAACATCAGCCTCTTTTAGTTTTTCCATCAGATCGATAAGTTTTCCGTACAACTCCTTTTTTGCCTCCAATAACATAACTATGATTTTCTCACTTGGATTAAGCCTCGCATACTCCCTACCAAGATCAACACAATTCTCATAAAGCATTCCATCAATTATTACTACTTTCTGAGTTACTGCCGCTAAAGTTACCGGCGTTAGGTTCAAACTTCCGATTCCTGCAATTTTTTGATTCTGTATAAAAACATCTAAACCATTTAGTTCGAATTTATACCTTGTCGCCTTCTTAATAATTTTGCCTTTTTCACACTCTAGGTAGCGTATTCTGCGCAATTTAAGTATTGCTCGCAATTGCTCCTTCGTTGGTGCTGTTTTAATTTCGTGAATTGAAATTGTAAGGGAATTTGCTGAATCTCCTAAATTGATATTTCCCTCGTCCTTATAAGCTTCAAATTTTGAAACTTTCACAAGTATACTTGTTGTGTCTGCCGCCTTTTTTGCAGTATCTATTTTTGTGGAAGCAGTATCTACATTCGCAGTTGTAACGGAATCAGTTGCCGCTGCTGCCTGTGTATCAGTGGAGTTATTGCAAGAAAAAAGTAAAAAAATCAATAACAGGAAAATAATGCTACTTTTCATAAAAGATTGTTTTTGGGTTATAATAAAAGTTTATTGAAAAAATTCTCACAGGCGCAGAAAATTTTATGCAGAAATCAATATTTCAAAAACAAATTAGGGAAGACTAGGATTTCTTAGATATGGTAATATACAATACCGGGATGTTTAAAAATACCGTATTAATACGGTAGGATTTAGGGCAAAAGAGCCCTCCAGTTTTCCACTGCGGGGAGGGGAGAAAGGGGGTGGCTGGGGAGGAGTCTGGATTGGTAAGCAACAGCTGGCGGAATCACTATAGATAAGGTGTCGGATTTCGTGTCCGCCCTAAAAAAGATATTTCATTGTGCGAGCAGAAACCTCGGCATTAAGAAGCCAAAGTAAACCTACTGGTATTGAAATGTTTAAGTCAACTTTGGTTTGAAATTTGAAAATGAGTGCAAGAATTTCTATCGAATCAATAGGCTACAATTCTACTGTAATCTTGTTGACCGGAATGCCCTAACTAAATCTTTAATTACCGTATAAAAATGATTGTAGCCAATTAGGGTCGGTTCGTCAACTGATGCAAACTCTTTGTATTGATGTGACGGATCTATATACTCTAAAACGGGTTTAAAATCTGGCAACAACATATGCACAATGCCGTGCGTGTATTTATTTCTGTCAAGGATAAATTGATTTAGGTTCTGCCTATACAATTTCATTTTAGTATTTGAGCTGTATAGTTCAATTGTTTTTATTTTCTCATCCGCTTTTATAAAATTCATAAATCTTTCCTTCAATTGCATGAAATCAAGCTTGTATATATTTAGATGTTTATCTAATTCGGCTTGGCTTAATGGGATGTCGAGATTAATGTTTAAAAACAGGTTCTTGATCTCTTCGGCATTAGAAGCGCAGCTTCTAATCATTTCCTCCATAGCAATAAAATGAATCATCTGCTCATTGGATGGCCAGGGTTTATTGAATGAAACAATTTTTTTCTTACCTGGCCCCGGTGCTTTTTCATCAATGAACATGGTTGAAACGGATCTGCGCAAAGTTACCCGGGTGATGGGGTTGGTGTAATTGATGTCAAGCGCTGTTAGTCCAACAAGGAAGCCGTAAGTATTCAATATTTTGGGAGACTGGTATGCCATAGGCTGACAAAGTTCAGAATTTTTCGCTCCATGTGTTTAAGCGTGCCTTCATTCTGTATTTGCCTATCTATTTAGCTGGAAGAAAAATCTATGGATCAGGCGAAAGGAAAATTGATAGCCGTCAAAACCTGGGCAATTTAATTTATCGGTTCCGGGAAATCCATCACCGCTGTGGACACTGGCTGACCATGCCCGATGGCTGCACCATTTAAAACAGGTATGCATGGTTACCAGAAGCCTCTCTGGACTACTCCTGCGCCGGCCCGGTCAGCCTGGATATGGTAACCACCACAACGATTCGTTCCTCTTCATCCGCTTTATGGATCACGCTGGCCCTGGCCTGTTGACTGTTCCCCTTCCTGCCCAATTGGAAGGTTTTTGTTGTGCGGAGTCGGGGAGAAGGGGGTGCGTGGGAGTGGAGGTTGGGTGGTATTGCATAGATTTACCCGCTTCATTAACCCAACCCCCGCGTTCAAAAAACAGGTTTTGCTACTGGCAAACACCTGGAATGCTGGGTCTTTTAAACCGCCCTCACAATATCGCATTTAGTTACTGCTTTTTATTTGGCGGATTCGGCTTCCGACTCAACATTTCATGTAACAAAAACCTTCAGGAAAGCATTTTTAGGAAATCCCTTTTTGTGGCTTGGCGGACGCTTCCCTTTTATTTTTGCAGGCCTAAACGAGCCCCCATGCAGGTATTGAACAGCCATTTTCTTTCTATCCTGAAGGGCTGGATGGAATACCGGGAAGTCCGCAAACACGCCTTTTTATTAAAACCAGGACAGGTATGCCGCGAACTGTTTTTTATCCGGAGCGGTCTGGTGCGTTCTTATTACAGGGAAAAAGATACGGAGATCAGCGCCTGCTTTATGAAAGAAAATGATTGGTTGCTGTCGATTGAAAGTTTTTATGAACAAACACCTACCCGCGAATATTTCCAGGCATTGGAGGATACCGAAGTCTATGCCATTACCCGTCCGCAATTGCAGCACACTTTGCAGGCTCATCCTGCGTTACAGCATTTTGAACGTTTACTGACCCAGCACTATTACCAGCAGTGGAACCAGCAATTACTAGCCACCCGCCTGCAAACCGCTAGACACCGGTAGGACTGGCTATTGCGCCAGCACCCTGATTTATTGAAACGCGTACCGGCTAAATACCTGGCTTCCTGGCTGGGGATGGCGGAAGTGACCTTTAGTAAAATCCGCGCTGCCAGCCCCCATGCTGGTTAGGAACCGGTAATAAAACTTGTTGTGCGGAGTGGGGGAGGAGGAGGGGTGGGGCAGGAGGGTCAGATGGGGGGTATTGCATAAGGGGCTTGCGGGTATGGCGAAAGCAAATGCTGAACCCCATCTTTTTTTATTTCTGCCGAATGCGTTGGGGGTGCTATTGTTACTTGGCGCTGCAACCACTTTAATTGATTATGGGATCGGTCTCCCTCAACAAAAGCGTGGCCCGCATTCCATAATCCGGGCGCGTGATGGTGGGGGGTGTTGAAGATTTGATTAATGCAAAGCATGAATCAGTCCAGTAATTGCTGTCTCCATACAGCAGCCTAAATATATCCCAACCCTATAAAACAAAAAATCCTTTGTTGTCAGATTAGATAGTGGCTATTACACTTTGTCTTTATCGTAATTCTGTATGACTACTGCACGATGAAACAGACTGATTTGAGAGTATTTTAAAGCCATTCTTTGAATCAATATATGACGAGCATCGTACAAATTGGTTTTGTCTCTTAATTTGTCGCCATAAAATCTATATTCCTCTGCCAATCTCTCGTAAGTTGCAAAAAGGAAAATTCGCAAAATACTTTCATCGTAAAAAGTTCTATTCTTTAAAATATTGTTTGATCTATAGATATGGACAAGTGAATCTTCCAGTTTATTTACTTCGATTTCAAAAAAAGCTTTTTCATCTTGTTTTAATACGGTATCTAATCCGTTATTTGTTAAATATCGGTAAAAAGGCCACTCATCATCAAGGGTAAGAAGTAGTCGTTTTAAATTAGAACCGTTCTGCGAATCGCTTAAGGTAGAATCATATTTAAAAGGGGCTAACTGATATATTTTGCTATAACTTTTAATTTCCTCGTCACTTCTTTTTATTTTAAAGAAAAAAATTATGGCTGATCCTATCAGTAAAAACCATGATATGGGACCGATTATCTTTTTATGTAATGGTTTAATAAGTAAAAGTAAAATTAAAATTGCAACAATAACAAAGGTGTATTCAAATCCGAGTTTGTCCCGAAAAACGTCGATAAGTAAATGCCCAAATTCTTCCATAATAGTCGATAGTTCAGTTTCCATGATTTGCTGGGATTTAGTTGTTATTAATTTCTATACTTAATTTCTAAACCTTTACCAATCCTAGTTCTTCAAGCCTAATAGCCATTGTTTCAACTGATACTCCAAAAATTTTGTGCAGAGGAACAATTCCTTTACCGCCAAAGACTTTTGCACTTGCCAGGTACCTTGCCAAACTCCGGATATCCCCATACCGCGTAGTAAACTCCCGAATATTTCCAACTCCAAAAGCAAGCAAATTGCTATCATTTATTTCAAACACAGGAGTTTTAAAAGCTGTCTGGAACATTTCCCGGACATATTTTGCTGGCATTAAGAATAGAACTGCAAACTTATCGGCCTGCATTTCTTCTCCAGCCCTGAGTGTTTGCTTTTCTCCATCGATTGCTCTATCGCGATGTAGAACCGCATGATTATGTAAAAGCGCGTGGCCGAGCTCGTGAGCAGCTGTAAATCTCATTGATTCTTTGGGAAATTTCTTTGATACCTGAACTAATTTCTTACTCCTGTCAATAACACCTGCCACTTCGTATTTACCTTCAGCGGTCTCATTATAACCTAATTCATTAACTTCAATATAATTATACCCTAATACTTTTTTCAAAACCGTATCAGGTTGCAGAGCCAAAATATGTCCCTCTGGCAACTTTTCCGCCCAGATGTTTTTTCGATGAATCCAAATCTCATTTTGTAGCTTTCTCACTAAATTTTCTAAATCCTCTTCATTTTTTATCTCCTTTATCAGGTTGCCGTCTTGATAAATACCCATTGTCTTGTTAAATTCAGATGACATGTGTGCTTCAACTTCAGCTTCAAGCACTTTATGTCTTTTCGCATCCTGATGCATCAGTTCCATGTATTGCTTCACCACTTCACTTTTCCGCCATGCTATATTTTCCATCCACTCCCCAGGTGTAATCGATGCTAAATTTAAATCAATGATGTATAGACAACCTGAGACTGCTGAAATCGCTGAATTCAACCCAACTCCCGAGTCTCCGCGAACCGCTTTGAAACCATGATCAAATACCTCGATTGCAAATTTTCCTATATCCAGACTTAGCTCGGCAATCCTCATGGGTATTTCCGTAGCTGTTCGCATCACTTTTTCAAGCTGAATTACAATCAACTTTTTTGTAGCCTGATCCATCTCAGCATTTCTTTGCCGACGTAATTTTATCACTTTATCAAACTCATCTGAATCTCTTTGAAACAAGTCGACTAATTCCGGATAGTAGTCTGTCTCAATCAGCTCACTAATCTTCAATAAATCAGGGACATATTTACCATATGTCCCCTTCTCTTTTGTTAAATCTATTACGGTGATGACCATTTTTGCTGACACCATTGCTGAAAGTGCAGCTGCACTTCCTGAGCCCGGTTTATGACTACCTGCCCCGAATTTATTTAAGAGCTCTCCCAATGGAACATCAATCAGTTTACGGTCCATAACTAAATTTACGAATAACTTTCCTATTTGATTTATACTATCTGGTTATTGAGGTGGCGTATGAATATCGCCTTGATTCGAATTTTGATTGAGTAAACTACAATTACTTATCATTAGCTTATAGCTAACATGCCCGGCAATTTCACTTTAGCTAACTACAAAAGAAGGGTTCGTTTCAAGCTTGGGTCCACAATGGCAATACATTAAGGGTGTGCATTCTCTTATTTCAGATGCCCTTACTAAAGGAGAATCTTGCATGGCCCACTGTTTTTGATCAAGTATGCTTGAAATCTTCTTCGTTTATAATATGACCAATTACTGCGTATAATGTAATACCGACCATATTCCGAGCTCCAATCTTTTCTTGCAAATTTTGATAAATTACGGCGTTACTACTTTTTTAAATTCGGGATTCGTTAATGATACTTCCAAATCTTTGTCAGTCCGGGAAGGAATCAACACTTTCTTTTTCCATTTTTCAGAATATCGTTCCTTAAATATCGGATCATGACAAATGCAGCCTTCAGCATTTGCCTTATTCACCATGTCATATGTATACCTTGTAATGGGCCTTAGTAAGTTCAACTTTTGAATAGTGTAAGGTTTTTGTTTCCGGAGCTGGCCGCAATCAATGACAAGTTCAGCCGCCAACATTATACCGGCCATAGATGATTCGAAAACCGAAGGCACCTCAGCTGCGCCTTTTTGTTGCCCACCAGTCAGTCGCATCATTACACCGCCACAGACCACTTCGGAATAAAATATTTCCAAGCTTTTCCCGATATAGGGAGCAAGCTCGCGAATATCCACCTGGTTTATTTGTGCAATAAGATTAATTAATGGTGCATCGACGGAAGTTCCGTTAGCCATATATTGTCTGATCATATTTTGAAGATGAGGATGCGTGAACCCAAGACTCTCGGCAATTTTGAGGGACAGGCTTTTCTCTTCCTTTTTCCCGGGATATAGGCATATCACGCAGGGATCATCCAAAAAATTATAGTGGCGGGACACACCGCACTGTTCAGGCTGTGTCCAGGCATTTATGATCCGCTTAGGCAAGCTTCCTTGTACTAGACGCCGGTCCCTAGCTGAATCCACGCATACAGCGACACGAAAAATATCCCAGTTACTACGCCTTGATATGTATTCATCAAAATGATAAGGATAAAGTTGTGTTACGGGTGAATTCAAGAAAGCACCAATAATCTCGGTTTTAGAGTGACCGATATCGTCTTGTGTCGCCAGCACGTATCGCTGGAGATTGCTAAGATCGATTCGCTGACCATCGATTATGTGCAGTGATCCCGATAACGGCAGACCCCGCAAGGTCCACACCGCCCCATTGCCGATCGCGCCAAGACCCACCAGAACTGTATCTTCCAACATAACATTGTTGATTGCTGGTCCCTGTTCCGTTTCTTCATTTATACAGCCATTGAAACAAGAATATATGAAATCTTGGTCCATTTCGCTGGCCGGAAGCTGATTGCTGAATACATGTCGAAATATATTTGCTGCTGCAAAGCAGGCCGCGGCCCCCGCTCCAAATCGATTCACAGAATCCCCGGATAGCTGAGGCTTGCTCAGTGAAAATTTAGAAAGCCATTGATCAGAACCGATAAAAAATGTTTGACAATTGAGATTAACGCTGGTATCCCCAATGACAACAGCGGTTGTAGGTTCGGCAGCCATTAAATCAACAAAAGGATTGATCGCAAGGGCAAGTTCATTTAAGTGTTCCAGCTCTGACGCTTTCCCGTCCACGCACTGCAAATGCAAATTGGGATAAAGCCGTGCCAGTAATCGAACCAGCAAATCTGCGGTGGCAAATCCCTCGCGGCTCTGTATGGTTTTTTTATCAAAACAGATGCGGATGTTATGCGATAATAAAAGTTGTTGAAAGTTCGCAAAATCGAAATCCTTCAGCACCTGTGAGGCACCGAGCGCAGTTTTCCCAAGAAAGTTCGCGAGTCCCATGTTATATGATTTGAAATAACTTGCCAACTTCGTATTCCGTCAATTCTTTCCAGACCTTCGCTTTTAAACGATATACTTTCCAGTATTTTTTATCGATCGGGTCAGAACCAAAATTGGGAATTACTATCGAAAGCCCGCCAAGTGTGGCGACAATGGGGTAAGCATCGTCTGTGTCTGAATGATAGGCTGTGCCTGGATGGCTGTGCAATTGAACTAACAGCACCAAATTTTGTTCATACGCCCATTTATTGATCCGGTACAGCTCTTCACTACCCACTTGGTATAAAAGACCCTCTTCCAGCCTATAGGATTTCTGTGCAGGGATTAAACTGGTGCAAATTGTGAACAGTTTTCCTTCCTGTCTACCGAACCACAAACCAACACCCTCCACTCCCTCGCGGCCGGCACTACGCAAGTGTTCATAAATATGTTCGACGCAGCGGATTGGTACAGTGATGTTAGATATTTCTTGGAAATCGCTCATGACGGAACTTTATTGATATCGATACCCAATTGAAGCTGAGGAATCGTTGCATTTAGTTGTATATTAAAACCATTCAATGCCAGTATCCCATATTCCCAAAGTTTTTCAATGATAAAACCAAGTGTTCCTTCACCACCTTTACCCCGATGCGTTAGCCAGGGATCGTTGGAATGATCAGGATGCTGATGATACTCCCGAATACCGGGCAGACAAATAAATGCTGTTTGATCTGCCAACCCCAACGCAAGGGGTTGCATATTGGGTTTGCCCGGTTCGGTACTGATGTTGCGCCAGAACGGATGCCCCAATTCTTGCAAGTTTAAAACATGGAAGCTAAGTGGGTGGATGAATTTTACAGATAGAGGTTCGAGATCATAATTGGTAAAATTGATGTTGACCGCAAATATGACGGGTAACGGTTTGATCTGAGGTGCACAAAAGGCAATTTTGATA
>Ga0268264_10002984_pt1 | contig 14687 bp, 11 predicted proteins | sample KBSSwiS32_FD_190357 | JGI IMG/M metagenome (GOLD analysis project Ga0268264, IMG submission 190357) | Switchgrass rhizosphere microbial communities from Kellogg Biological Station, Michigan, USA - KBS Switchgrass S3-2 (SPAdes) (version 2) | ecosystem: Host-associated > Plants > Roots >...
GACCGCGAACGCGGTGACCGACAGCCCCGACTGCAGCGGTGTGTAGCCCAGCCCGTTCTGGAAGAACTGCGCGAACACGATCCAGACGCCCGAGAAGCCGGTGAAGTAGACCAGTCCCACCAAGGCGCCGGGCGCGTAGCCCGAGGTCTCGGTGATCAGCCGGAGGTCGAGCAGCGGCTCGTGCTCGCGGCGCAGCTCCCGGCGTTCCCAGAGCACGAACGCCACGGCGAGCGCCACCCCGACCGGGAACAGCCACCAGTACCGCGCCACACCCCCGGACTCGGCCTGGACCAGCGGGAACAGCAGTGCGAGCACCGCCGTGCCCAGCAGCACCGCGCCTGCCCAGTCGATCGGCTTGCGGTCGCCGCCGGTGCCCACCTTCGGCACCAGCCGCGCGGCGAGCACGATCGCGAGCACGCCGATCGGGACGTTGACGTAGAAGATCCAGCGCCAGCCGTCCGGCTCGCCGAAGGCCGCCAGCAGCAGCCCGCCGACGATCGGCCCCGCCGCCGTCGAGATGCCGACGGTGGCGCCGAAGAAGCCGAACGCCCGACCGCGCTCGGCGCCGCGGAACAGGTTCTGGATCAGTCCGGAGTTCTGCGGGGCCAGGGTGCCCGCCGCGAGACCCTGCAGCAGGCGCGCCACGATCAGCAGCTCGATCGTCGGCGCCGCCCCGCAGGCCGCGCTGCAGGCGACGAACGCGACGAGCGCGATCAGGAACATCCGGCGCCGCCCGTACGCGTCCCCGAGGCGGCCCGCCGGGACGAGGGCGAGCCCGAAGGTCAGCGCGTAGCCCGAGACCACCCACTGGGCGCCCGCGGGGTTCGTGGCGAGCCCCTCCTGGATGGAGGGGAGCGCCACCGAGACGATGCTGACGTCGAGCAGGGTCATGAACCCGGCCGCGAGGGTGACCGTCAACGCCCTCCAACGGCGGGGGTCGGGCGTGTAGGTCTCGCTGGTCATCGCCGGGAAACGTACCTCTGCTCCCGGCAGACCGCGCGTCAGGCCAGCCGGTCCCCCACCCGGACCGTGCCCGCGGTGGCCACGTCCGCGTAGGCCCCGGCGCAGGCCCAGGTCCCCAGGCCCGCGATCTCGCGCCGGTTGATCCTGGCGATCGTGCGCAGGGTGTCCCGGTCCTCCGGGATGCCCTCCTGCGCCAGCGTGGTCATCACGCACCGCATCGTCGGCATCGTCACGGTGATCCGGGCGTCCCCCGCGGCCCAGGTCCGGCCGACCCACTCGTCCTCGACGAAGTCCGGCTCCGCACCGGTGTCCAGCACCAGGTTCGGACGGTAGCGGCGGACGTCGAACACCGAGTCCGGGGCGGCGGCGGCGAGCGCGGCCAGCGTGGAGGTGGTCATCAGGTGCAGCACACCCAGGTCGAGGAAGGAGTCCTCCGGGGTGAGGCTCGCGGTCGCGATACGGCTCACGGCCTCGCCGTCGCTGTGCTCGACGGTCGTCCCGTCGATGAACCCCTGCGGCGCGAGTCCCTCGATGACCGGCCACTGTTCCTCGAACTGCGCCCCGGCGACCGGGTCCGCGGACAGCGTGACGGCCCGGCCGAGCAGCTCGGACAGCGCGGCGTCGAGCCCGGGGCCGGACTCCAGGGTCCGCCCGTCCGCGAACGTGACGGCGACGGGCGGGGGCGCGGCGTCCGGCGTCGGCTCGCCGAGGAAGCGGGCCGAGCAGCCGAGCAGGGCGCCCCACTTGCGCGGGTACTTGGCGCTGGCGACCGTGCCGTCCTCGGCGTCGACGACGGCGTAGGCACGGTCCCCCAGCGCCCCGCCGGGCAGCAGGGCCAGCGACTCGACCGCCTCGCCCTGCATCGACTTCACGGGGAACCGGTGGAGGGAACGGATCGACGGCGTCATGTCCCCTGACTACCCGTCCCAGCCGGGGTCGCACCACCCCCCGACGGACGGGTCTGGCAGGGTGGACCGCCAGTCAGGACGAGTGTTGAGGAGACCACCGTGGCCCCGCAGAAGCCGGACGTCGACCCGATCGACGGCCCCGCCCCCACCGATCTCGAGATCACCGACATCACCGTCGGCGACGGTCCCGAGGCCAAGGCCGGCCACCAGATCGCCGTCCACTACGTCGGGGTCGCCCACTCCACCGGCGAGGAGTTCGACGCCTCGTACAACCGCGGCCAGACCCTGAACTTCGGGCTCGGCGCGGGCCAGGTCATCCAGGGTTGGGACCAGGGCGTGCAGGGGATGAAGGTCGGGGGCCGGCGGCGCATCGTGATCCCGCCGCACCTGGGCTACGGCGACCGGGGCGCGGGCGGCGTCATCAAGGGCGGCGAGACGCTGATCTTCGTGGTGGACCTGGTCGCCGTGCGCTAGCGTGACGCGCCTGCTGATCATGTCCGACACCCACGTGCCGGTCCGGGCGAAGACCCTCCCGGACCGGCTGTGGGAGGCGGTCGACACCTGCGACCTCGTGGTGCACGCCGGCGACTGGATGGACCCCGGCCTGCTCGACGCGCTGGTCGAACGGGCCCCCGAGGTCGTGGGCGTCTGGGGCAACAACGACGGCCCCGAGCTGCGCGCCCGGCTCCCGGAGGTGGCGCGCTTCGAGGCCGGCGGCCTGCGGTTCGCGGTCACCCACGAGACCGGTGCGGCCCAGGGCCGCGAGCGGCGGATGGCCGCCCGGTTCCCGGACACGGACGTGCTGGTCTTCGGCCACTCGCACATCCCGTGGGACTCGCGGGCGGACACCGGCCTGCGCCTGCTCAACCCCGGCTCCCCCACGGACCGCCGCCGCCAACCGACCCACACGTGGCTGACGGCGACGGCGGTCGACGGTGAGCTGCGCCGAGTGGATCTGGTGCACCTGGAGCCCCGGCCCTGAGCACTCGTGTGGCACAAGCGCCGCTCAGTGGCGCTTGTGCCACACGAGTGTCAGCGGCTCAGTGGTGCCGCGCGTCCGAGGCGGCCTGGCGGTCGTCGATCTCGCGGTCGTGCGCGTCCATCTCCGCGGCCTCGGCCGCGTTGTGCGCCACCGGGACCTCGACCGTGGCGTGGCCCTCGGCCAGCGCCGGGTTCCGCCGGACCGCGACCAGGCTGACGATCGTGGTGACCGCCAGGACGCCCACGATGACCGCCACCGACACGGCGATGCTGACCTCGGGGACCGGGATCGGCTGCCCGTCGTTGAGGAACGGCAGCTCGTTCTCGTGCAGGGCGTGCAGCACCAGCTTCGCGCCGATGAACGCGAGGATGACGGCGAGCCCGTAGGACAGGTAGATCAGCTTCCGCAGCAGCCCGCCCAGCAGGAAGTACAGCTGCCGCAGGCCCATCAGGGCGAAGGCGTTCGCCGTGAAGACCAGGAAGGGCTCCTGGGTGAGGCCGAAGATGGCCGGGATCGAGTCCAGCGCGAACAGCAGGTCGGTGAGCCCGATCGCGATCATCACGATGAGCATCGGGGTGACCCAGCGCTTGCCGTCGAGCTTCACGGTGGTCCTGGAGCCGTGGTACTCGTCGGTGACCGGGAACAGCTTCCGGACCCACCCGACGACCCGGGGCTCCTTCCACTCCTCGTCCTCGCCGCCCATGCCCTGCCGGACCATGTTCACGGCGGTGTAGATCAAGAACGCGGCGAAGAGGTAGAAGATCCAGCTCAGGGCGTTGATCGCGGCCGCACCGACGGCGATGAACGCGCCGCGCATGACCAGCGCGATCACGATGCCGACCAGCAGCACCCGGTGCTGGTGGATCGCCGGGACGGCGAAGCTCGACATGATGATCACGAAGACGAAGAGGTTGTCCACCGACAGCGAGTACTCGGTGATGTAGCCGGCGAAGAACTCGCCCGCGTACTGGCCGCCCGCGAAGAACCAGATGCCGAGGCCGAACAGCACGGCGAGGGCAACGTACAAGAGCACCCAGCGGGTGGCCTCCTTGATGGTGACCGCGTGCGGCTTGTGGTCGACCAGGAAGAGGTCCGCGAGGATGATGGCCAGCAGGCCGCCGATGGTGGCGAACCAGAGCCAGACGGGCACGTTCACGTGGGTGGGTCTCCAGGGTCTCGAGGGCAGCGGAAAACTGCCCCGAGGTCTCTCCCCTCCGCCGTGCGGCGGATCAGTGACGCCGGTTTCCGGGTCCGCCTGATTGTCGGTCCAGGGCGGCGGGCCCTTCCACGTGCTGACGACGCCACCGCGAGCGGGATACTCCCCTGCGGTGCGTCGCCAGTCTGTACCCCCGCGCAACGGAACCGAAAGGCGGGGTGACCAAACGCACCGTTGACCAGGTCAGACGGCGATCGACACGGTCCGGGTGAGGTCGACCCGGTCGATCTCCTCGCCGCCGTCGGTGATCGCGTGCAGGCGCATCACGGCCGTCCGGCCGGGCGCCTCGGGCCGCACCTCGATCCGCAGGTACGCGTACCCCCGGTAGCGCACGCGGGACCAGGCGACGGTCTCCTCGTCGTCCCCGCCCTCGCCGATCACCCGGCTGCGGATCTCGCGGTCCTCGCCGGGGGCGCCGCCGGGTCGTCCGCGGTGGCGGTCCCCGCCGTCGTCGAGCCAGCCGTTGCTTGAGCGCCCGCCGGAGCCGACGCAGACGTACGTCGTGCCCTCGGTCTCCGACCGCACGACCGCCTGGTCGGGGGCCTCCCGGGTGGGACGGCCGGCCCGGATCGGGTCCGTGCGCTCGTACTGGTGGTTGTGGCCCTGCACCGCCAGGTCCACCGAGTGGCGGTCGAAGAGCGGGGTCAGGGCCTCGCGGACGCCGGCGTCGGAGGCGTGCGAGTCGCTCGTCGAGTAGGCGCAGTGGTGGAAGAACACGACCACGAACGTGATCGCGGGATCGGCGCGCAGGTCGGCGAGGGTGCTCTCCAGCCAGCGGGTCTGGGCGCCGTCGCTGTAGCCGGTGTTGGCGCGGATCTCCGTGGAGAGGTCGTTGGCGTCGACGCTGACGACGCCCACGCAGCCGTAGGTGAAGACGTAGACGGACGGACAGCCCTCGGGGCCGGTCCGCGGCAGGTCCAGGCGGGCGGCGTGGCCGCCGTAGCCGTGGCCCGCGTCGCCGTCGTCGTACATCGCCTCCATGTCGTGGTTGCCGGTGGCGAACATCCAGGGCGTGGTCGCGGCGCTGCGTTCGATCGCGCTGAGGTAGGCGGTCCAGAGGCCGGGGTCGAACTCGTCGTCCGGCTGGCCCCTCCCCGGGCGGTCGGCGTAGCAGATGTCCCCCGCGAGCAGGTGGAAGGCAGGCTGGTCCCGGGCGACGAGGGCGGTCAGCGCGTCGGCGGGCTTGCCGACGTCGGACCTGTAGCGGTTGGCGAAGTCCCCGCCGCCGGTGTTCACGCCCTGGTCGGCGAACGCGGTGAAGACGAACGGCTCCCGGTCGCCCGGCGCGGGGGCCGTGCGGAAGGTGGCGTCGGGGGTGAGCCTGCCGTCGGCCAGGCGGAACCGGTAGTGGTAGAGCGTGCCGGGCCGCAGCTCGGCGGCGGTGGCGTGCGCGAAGTACTGCTCGGAGTGCCCCTGCGTGACGAGGTTGCGGACCTCCACCGGCAGCGTCGCGCCGTAGGTCGTGTCCAGCCCGAGGTCGACGAGCACCCGCCCCTCGGGGCGGGCGGTGAGCTCTCCTGCGATCGCCATCGCGGTGCGCGGGTCGGCGCCGAACGACAGGTGCCTCCCGACGACCGCGCGGCCCCCGTCCGCCTGTGCCCGCGCCAGCCCGGCCCACGGCCCCGTCGTGAGCGCGAGGGCCGCCGCGGTCCCGGTCGCGCCGCGCAGCAGCGTCCGTCGGCTGACGGGATGGCGGCGCAGCAGGGCCCGCAGCCGTTCCTGGTCCTCGGGGATGGTCGCCACCGACAGACCCTCCCCCGTCCGGGGCGGGAGGTGGTGGACCCGGGGCAGGCGCGTCCGGGCGACTGGGGTCGATTCGTCGGGAACGTGAGGTCCGTCGCGGGCCTGAGAGCGGCCTGAGGCGTGCCGCGCGGGGTGTCGGTCCGCCCGGATACCGTTCGCCTGTGTCCCGCCTCCTCCGCGCCTGCGGCGTGCTCGTCGCCGTAGGTGCGCTGCTGCTCACCCCCGGGATGGCGGCCGCCGCCACGCCGACGCCCGAGCCCTCCGACGCCGCCGCGGACGTGGCCACGAGCGAGCAGCGGATCGAGGTGCCCGGCGGGCCGGGGCGGACCGACACGATCTCCCTGGACACCACGCTCTACCTGCCGGAGACCACGCCGGCGCCCGCCGTGCTCGTCGCGCACGGGTTCGGCGGCAGCAAGCGGTCGGTCGACGCCGACGCGCGCGAGCTCGCGGCCCGCGGGTACGTCGCGCTGGCCTGGTCCGCCCGCGGGTTCGGCGCCAGCGGCGGGCAGATCGCGCTGAACTCGCCGGACTACGAGGTGGCGGACGCCCAACGCCTGCTCGACTGGCTCGCCGGGCGGCCGGAGGTCCAGCAGGACGGGCCCGGCGACCCGCGGGTGGGCGTCACGGGGGCGTCGTACGGCGGCGGGCTCGCGCTGCTCCTCGCCGGGTACGACCGGCGCGTGGACGCGATCGCGCCGGTGATCACCTGGAACGACCTCAACCAGGCGCTGTTCCCCAACGCGGCCTCGCCCACCCCGCTGCCGGAGGACACCCCGGCCCGGGGCGCGTTCGCCGGGGACGGTGTGTTCAAGCGGAGCTGGGCGGGGACGCTGTTCTCGGTCGGGTCGGCCGGGGCGGGGGGCTCGGCCGGGGCGGGGGGCTCGGCCGGGGCGGGCTCGGCCGGGTCGGCCGCGGCGGGCTCGGCCGGGGCGGCGGGGCCGGGTGGTCCCGCCCAGGCCCCCGCATCCGGGCTGCCCCTGACCTGCGGCCGCTTCACCGCCGAGGTCTGCGCCGCCTACACCGACGCCGCGACCACCGACCGCCTCTCCCCCACGACCGAGGCGCTCCTGCGTCGCTCGTCCCCGGTCTCGGTGACCGACCGGATCACCGCGCCCACCCTGCTCGTCCAGGGCGAGCAGGACACCCTGTTCGGGCTGGACCAGGCGGACGCCAACGCCCGGCAGATCGCCGCGACCGGCACGCCGGTCGAGGTCGCCTGGTACGCGGGCGGGCACGACGGCGGGGCGCCCGACCAGACCGTCCGGGACCGGATCGGGGACTGGTTCGACACGCGGCTGCGTGGCGAGGAGCCCGCGGCCGGCGAGGGCGCCTTCGCCTACGAGGTCGAGAGCGGCATCCGCGCGGGCCGCAACACCGCCACCACCCGGACCGTCACGACCGACGCCTACCCCGGGCTCGACGCGCCCGCGGTCACCACGCAACGGCTCCCGCTCGCCGGCGACCCCCAGGTCGTCACGAGCCCGCCCGGGGGGAGTCCGGCGGCGATCACCTCGCTGCCCGGCCTCGGCGGCGTGCTCGGCGGCCTCGGCGGACGGCTCTCCGCCTTCACCGCCGACCTCCCGGGCCAGTCGGCCGTGTTCACCGCGGAGCCCGGCACCGCGCAGACCGACATCGCGGGCGCGCCGCGGGTGACCGTGGACGTCGCGCGGGTCCCCGGCCAGCCCGCGCCGGCCGGGGCCGTGCTGTTCGCGAAGACCTTCGAGGTCGACCCGGCCGGGAACCGGACCCTGCTGGGCAGCGCCGTCGCGCCCGTGCGGGTGGCGGTGCCCGCGGACGGCTCGCCCGCCCGCGTCACCGTGACGCTGCCCGGCGTCGTCGCGCCGATCGAGGCGGGCAACCACCTCGAGGTGTCGGTCGGCACCACCGACCAGGCGTACGCCTCCCCCACCGAGCCCGCCGTGTGGCGGGTCGGGCTCACGCCGGACTCGGGTCTCACCGTGCCCGTCGTGCCCGGACGCGCCGCCACGCCGAACACGGTGCCCCTCTGGCCGCTGGTCGGGATCGCGATCGTGCTGGTCGCGGCGCTGCTGGCCTGGATCGTCGCGCGGGTGCTGCGGCGGCGCCGGGAGGTCCCGCCCGCCGGGGCCGCCGACGCCCCGCCGCTGGAGATCACCGGCCTGGCCAAGACGTACAAGGGCGGGTTCAGCGCGGTGAAGGAGGTTTCCTTCACCGTCCGGCAGGGCATGGTCCTGGGTCTCCTCGGCCCCAACGGCGCGGGCAAGACGACCGTGCTGCGCATGCTCATGGGCCTGATCGCGCCCACCGCGGGGACGATCCGGGCGTTCGGCGAGCCCGTCGGACCCGGGGCGCCGGTGCTCGCCCGCATCGGCGCGTTCGTGGAGGGGCCCGGGTTCCTGCCGCACCTGTCGGGCGCGGACAACCTGCGCCTGTACTGGGCGGCGACCGGGCGGCCCACCGAGGAGGCGCACCTCGAGGAGGCCCTGGAGATCGCCGGGCTCGGCGAGTCCGTGCACCGTCGGGTCGGCACCTACTCGCAGGGCATGCGGCAGCGGCTGGCGATCGCCCAGGCCATGCTCGGCCTCCCGGAGCTCCTGGTGCTCGACGAACCGACCAACGGGCTCGACCCGCCCCAGATCCACGCCATGCGCGAGCTGCTGCAGCGTTACGCCGAGGGCGGCCGGACCGTGCTGGTCTCCAGCCACCTGCTGGCCGAGGTGGAGCAGACCTGCTCGCACGTGGTCGTCATGCACCACGGGAGGGTGGTGGCCACCGGCACCGTCGACGAGATCATCGCCGGCGGCGGGGCCGCGAGCTTCGGCGTGGACTCCCCGGAGCGTGCGGTCGAGGTGTTGGCGGCGCTGTCCGGCGTCCGCGACGTGGCCGCCGAGGGGTCCGTGGTCCATGCGGAGCTCAACGGCACCCCCCGCGCCTCGGCCGTCCAGGCGCTGGTCGCGGCCGGTGTCTCGGTCGAGTCGGCCGGGCCGCGCCGTCGTCTCGAGGACGCGTTCCTGCAGTTGGTCGGAGAGGACACGGCCCCGTGAGCGAACCATCGGCCCAGCGCGCGGAGCACCGCGCCGACTGGCTCCACCGAGACGCCCGGTACTCGGACGTCTCGACGCGGAAGGGTCACGTCGGCCTGCCGGCCGCGGACGGGCCCCCGCCGACGTCGTACAAGCCGGGGCGGACCCTGCCGCTGCGCGTGGAGCTTGTCCGCCAGCTCCGCCGCCGCCGCACGCAGGTGACGTTCGGGCTGGTCGCGCTGCTGCCGATCATCCTGTGGATCGCCTTCTCGTTCACCTCGGACGGCGCCCCGGGCCAGGCCGTCAACCTGGTCGACCTGGCGCAGGGCAGCGGCACCAACTTCGCGATCTTCGGGCTCTTCGCGTCGGCGGGGTTCCTGCTGGTCGTGGTGGTGGCGCTGTTCTTCGGCGACACGATCGCGTCGGAGGCGAGCTGGTCGTCGCTGCGGTACCTGCTCGCGGCCCCGGTGCCTCGGACCAGGCTGCTGCGGCAGAAGGCGCTGGTCTCCGGCTTCCTGGCGTTCCTGGCGGTGCTGCTGCTGCCCGTCGTGGCGTTGGTCGTCGGGACGCTGGCCTACGGGGCGGGCGACCTCGTCAGCCCCACCGGCGAGTCCCTCGGCTACGGCGTCGCCGTCGGCCGGGTGCTGCTCGGTGGGGTGTACGTGGCGTTGTCGCTGCTGTGGGTGGCCGGTCTCGCGACCCTGCTGTCGGTGAGCACGGACGCGCCCCTCGGGGCGGTCGGCGGGGCGGTGATGGTCTCGATCGTCTCCCAGATCCTGGACCAGATCACCGCGCTGGAGGGGCTGCGGGACTACCTGCCCACGCACTACGCCAACGCGTGGTCCGGGCTCCTGGGCTCGGTGCCGGACTGGGGCGACATGACCCGGGGCCTGTTCAGCAGCGTCGGCTACGCCACGATCTTCTTCGCCGCCGCGGCCTGGCGCTTCCACCGCAAGGACATCACGAGCTGAGCGCGCGGACCCCGGGTGCGGTGGAGTGCTCGAGGAAGGTGCCCGCACGCATCTCCACCCGCACGTCGTCGGCGATCCGGTAGGGGCGGGCGAGGAGCAGCCCGCCGAGGGTGCGGCGGAGCCTGCTCATCTCGGCCCGCACGGTGACCAGGTGCTCGCGGTCGCCGTAGAGGGCTGCGGAGAGGGCGCCCGCGTCGAGTCCCGTGGCGCCCGCGCGGGCCAGCAACACCAGCAGCTCGGCGTGGCGGGTGGACAGCGGGTGGACCCACCGCGCGGAGCCGTCGACCAGTGCCCGCGGTGGGCGGGACGCGAGGTCGAGGGTCAGCGTGATCCGTTCGGTCTCGGCCACCCGCAGCAGCCAGCCTCCGGGCACCGGCTCGGGCACGCACACCCCGACCCCGTGCACCGCGAGCGGCCGGTCGGCGCGCGGCACCCCGACCCGCTCGATGCTGGGCATCCCGGTGACCGCGGCGACCCAACCGTGGTCGTCGACGACCAGGCCCGCGCCCGGCACGCCGGACAGCAGCGGCGCGGCGACGGTGCGCAGGGCCTCCAGCCGGGACTCGTGCCGGCGCCACAGCCCGGCCTCGGCCAGCTTCACCGCCGTCCCGACGAGCGCGACGGTGGTGGGGTGGATCGTCTCGGCCGGGCCGCTGACGTCGACCACCCCCAGCAGCTCCCCCGAGCGCGGGTCGTGCACCGGACAGGCGGTGCAGGTCCACACGTGGTGCGAGCGGACGAAGTGCTCGGCGGCGAACAGCTGGACGGGGGCTCCCTCGGCCAGGGCCGTGCCGATCGCGTTGGTGCCGACGGAGCGCTCGGACCAGTCCGCCCCCTCGGTGAACCCGAGCGAGTCCGCGCGATGGCGGACCCGGTTGGAGCCCTCACGCCAGAGCAGGACGCCGTCCGCGTCGGTGATCACCATGACGTGTCGGGCGTCCTCGGCGACGGAGGTCAGGGCCGCCCGCAGCTCCGGCAGCACCCGCTGCAGCGGCGAGCCCGCCCGGCGGCGCTCCACCTCGTCCGCGGCCAACGGCCCGGCGGGCTCACCGTGCTCCGGATCGACGCCCTGGGCGAGGACCCGCTGCCAGGAGCGCGCGACCAGCGTCCGCAGCTCCGCGGACGGGCGGTCCCCGGCGAGCGCGGCGTCGTGCAGGTGGGCCAGCGTCCGCGCGTGCCGCCCGACGTCGACTCCGGGCCGGACCGCGCAGACCCCGCTGTCCGCTGCCCCCCGGCCGCCCACGTGTCCTCCGCCCAGTCCCGGTGACGACGCTGAGCCGGGACGTGTCCCACACCATAGCCACCGCACCGCCGACGCGACCCGTCCGAGAGGCCAGGCCGGCGCCGCTCGAGCGCACTCGGTGACGCTTGTGTGGCACAAGCGCCACTGAGCGACGCTTGTGCCACACGAGCGCGCCCGGGGGCGCCACGCCGGCTACGCCGTGACTCGTTCCGTGCCCACGACCTCCGTGGGCTCGGTGCGGGCGGGGCGCGGGGTGCCCAGCAGCACCCCACCCACGATCACCGCTCCGGCGACGAGCTCGGTGACCGTCGGCTGCTCTCCCAACGCGACCGCGGCCAGCGCGATCCCCACCACCGGCACCAGCAGCGAGTACGGCGCGACGACGCCTGCCGGGTACCGCCGCATCAGCCAGGTCCAGATCCCGGACCCGACGACCGTCGCGAACACCGACAGGTAGACCAGCGCCCCGAGCCCGGGCAGTCCGTCGACCGAGAAGACTGCTCCCAACGCGGTCCAGCCCGCGCCCGGCCCCTCGGTCAGCATCGAGGCCGCGAGCAGCGGGATGGGCGGGATGACACACATCCACAGGGTCAGGTGCATCGGCTTGGGCGGGGCCGCGAGCCTGCTGCACAGGTTGCCGAAGGCCCAGCCGAGCGCGCCGCAGAGGGTGAGCAGCACAGGCAGCACGGCCGCCGACTGGGCGCGCGTGATCGCGATCGCGCCCAGCCCGAACACGGCCAGCACGATCCCGACGACCTGTCGCGGGGAGAGCCGTTCCCGCAGGAAGAGCGCACCGAGCACGACGGTGAACGGCGCCGACGCCTGCAGCACCAGCGACGCCAGACCCGCAGGCATCCCGACGTCCATGGCCACGAAGAGGAACAGGAACTGGATCGTCCCGAAGCCGAGGCCGTACCCCACCAGCCACTTCAGCGGCACGTCCGGGCGCGGGACGAACAGCAGCGTCGGGATCGCGAGCACCAGCATGCGCAGGCCTGCGAGGAACAGCGGCGGGAAGTGCTCCAGCCCGACGTGGATGGCGAGGAAGTTCCCACCCCACAGGGCGGCGACGAAGGCGGCGAGGAGCCGGTGGCGTGCGGTCACCACTCCACGCTGCGCCCCGCCGACCCGGAAGACCAGCGAAATAATCTGCAGGAACATTGTAGCGTGGCTACATGGACGTCCAGCGCCTCCGCGTGCTCCGCGAGCTCGCGGACCGCGGCTCGGTCACCGCCGTGGCGGCGGCCCTCTCCTTCACCCCGTCGGCCATCTCGCAGCAGCTCAAGGCCTTGGCGGAGGAGGTCGGCACCCCGATCACCGAGCCCGCGGGGCGGGGGCTGCGGCTCACCGAGGCCGGCCGGGTGCTCGTGGCCGAGGCCGAGCACGTGCTCGCCGCCCTCGCCCGCGCGGACGCCGCCGTGGAAGCGCTGCGGGTCACCCCCCACGGCGTCGTGCGGATGGCGTTGTTCCCCTCCGGCGCCCGGATGATGCTGGCCGGCGTGCTGCGTCGGATCGCCGGGTCCGGCGTGGACCTGCAGGTGCGGGACGTCGACATGACCCCCGCCGACGTGACCGTCCTCGCGGCGGACTACGACCTCGTCGTCACGCATCGGGACGACAACAGCGCGCCGCTCACCAGCCCCCGGCACCGGGTCGTCCCTCTGGTCCGCGAGCCCCTCGACGTCGTGCTGCCCCCGGGCCACCCGCTCGCCCGACGCCGCCGCATCCCGCTCGCCGACCTGGCCGACGAGCCCTGGATCAGCGTGAACGTCGGCTGGCCGGTCGACGACGTGCTGCGCTCGCTGACCACGCTCACCGGCGCCCGCCCACGGGTGGTGCAGCGGATCAACGACTTCTCCGTGACCGAGGAGCTCGTCGCCGCGGGTGTCGGGGTGGCTCTGCTCCCCCGCTGGTCCACCGACGACCGGGGCGGCCGCCGCTTCACCCGCAGGCCGCTGGCCGGGGTCCGCGCCGCCCGGATGGTGGAGGTCGTGATGCGAGAGAGCGTGGCCGAGCGGCCCGCGGTCCGGCTGGTCCTCGCGGCGCTGCAGGGGGCGATCGCCGAGGTGACGGCCGGCTAGTGTCCCGCACCGTGAGTCCGTTGCGGATCTGCGGTGCGGGACACTAGGGCCGCTTGCTCTTCGGCAGCTTCGCGACGATCGCCGCGTAGGACTCGTCCACCAGCTCGCGCAGCTCGTCGTCCGGCACGGTGCCGTCCAGGCTCACGACGTTCCAGCCGTACCGGCCGATGTAGGCGGAGACCGTCACGGCCTCCGGGTAGCGGTGGCGCAGCTCGGCGGCGGCGTCCGCGTCAGGTCCGCACTTGAGCCCGACGCCCTCGCCACCGAGGAACGCGAAGATCTTCCCGCCGACCTTGGCGACGAGATCGCCCTCCCACGGCTCGTCCGGCTGCGCGCCGGGCTTCCCCAGCGCGTAGGCGACGAGCTCCTCGTGGTTCATGCGCGGTGGGTCACGACCGCTGGTACCTGCGCCATCCGACGACGAGCAGCACCACCGCGACGATCACGTAGGTCGCCCCCAGCACCTGCTGCAGCGGGTTCCAGGTCAGCTCGACCTCGTTGTTGCCCGGCAGCCAGCGGAACGGCGCCACCGAGAACGCGACGACGAGCACCGCCGTGACCGCGATCCAGCCGCGCTCGCCGGTGCGCAGGGCGTGTGCCCCGACGGCGATCAGCGCCGGGGCGATCCAGACCCAGTGGTGCGACCACGACGTCGGCGAGACGAGCAGGGTGAACGCCGCGGTCGCGGACAGCGCCACGGCGGCGTCCGCCCGACGGACCGTCGGCACCACGAGGACCAGCAACACGACGGCCGCGACCAGCCAGATCCCGGTCAACGCCGCCCCGTGCACCCCCCACCGCGCGACGACGGCCTGCACCGTCTCGTTGGTGTAGAACACCGAACCGCTGACGCCCGACGCAGGCCCGCCGAACCAGTAGGTGACCGAGGCCTGCGCGTCGACCAGGAAGCCGAGCGCCGTGGCCAGGATCGCGGTCGCCGCCGCGACCACCGCGGCCCGGAAGTCCCGGCGGAGCAGGAAGAACAGCACGAACGCCGCGGGCGTGAGCTTGATGGCCGCCGCGATCCCGACGAGCGTGCCGCGCGGCCACCAGGTCCGCGGGGCCAGGCAGTCCACCGCCACCAGGGCCATCAGGATGAGGTTGACCTGCCCGAACTCGATCGTCTCGAGCACCGGCTCGATCCACAGCAGCAGCGGCAGCGCCAGCGTGGCGACCGAGAGCGCGCCACGGCCGCCGCCCGCGGGCCAGGCCCGCAGCGCCCCGACGTACAGCGTGACCGCCAGGGCGGCGAGGGAGAGCACGAACAGGGACACCCACGCGACCGTCCACGGCACCACCGCGAAGGGCGTGAGCACCATCGCCGCGAAGACCGGATAGATGAACGGCAGCGCCAACCCGGAGATCGTGGGCGGCAGCGAGCCGTAGGGGTCCCCGCCCGCGAGCCAGGTCTGCACGCCGATCCGGTAGACCTCGAGGTCGATGTGGTACCCGTGCGTGTGCAGCAGCATGAGCGTGACCGACACCGCGAGCAGCGGCAGCCCCACCACCACGGGGGTGCGGGGCGCGACCACCCAGGCCCGGAGCCGCTGCACGGCCGCACCGGACCTCTCGGCC
>Ga0268264_10002985_pt1 | contig 14683 bp, 14 predicted proteins | sample KBSSwiS32_FD_190357 | JGI IMG/M metagenome (GOLD analysis project Ga0268264, IMG submission 190357) | Switchgrass rhizosphere microbial communities from Kellogg Biological Station, Michigan, USA - KBS Switchgrass S3-2 (SPAdes) (version 2) | ecosystem: Host-associated > Plants > Roots >...
CAGGTATTGGCTACGCCGGCAACGGTGGTCGAGTGGCAGATCCGCGCCTGGTGATCGCAGTTGTTCGTGCCGAAGTACGAGACGAACTTGCGGAACAGGTACGACTGCTCGTTGTTGTGCTTCGAGCTGCCGACCCAGAACACCGCGTCGGGGCTCGACTCCTTGCGCAGCGCGAGCAGCTTGTCGCCGACCTCGTTGATCGCCTGGTCCCAGCTTATCTTCTGGTACTTGCCGTTGACGAGCTTCATCGGCGACTTCAGGCGATGGTCGCCATGGCCGTGCTCGCGCACGGATGCGCCCTTCGCGCAGTGCGCGCCGAGATTGATCGGCGAATCGAAGACCGGCTCCTGCCGTGTCCACACGCCGTCTTCGACCGTGGCGTCGATCGCGCAACCCACCGAGCAATGCGTGCAGACGGTGCGCTTGACCTCGACTTTCGTCGCCTCTTCCTTTGCCGCTTCGGCCTTGCCGATCAGCTGCGTCGGCAACTGGCTTGCGAACGCCCCGGCGCCTGCAACGAGGCCCGAGCGCTTCAGAAACGTCCGCCGATCGATCGTCGAGAGCCTGGCTCCCGCGAGACGGCGAAGACGTGGACCGGCTGCACCCACATCACTGCGCTTGGTCAGCATGATCCTTCCCCCTCCTAAATCCTGGTGGTGCGGTAGTAGTCGCGAACGTGCTCGGTTTCGCGATACTCGGCGGTGTCGGTGGTCGCAGTCGTGACGGTGTCTTGCGCAGCCGCGATGTTCGGCGCGACGACCGCTGCTGCGGCCGCGCTAGCGCCGCCCGCGGACAGCGTAAGCAGAAAGCGGCGGCGCTTGAGATCGGTAGAGGGGGTTGCCGAAGTGGCGCTCGGCGTCGATGTGTTGCTGTTACGCAAGCGTTCGCGCATGCGAACCTCCTAGTGAAACCTCGTGACGTTTCTAATCGTTCAATCGATGGCGAACGAGTCACGTTCGAGCGCCATGAACATATCTGTAAATTGTGCGACGCGACGGTAGTAGTTGGCAACAGGGCAATTGCTTATTGCACTGCAGCATGAAAACACCCAAGGTTCGAGGTGCGTTGCGAAAAAGTCTCGTTGCTCCGCCACAGGCGCCGGCCTGCGCTCATCCTGCCCGGCGACGAGAATGCGCATCGTCTCGAGCAGCGCAGACAAATGATCCTCGACCAGCGAAACCTGGGGGCGCCGACCGAGCCCGAGTCGCGCGAGCGTCGCCCGCACGTCGACGAGCGGCGTTTCCATCATGAAACCGGTCAGCCAGAACGACGCGTGCAGGTTCAGCTCGCTCTTGCCGACGCCGACGAACAACACGTTGTACTCATCGACCGCGGCCGAGGCGTCCATCGCCGCGCTGGCGGCCCGCAGCATGTCCCACGCCGCGGGCAACGTGCCTGGCGCGGCGGCGCTCTCGCTCGCGTCCGCCAACGGGGCCGCTGTGGCGATTGCGCGCAGCAGCGGCGCATCCGGCGCACCCGCATAAAGCCGCGCGAGGAGCGCATAGAAGTCGGCGCGCGCCTGATCTTCCGGCTCGAGCCGATGGTGCAGCGTCACGCCGGACACCGCTTCCGACGGACGGTCAGAGGTCACGGACGTCGACGCCACGCTCGTGCTTCATCAGGTCGATCACCCGGCAGTCGGCGCACATCCGCAGCCGGTCGAGCGCACCGGGCGCGGCGAACATCGAATGACCGGACAGTCGTTCCAGCATCGCACCGATCAGCTTCACCGTCCCCATCGCCTTGCCGCAGACGATGCACGCGAAGATCGCCGCCTCGTTCACCACGCGCGCCTCGCGCGCTTCGGCGGCGAGATTCAGTCGCGGGGAAAGCGATATCGCGTTCTCCGGACAGGTTGTGGCACACAACCCGCACTGCACGCAGTTCGCTTCGACAAAGCGCAGCGCCGGTTTCTCCTGCGTGTCGAGGATCGCGTTGACGGGACACGCGCCAACGCAGGCGAGGCACATCGTGCAGCGGTCGCGATCGACGGCGATCGTGCCGAACGGCGCGCCGACCGGAAGTGCGATCTCGCGCTGCGGAATCGGCGCGTGCGCTGCCAGGTGCTCGATCGCGAGCGCGGCGGTCGTGCGCTTGTCGGCGGTAGGTGTGTAGGTCGCTGCCACCCGGACGGTCAACGCGGCCGGCCACGTCCACAGTGCGTTATCGAGCGCCGGCGTGGGCGTGGCGTCGAGCACGCGGAAGTGCGTGCCCTGGTAACCGAGCGCCTGCGCGATCGTGTCGGCGATGCCCATCTGCCGTTCGAGCGCGTCGCGATACTGCGCGGGCTCGCGGCCGGTCGCGAGCACCGCTACCTGGCTCGCCCCGCTCGCGAGCGCCGTGAGCCACGTGTCGAGCCCAACCGCCGCGATGTGATGAACTTCGAGCGGAATCACTCGCGCAGGAAGGCCGCGTCCGCGACGCGCGAGCAAAGCAATCGCGCTGCGCGCTTCCTCGGTGTGCAGCAACAGGCAGGCATCACGCCCCCCTGCCTTGGCATAGGTGACGAGCAGCGTGCGCACTTGACGGACGAGATCGGGTACCGCGGGATAGGCGTAGCTCATCGCGCCCGACGGGCAGACAGTGGCGCACGCGCCGCACCCCATGCACAGGTGCGGCTCGACGGCGACATGGTTGCCGTCGGCGCGGATCGCGCCGGTCGAGCAGACGTCGATGCACTGCGTGCAGCCGGTCTTTTCCGAGCGCGCGTGCGCGCAGATCGACGCCTTGTACTGGAAGAACTTCGGCTTTTCGAATTCGCCCACCATCGCGGCGAGACCCGCCACGGCGGCCGCTTGCGCGACCGGGTCGACGCCCGGCGCGAAATAGCCTTGCGGCGGATCGAACTTGCGCAGCGTCGGCTGCGCTTGCAGATCGAGCACGAGATCGAAGCTCTCGCTGCGCGAGGCGTCCTGACGCTCGAAGTCGATCGCGCCGATCGGACCGCAGGCGCTCACGCATGCGCGATGCGACTTGCAGCGATCGAGATCGATCTGGTAGCTCCAGTCGATCGCCTGCTCGGGACAGACGCGAATGCACGCATTGCAGCGCGTGCACAGATCGAGGTCGATCGGATTGACCTGCCGCCACTGCGCTTCGAACGCGCCGAGCCAGCCCGCCAGCGCCGTGACTTCCCCGGAGTAAACCGGGTAGTTGCGCTCGGCAGGGAGCTCGGCGCCCATCGCTCGCCCCGTGAGGAGGACCGTCACCGCCAGCGATTTGGCCAGCGTGTCCGCCCAGCGCATTGCGCTCTCCGCCGGCCCGACGATCAGCAGTTGTCCCTGCGACGTGTAGCTCACGCGCGGCACCGGATCGGGCTCGGGCAGTGCAGCCATCGCGAGCAACGCGGCGATCTTCGGCGTTGCGAGCTTGCCCTCGCTCGACCAGCCGCCGTTCTCGCGGATGTTGACGAAGCGGATCGCCTGCGTGCGTCCGCCCTCCTCGGCGGCGTCGCCTAGCAGCTTGGCTTCCTGCGTGCAGGCGACCACGACGTCGCCTTCCACCGTTTCGGCGTACGCCGCGAGCTCCTTCTGGCACAGCATCGTGTGCACCGCCGGGGCCGGCATCAAGTCGAGCACGCGGGCGAGCGCCGCGGCGTCGAGCGTCATCGTCGCGTTGCAGCTGCACAGGTAAAGCTTCTTGTCGGCGTAACTCATCTCTTGGCCGGATCGTCCGGATGGGCCGCTTCATCGGCGGCATCCGTCGGCGCGGCAGGCTCGGTTTCGCCCATCGATGCAATGGGCATGACTTCGACGCTGCCCGGTTCGGTCAGTTCGATGGCCTGCGCATCGGCGAGCTCGTTGACTTCGGGCAGTGCGGGCGCTTCGCCGGCGGGCGGTACGTCCTCGACGATGCCTTCCGCATTCACGCGGGTGGGCGGTGGCGCGAAGATGTACCTGCTTTGCACGAGCTGCTTCACGATCTCGGGATCCAGGACTTCGAACTTGGAATAATCGTCGATGTAGACGTCGAGGCCATCCATCACGTTGAAGCGCGGGTCGCGAAAGAGCGTGCGCAGCGCGCGCCGCCGCAACGCCTCGTCCACCTTGGGACCGAGAAACGCGGTGAAATCGGAATCGAAGGTCAACGATTCCACCGCCGGCAGCGGACTCGTTTGGGCAGGTGGTGCCGTAGCGGTGGCGCTTGCGGCGACCGGAGGCACCGGCCCCTTCGCGGGCGCCTGCGGCGTGGCAGGCGCTTCGGCCTCGCGCGCCGCGGCGAGCTTTCGCTGCGACCAGCGCGAAAGCGAGAATCCACCTTTCTTGTCTTCAACGGCCATCGAATTGCACCTGCCCCGCCATGCGTTCAGCGCCGAGGGCCGGCACCGGATTTCTCGCGCTCGTCGCGGAACGGGTCGTTGCGGCGCACCTTCTTGCGCGGCTCCGGCTTGTAGTGCTCGGCGACGTAGGGCTCCATCCAGCGCCGGATCTCGTCGGGCAACGGCACCGCGTCGACGCTCTCGCCGCCGTCGAGCATCCGCGCCGCTTCGTTGTAGCTGACAGTGACGATCACCGGGAAGGCCGCAGGCGCCGCAGCGGCATCCTCTGCCTTGCGCCACATCACGAACACCTTGGGGTCGGGCGCGGTCAAATTGAGGTGATAGCCCTCGGCCTCGGTCCGATTCAATTCGATGATATGACCGCCGAAGCGCCACCGCGTTTCGCCGGCGTTCTCGGAGATGACCTCGGGCGCCGCAGTGGATTCTTCGGGCGCGAGCTCCACCGCGCAGGGTTCCCATCGCTCGCTCACCCAGCGGTTCGCGAGAGGGGTGCGCCGCAGGATCACGGCCACTGGAAACCGCATTGCAGTCATGGACATATTGCGGGCCGATCATACACCCCGCGTTTGGCGCTCTGCTAACATAACTTGATGATTGCTCTTGCCTCGATGCCCGTCACATGCATCGCCAACATCGGATGAGCTCGATCATTCCGATCGCCGACTTGCGCACCGCGTCACCGCTCGACGCGGTGCTGCGCGCGGCCGCGCACGCGCCGGCGAACGATGCAGGGCCGCTGGTCGATACGCGCGGTCGCGCCCTGCACGATTTGCGCATTTCGGTGACGGACCGCTGCAATTTCCGTTGCGTCTATTGCATGCCGAAGGAGATCTTCGGCCGCGACTATCCGTTCCTGCCGCAAAGCGAGCTGCTGACGTTCGAGGAGATCGAGCGGCTTGCGCGAATCTTCGTCGACCAGGGCGTGCGCAAGATCCGCCTGACGGGCGGCGAGCCCTTGTTGCGGCGCAATCTCGAACGCCTGATCGAGATGCTCGCGAGAATCGGCAACCTCGACATCACGTTGACCACCAACGGCGCGCTCCTCGCAAAAAAGGCGCGCAGCCTGCGCGACGCCGGCCTGCAACGCGTCACGGTCAGCCTCGATTCGCTCGACGACGCGACGTTTCGCGCGATGAACGACGTCGAGTTTCCGGTGGCGCGCGTGCTGGAGGGCATCGAGGCCGCCTCCGCCGCCGGCCTCGCGCCGGTGAAGATCAACATGGTGGTGAAGCGCGGCGTCAACGACGCGAGCATCGTGCCGATGGCGCGGCACTGGAAGGGTACGGGCCACATCGTGCGCTTCATCGAATACATGGACGTCGGCGCCACCAACGGCTGGCGGATGGACGACGTCGTGTCCGCGGGCACGATCGTCAAGACGATCGATGCGGCGCTGGGGCTGGAGAACGCGCAACCGAACTACCCCGGCGAAGTCGCCGAGCGCTGGCGCTATCGCGACGGCAGCGGCGAGATCGGCGTCATCGCGTCGGTCACGCAGGCGTTCTGCCGCGACTGCACGCGAGCCCGGGTGTCGACTGACGGCAAGCTCTACACGTGCCTGTTCGCGAACGTCGGCTACGACTTGCGCGCGCTGCTGCGCGGCAAGCACGATGCCGAAGTCGCCGCGGTGATCGCGGCGATCTGGCGCCAGCGCGCCGATCGTTACTCCGAAATCCGTTCGGCCAGCACGGCCCGGCTGCCCAAGGTCGAGATGAGCTACATCGGCGGCTGAGGCGCGTGTAGCCCGGGTTGAGCACAGCGAAACCCGGGTTGCAGTTGCGGCAACCCGGGCTACAAACGATGAACGCTCCGAATTCCCCGTACCGGCCGCTGCTCACGAATGCGGCGCGACCCTCGACGTTCGAAGTCAGCGCCGTCGACGAGACCGGCGCGACGCGGCCGACGCCGATCGCCGGCGAGCATCCGCTGACGCTCTACGTCGACAAGCACGAGCTGCTGACGCTGATGACGCTCGGCGCCGCGCCCGAGGCGCTCGCGATCGGCTATTTGCGCAACCAACGGCTGATCGAGCGGATCGACGACATCGTTTCCGTGCAGGTCGATTGGGACGTGAACGCGGTCGTCGTCAAGACGCGGCACGGGCTCGCGAACCTGAAGGCCAAGACACGCAAGATGACCAAGACGTCGGGCTGCGGCCAGGGCACGATGTTCGGCGACCTGATGGAGGACATCGATCGCGTCAAGCTGCCGGCGGGCGCGACGCTGTCGCGGGCCACGCTCTACGCGCTGCTCGACCGGGTGCGGCTGCACGAGACGATCTACAAGCAGGCGGGCGCAGTCCACGGCTGCGCGCTCGCGACCAACGATGGCGACGGCGAATCGCAGATCCTGATGTTCGTCGAGGATGTCGGCCGCCACAACGCCGTGGACGCGATCGCCGGACAGATGTGGCTCGATCGCCTCGACGGCGGCGACAAGATCTTCTACACGACGGGGCGGCTCACGTCCGAGATGGTGATCAAGGCCGCGCAGATGGGCATTCCGTTCCTCGTATCGCGCTCGGGCCTCACGCAGATGGGCTACGAGATCGCGCAGAAGGTCGGGATCACGATGATCGGCCGCGCGACCAACAAGCACTTCCTGCTGTTCACCGGCGAAGAGCGCTTCCGCCGCGAGCAATGACTTCGTCGCCCAGCGCTGCCCGCGGCCGCTGCATGTGCGGACGCGTGCGCTTCACCGCGCGCTTCCCGTCGCGCTTTTGCGCGCATTGCCACTGCGAGAGCTGCCGCCGATCGCATAGCGCGGGCGTCGTCACCTGGGTCGGGTTCAAGTCGCCGCAGGTCACGGTGGACGCGGGCGCCGACGATCTCGTCGCGTACGAGTCGTCACCCGGGACGAAGCGTTCGTTCTGCCGCGTATGCGGTGCGAAGGTGTTCTTCGAGTCGACGCGCTGGGCGGGCGAAACCCACGTTCCGCTGGCCGCGTTCGACGAGCCTGTCGACCGCGCACCGCAGGGCGACGCGTTCGCGGAAGAGCACGTCGACTGGATGCCTTGCCCGCTGGTACCCGGAAAGTGACGCCTCCCGCACCGGTCGCCATCGACGTGACCGGCGTCGTGCTCGCCGGCGGCCAGGGACGCCGGATGGGCGGCGTCGACAAGGGGCTCGTCACGTTCGCCGCGCGGCCGATGGTGGCGCACGTGCTCGAGCGGCTGGCGCCGCAAGTGGGCGACGTGCTGATCAACGCCAACCAGAACGCCGATCGCTACGCCGCGTTCGGCTACCCGGTATTCGGCGACGACGTCGGTGGTTTCGCCGGGCCGCTCGCCGGGTTGCACGCCGCGTTGCGGCGCGCCGCGCATTCGCTGGTGGCGACGGCCCCTTGCGATTCGCCGTTCCTGCCCGGTGACCTGGTCGCGCGACTCGGCCGTGAGTTAAGCGCACGCAATGCGCAGCTCGCGGTAGCGAAAACGTTCGATCAGCCCCACCCGGTGTTCTGCGTCGTCCGCCGCGACGTGCTGCCGCATCTCGATGCGTTCCTGAACGGGGGCGGCCGCAAGATCGATGCGTGGTACGCGACGCTGCAAGTCGTCGAAGTGCAATTCGACGACGAGGCCGACGCGTTTCGCAACATCAACACCGAAGGCGAGTTGCGCGACGCCGAAGGCGCCGCGTAGCCCGGATTGAGCTGAAGGCGAAATCCGGGACGAGAGCAGTCGGTTGCACGGGTCCCGGGTTGCGTCGCCGCAACCCGGGCTACGCGACGCGAGAACGTCTCACCACCTCCGCTGCTAAAATCGTCTTTCGTCGAACCTGATCGGGAACCCTCGAGATGTCCCAGCCCAAGACGCTGCGCGAAGCTTCGTGCGCCGACGACTACGATCCGAACTCGATGCCGGTCGCCACGGCGCGCTCGCTGATCCGCACGTTCCTGACGCCGGTGACCGCGACCGAGCGCGTGCACATCCGGCAGGCGTTGAATCGCGTGCTGGCCGAGGACGTGATCTCGCCGTTCAACGTGCCGGGCCACGACAACTCGGCGATGGACGGCTACGCAGTGCGCTTCGCCGACCTGAATGCGAGCGGCGAGACGACGTTGCGGCGAGTCGGCGAATCGTTCGCCGGCAAGCCATCCAACACACGCATCGGCGCCGGCGAATGCGTGCGCATTTTCACCGGCGGCGTGATGCCCGAAGGCGCGGACAGCGTGGTGATGCAGGAGCGCACGAACGAAGACGCGAGCGGCGTGCATATCGCCGCCGGCGAATGCGTGCGCATTTTCACCGGCGGCGTGATGCCCGAAGGCGCGGACAGCGTGGTGATGCAGGAGCGCACGAACGAAGACGCGAGCGGCGTGCATATCGCCGCCGGAGCGCTCGCCAAGGCGGGCCAGAATCGGCGTTTCGCCGGCGAGGACCTGAAGGCGGGCGCCGTAGTTTTCAGGAAAGGCCAACCGGTGCGGCCGGCCGAGCTCGGCATGATGGCGTCGCTCGGCATCGGCGAAGTCACCGTCTATCGGCGCTTGCGCGTCGCGTTCTTTTCGACCGGTGACGAGCTGAAGTCGATCGGCACGCCACTCTCCGCCGGAGACGTGTACGACAGCAATCGCTACACGCTCTACGGCATGCTGTCGCGGCTCAACTGCGAGATGGTCGACATGGGCGTGGTGCCCGACGTACCCGCCGAGCTGGAACGAGCCTTCGCAAGTGCCGCCGCCGCAGCGGATGTGGTGATCACTTCGGGTGGCGTCTCCGTGGGCGAAGCCGACTTCGTCAAGGACCTTCTCGACAAGCTGGGCGAAGTGCTGTTCTGGAAGATCGCGATGAAGCCGGGACGACCGCTCGCCTACGGCAAGATTGGCGACGCGCATTTCTTCGGCCTGCCCGGAAACCCCGTGTCCGTGATGGTCACGTTCTACCAGTTCGTCCGCGACGCGCTGCTCGTGCTGCAGGGTCATCAGGAAATATCGCCGCTGCCGATGTTCAAGGTGCCGCTGGCCGCGCCGGTGAAGAAGGCGCCTGGCCGCACCGAGTTCCAGCGCGCGATCCTTGCCGCGGAGGGCAACGGGTGGACGGTGCGCACGACCGGCGATCAAGGCTCGGGCATCCTGTCGTCGATGTCGCGCGCCAATTGCTTCATCGTGCTGCCCTCCGAAACCGGAAACTGCGCCGTGGGCGATCTGGTCGACGTGCAACTCCTCGAAGGCCTCATTTAGCGTGCAAAACGAGACGAACGGCGTAGCCCGGGTTGAGCATTGGCGAAACCCGGGTGCGCGCGCCGGGCGCGGAAAGGTCTCCCGCGCCCCGGCGCAGCCGAGCTTATGCTTCAAGCCTTTTTGGACAGGCAGGTCTTCATGAACGCCTTGCGCTCGGCGCCCTTCTTCCCGGTGGCCTCCTTGTTGCAGCTGCGCATCTTGTCCTGCTGCGAAACGGCCGCGGTGGTTTGCGGGGCCGCGGTCTTGGTGATGGTGGGCGTCACTGCGGGGACAGCCGCAGCGGGCGTGGACTTCGCGGGCGGCGACGGCGGTTCGGCGTAGGCGCCGGTGGACGCGACGATCGCAACGAGCGCGGCGAGGATTGCGTTCTTCATGGTGATCTCCTGACGTGAGTTGGGTGGATGTGGCCGTTGTCCGCAAGCAGCGATTGGCCACGCTGGATTAAACGCGGCACGCGCGTCGCGCGCCTTCAGTCGGATGGATGAACCTATGACCGATTCGCTCGATGAACTTCGCCGCGACCTGATCGCGGCGGGACGCATTCTCGCGGCCAAGGGCGTGCTGGACGCATTCGGCCACGTCAGCGTCCGTCATCCGGCGAACGCCGAGCGCTTCCTGATGACGCGAGCGCGCGCGCCCGCACTCGCGACGCAGGAAGACATCCTCGAGTTCGACCTCGACAGTCGACCGATCGCCGCCGACGCTCCACGCGCGTTCGCCGAGCGGGTGATCCACGGCTGCGTGTATCGCGCGCGGCCCGATGTCCTGGCCGTCTGCCATCACCACGCGCCGGCGATCCTGCCCTACTGCGTGACGGGCGTGCCGCTGGTGCCGGTGGTGCACCTCGGCGCGACGATGGGGCCCGCCGTTCCGTTCTGGGATTCGCGCGACGAGTTCGGCGACACCAACCTGCTCGTCAAGAGCCAGGCGGAAGGCCAATCGCTCGCGCGTGCGCTGGGGCCGAACTGGCTCGTGCTGATGCGTCGTCACGGCGCCGCGTCGTGCGGGCGATCGCTTCCGGAGCTCGTGTTCCGAACGGTCTACGGCGCGGCGAACGCCGAGATCCAGACAAAGGCGATGGCGTTGGGGCGCATCGATCCGCTGACCGAAGGCGAGCGCGCCGGTTCGGAAGCGCTCAATCTCTCGCCCCTTGCGCTCGATCGCGCATGGGAACTGTGGAACCAGCAGATCGCGCTATAGGCTAGGTGGTATGCAGCGCGACCGGCGGCGTTGCTTTGCGGCCGCGGCGCACGCGCTCGTATTCGGCAATGACCTGCGCGCCGAACAGCAACACCATCGCGGCAACTTCGAGGCTGCCGAGCGCGATAATCGCCGTGGTCAGCGAACCGTAGACGATCTTCACCTGCGACAGCGTCGAGAAGTACCAGACGAGCACGTGGCGGGAGATTTCCCACAGCAGCGTGGCAGTGGCGCCGCCGAGCAATGCGGTGCGCCACGATAACCGGCCGACGGGCATGATCAGATAGATCGACGTGAGCACCAGCACCTCCCCGCCGACGCCGATCAGATACAGCAGCAGGCCGGACGCGCCGCGCAGCGACCACGTGTGGCCGAACGCGACGATCGACTCGGCGCCGATCGTCTGCAGCGCACCGGCTACTACGGTGACGAGCAGCAGGCCGACACCGAGGAACATGATGAAGCAGTACGGGATCAGCGCCGACACCATGAAATGCCGCCGCCGGATCGCCACGCGATGATGGAAGATCACCGACATCGCGTTCTCGAGCACGGTGAACGCAAGCGAGCTGAAGAATATCAGCGTGACGATCAGCACCCAGCCGATCACGCCGCGGTACTTGAGGAACGTCGTGAGCTCGTCCATGATCGCGTCGGTCTGGCCCGGTACTATGATGCCCACGTAATGCGAGAGCGTCATCATCAGCTGCGCCTCGTCGACCCAGTGCGACAGCGCGATCAGGAGCAGGATCAGGAGCGGAACGATCGACAGCAGCGTGTAGTACGCGACCGCGCCTGCGAGCAGCAGGCCCTGGTTCGCGCGGAAGCCGCGCAGCACGCGCATCGTGAACGCGCCGAGGTGGCCGCGGACCTCTTCCGAATGGACGTGCGCCGGATGGCCGGGGGGAACGGACGTCATCGGTCTCGTTACCGTCTCGTCACCGCCAGCACGCCCGGCACATCGCGAACCAGCGCGAGCGAGCGCGAGAGCTGCGCAAGATCGCGCACCTCGAGCGTGAACGCCATCCGCACCGCCATGTTGCGCGTCAGTGTGTTAGCGGCGGTGACGTTGATCCGCTCGCGCGACAGTATTTCCGTCACGTCGCGCAGCAGGCCCTGCCGATCGGTGGCTTCGAGCACCACGTCGACGGGGAACACTTCGTCGCGCGCCTCGCCCCAATCGGCGGTGATCAGGCGCTCGGGCTCGCGCTCGCGCATCCGCGCCATGGTCGCGCAGCTCTGCCGATGGATCGACACACCGCGACCGCGGGTGACGAAGCCGACGATCGGATCGGGCGGCGCGGGCTTGCAGCAGCGCGCGAGCGCGGTCATCAGCCGATCGACGCCGACGACGAGAATTCCGCTCCCCGCGCCCGCCGACTTGCTCTCGCGCGCGACGACCTCGGGCTCGACCGGCGCCTCGGCCGGCGCTCCCGGCGCGACGACTGCCTTGATCGCCGTCTGGATCTGCCGCAGGTTGACGTCCTCGCGCGCCACCGCCGCGTAGAACTCGTCGGTCTTGTCGAAGCCTGCTTTCGCGGCAACCGCATCGAGGTTCACCGACGTCGCGCCGGCGCGCTGCCGTTCCTTTTCGACGATCGCGCGCCCGTGCGCCAGCGCTTCCTCGTGCTGCTGCGCGTTGAACCACTGCCGCACCTTGGCGCGCGCGCGATGGCTTTGCACGTATCCAAGCTCGGGATTCAGCCAGTCGCGCGACGGGCCACCCTGCTTCGCCGCGACGATCTCGACGCGCTGGCCGTTCGCCAGCGGATGATTGAGCGGCACCATCGCACCGTCGACCTTCGCGCCGCGGCAACGATGGCCGAGGCTCGTGTGCACCGCGTACGCGAAGTCCACCGGCGTCGCGCCGCGCGGAAGATCCACGACCTTGCCCTGCGGCGTGAGCACGTAGATCGTCTCGGTGAAGAGCGTGCTCTTGAAGGCGGTCAGCCATTCCGACGCGTCGGCCGCGGCGTCCTTCCAGTCGAGCACCTGGCGCAGCCACGCGATCCGGTCCTCGAACGCGGGATCGCGCCGCAGCCCCTTGGGCGATGCCTCCTTGTAGCGCCAGTGCGCCGCCACGCCGTATTCGGAATGCTGGTGCATGTCGAACGTGCGGATCTGCACTTCGAGCGGCTTGCCTTCGGGGCCCATCACCGCCGTGTGCAGCGAGCGATAGTGATTGGACTTCGGCCGCGCGATGTAGTCGTCGAATTCGCCCGCGAGCGGCGACCACAGGTGATGCACGATGCCGAGCGCCGTGTAGCAATCCTTGACGTCGTCGACGAGGATGCGCATCGCGCGGATGTCGTACAGGCCCTCGATGCCCGACTGCTTGCGGCGCATCTTGTTCCAGATGCTGTAGATGTGCTTCGGTCGCCCGTAGACGTCGGACTTGATGCCGGCGGCGGCAAGCTCGCGGCGCAGCGTGGCGGTGACGTCCTCGATGTAGTGCTGGCGATCGAGCCGGCGCTCGTCGAGGAGCCGCGCGATCGTCTTGTACACCTCGGGCTCGAGCGCGCGCAGCGACAGGTCCTCGAGCTCCCACTTGAGTTGCCACACGCCCAGGCGGTTGGCGAGCGGTGCGAAGAGATCGAGCACCTCGCGCGCGACCTGCCGCCGCGTCGTCTGGTCGCCGGACATCAGGTAGCGCAGCGCTTGCGTGCGCTCGGCCAGCTTGATCAGCACGACGCGAATGTCCTCGACCATCGCGAGCAGCATCTTGCGCAGCCGCTCCGATTGCGCCGCGCGCTCGTGCGCATCGCCGGAGGGCGACAGCAGGCGAATTTCGTCCATGCGCGCGACGCCCGCAACGAGCGCAGCGACATCGGCGCCGAACCTGGCGGCGACCTCTTCCGCGTCGAAGGCCCGCGCCGCAGGAAGGCCGAGCAACAGCGCCGCGCGCAACGAATCCGCGTCGAGCTTGACGCTCGCGATGATCGTGGCGGCTCCGATCGCGCGCTCGGCGAGCGATTCTCCGTCGGGACCTTTCGCGTCGCCGCAGCGCTCGCGCGCGTACGCCGCCGCGGCCGCGAACGACTCGAGGTCCTGCTTGGGATATGTGCCGCGAAGCCCGTCGAGCCATGCAGCGACCGCCTGCGGCTCGCTCGTGCCGGGCGCGGCATGCAGCACCGCTACCATGCGGCAATTATACGGCGCGGTCTACCGCAGCGACGTGTTGCGCCGCAGTCGAGCGGCGGTGCGCGCGGTGCTCGAGGGGCCTAGCGTGCGGCCTTGGCGATCACGTGCGCGAGGGCCTTCGCGTGCTCGTCGGCCACCGCGGCTTCGCGCGCTTCGACCATAACCCGAAGCACGGGCTCGGTGCCCGAAGGACGCAACAGGACGCGACCCGCCTCGCCCAGCACCGACACCGTGCGCTCTTCCGCTTCGCGAATCGCCGCGCTCGCCTTCCAGTCATAGTCCTTCGGGACCTTCACGCTGATCAGCCGTTGCGGACAAAGCTCGACGGCGCGCGTCGCGTCGGCGAGCGAGATCCGCTGCTCGACCAGCGCGCGCAGCACGGCGAGCGCCGCGATGATCGCGTCGCCGGTCGAATGCTTGTCGAGACATAACAGGTGGCCGGAATTCTCGCCGCCGAGCTGCCACCCCTTCGCCGTCATCCGCTCGAGCACATAGCGATCGCCGACCGGAGCGCGCTCGAGCGCGATGCCTTCACGCGCCAGCGCCTGTTCGAGACCGAGATTGCTCATCAGCGTGCCGACGACCCCGCCGAAGAGCGCGCCGCGCCTTCGGTAATCGAGCGCGATCAGGTACAGCAGTTGATCGCCTTCGTAGGCGCGGCCCTCGCCGTCGACCATCAGCAGCCGGTCGCCGTCTCCGTCGAGCGCGATGCCGATCTGCGCGCGATGCTCGAGCACCGCGCGGCGCAGCGCTTCCGGATGCGTGGCGCCGACGCCATCGTTGATGTTCATGCCGTTCGGCTCGTTGCCGATGGCGATGACTTCGGCGCCGAGCTCGTGGAACACCGGCGGCGCGACGTGATAGCCGGCACCGTGCGCGCAATCGACG
>Ga0268264_10002988_pt1 | contig 14675 bp, 8 predicted proteins | sample KBSSwiS32_FD_190357 | JGI IMG/M metagenome (GOLD analysis project Ga0268264, IMG submission 190357) | Switchgrass rhizosphere microbial communities from Kellogg Biological Station, Michigan, USA - KBS Switchgrass S3-2 (SPAdes) (version 2) | ecosystem: Host-associated > Plants > Roots >...
ACCAAGAAAGAAAACGATCTTATCATTCATTTTGCAAATGCCATCCCTTCAGATCTAACGGGTATGGTGATAGCAAAAGTAGATGCTGCGAAAAGAAAAAAAACGGCTGTTCATCACTCCGCCACGCATCTGTTGCATGCAGCCCTGCGCGAAGTACTGGGTACCCATGTAGCCCAAAAAGGTTCATTGGTAAGCGAAGAACACCTTCGTTTCGACTTCTCTCATTTTTCGAAACTGACAGAAGAAGAATTTAACAGGGTAGAAAACATTGTTAATGAGAAAATAAGGGAAAACATTCCCGTTGTAATACAGCAGTTGCCAAAAGAAGAAGCATTGAAACTGGGCGCCATGGCCCTGTTTGGTGAAAAGTATGGCGATATGGTGCGTGTGGTAACCATAGACCCCAATTATTCAGTAGAACTTTGCGGCGGCACCCATGTGGGCGCTACGGGCGAACTGGGCTTTTTCAAAATAAAACAGGAAACGGCTGTTGCGGCCGGCGTAAGAAGGATAGAAGCGGTATCGGGCCTGGCAGCGCAGGCATATATTAATGATGAGCTTTCGCAATTACAGCAGGCAAAAGACCAGCTAAAAAACCCCGCCGACCTGGGCAAGGCTATCGAAAACTTACTGGCCGAAAATAATGGTTTTAAGAAAAAACTGGAGCACCTGGAAGATCGTATGCTGGTGGGTATCCGCAACGAACTGCTGCACAAAGATGAAATTATCAATGGCGTTACTTTTATAGGCGCAATGGTAGAAGTAAACAATGCCGACGCTTTAAAGAAACTTTGTTTCGATCTGAAAAATAAAATACACGACCATGTGGCCGTGCTCTGCGCCAATATTGGCGGCAAACCTTTTGTAGCCATTGGTATTTCCGATACCGTATCTGCAGCAAAAAACCTGGATGCCGGCAAAATAATAAAAGAACATATTGCGCCTTTGATAAAGGGCGGTGGCGGGGGACAAAAAACACTGGCTACCGCTGGCGGACAAGATGCCGGCGCCCTGCAGCAAGTAATTGAAAAGGTAAAGGGATTGCTTTGAATGAAGTGCCAATAAATTGCATCCGGTAGCTCCAAACTACCGGATGCTGGTATTTCAGGGTAAGCGTTTCAAATAAAATAATCAACTAACCGGTTGCCGGCGCTAACAGCTACAAGATAACCGGCGCAGTTCAGGAAGGCTTATTGTTTTTCTTCAATTTGCGCAGATCCTTAATCCACCAAATGCTGGCAACAATAACCACCAGGCTTACCAGCATAGCCCCAATAAAAACAAGGCTGGTGCTGGTTCTCAGCAATAAAAACATAGGGCGTTTGAGTTTAGGTTGAGGCGAATATCGTACGCAGCTGCCAATTTACATATACCTCAAACCGGTTAGTAAGCTTACGTAGTATAACTACAAAAATCACGACCGGGCTGGCATCAATCCGGTTGCCAAATACCATTCGTCATTTTAACATTTCCGAAAGTTTTCGTAATTAATAAAATCCCCTTATATTTGAAGTACGAAAGAAAACGTAGAATAATTTTATCACACAAAAACAAATATGGTATGAAACAATACATGTTAAAAACAGCCGGCACCACAGCAATGCTTGCTCTTTTGGTTTCCGGTGTTTTTGCCCAGGACGACAAAAAAGAATCCACTACCACCATTAGACGAAGTGACGATGTGATTGTGATTAAGCCAAAAACAGACGTAGACACCAAGCTCACGATTGAAATAAAGGGCGATGATATAAAGGTGAATGGCAAACCCTTGTCGGAGTATAAAAGTGATGATGTAAACATTTCCAGGCGCAAGCACATGGACGTAAATGTAGAAGGCAGGGAATTATCAGACATGGACGCCATGCTTGCACCCCGCACCAGGTTCCGTAGCGGCGCCAACGGGTACAGTTATGGCGGGGCCGACAAACTTATCACCACCAACAGTAACAAAGCATTTTTAGGCGTAGGTACAGAAAGAACCGATGAAGGTGCGCGTATTACCAGTGTATCAGATGAAAGCGGGGCAGATAAAGCAGGCTTGAAAGAAGGCGATGTGATTACAAAAATCAATGACACCAAAATAAGCTCCCCGGAAGAATTAACCAAAACCATTGGTAAGTTCAACCCCGAGGAGAAAATTAGCATCACCTACAAAAGAGACAAAAAGGAACAAAAGACCACGGCTACGCTAACGAAAAGAAAATCAGCTACTGCATTTAAATTCAGCACACCCGAAGCCTACGAGTTCAAAAATTTTAATTTTGACAATGGCAATAATTTCAATCTTACCTGGGCGGGCAAACCAAGGCTGGGTCTTAAAGCACAGGAAACCGAGGATGGAAAAGGGTTGAAGGTACTGGATGTAGATGATGAGTCCGCTGCAGAAAAAGCCGGCATCAAAGAAGGCGATATCATTACCGCGTTTGATGGTAAAGAAGTAAACAATATTGATGTATTAAGAGATCTTTCCAGACCAGCTCTCGAAAAAGGAAATTTTAAGATAACACTTACCCGCGATGGCAAATCGCAGGAAGTAAACGTAAAAATTCCCAAAAACCTGAAGACCACCAGTCTCTGACAGTACTTAGTATAAAGACATTAGTATTGAGACTTCAGCGCTAACCATAGCTTTGTAAAGCCATCGAACCATACGGGTGCGATGGCTTTTTTTTATGCTGTTGTTGAAATGCAGCATTTTCATGATTTTTTCTTTGCCAGCTGTTTTTACAGTCTTATATCGCTGGTTTTGAGCACATGCCGGCGTGTAAATCTTATAACGCCATAATAATCATGAAAATCTGCGTTCTATGTTTGTCCTGAACAAGACAGGAAATTCAGCCCCGATGCGGTATTTTTGCAAACGCGAATGAAAAGGCGTGAGGCGTGAGGCGTGAGGCGTGAGGCGTGAGTCGCGAGGAAAAACAGAAATGGACAGTCGGCGGGTCTGTATACTAATATCTATATACTGAAATCTATACCAAAATGGACAGTCCGCGGGTCTGTATACTAAGATCTATATACTAAATACTATTAGCCGGTGATTGATTATGATAAGTACGAAACAGTGATTGGCCTGGAGGTGCACGCCCAATTACGCACAAAAAGCAAGTTATTTTGTGGAGACAGCGCTTCTTTTGGAGCCGAACCCAACACGCATATTAGTGAAATTACCCTGGCCTACCCGGGCACACTGCCCAAATTAAACAAGCAGGCTGTTGAACTGGCTATACGGCTTGGCATAGCCTGTCATTGCGCTATTGAACACAAGAACTATTTTGCCCGCAAAAACTATTTTTATCCCGATCTGCCAAAGGGTTACCAGATATCGCAACATACAACACCTATATGCAAAGGAGGCTATGTAAGTATCCGGTCTGCAGTGGGCGAAAAACATATACCGCTTAACCGCATCCACCTGGAAGAAGACGCCGGCAAAAGTATACACGACCTGGATGATAACAACTCCTGCATAGACTATAACCGGGCCGGGGTACCACTGGTAGAAATTGTAACCGAACCCGCCATATACAATGCAGAAGACGCTGCTGCCTATATAACTGAATTGCGTAAACTGGTGCGCTACCTGGATGTATGCGATGGCAATATGGAAGAGGGTAGTATGCGTTGTGATGCCAATGTTTCCATTCGGTTAAAAGGCGAGCAAAAACTGGGCGTAAAAGTAGAAGTAAAAAACCTCAACTCTATACGCAATGTGCGCAAGGCGATTGAATATGAAGTAAAACGTATGATTGATTTGGTTGAACAGGGAGCATCCGTTCAGCAGCAAACAAGAAGTTTTGACGCAACAAACGATACTACTTTTTCTTTGCGCAGCAAGGAAGAGGCTAATGATTACCGTTATTTTCCCGATCCTGACCTGCCACCGTTTATTGTAAGTGAAGAGCAGCTAAGCAACATCAAAGCATCCATGCCGGCGCTGCCGGAAGTGCTGGTGGAGAAATATAAATCAACCCTGGCGCTCAGCGACTATGATGCAAGAATAATTTGCGACGACAAAGAAACCATTGCTTATTTTGAATCGCTGACAAAAGAAACCACTCACTATAAAGCTGCTGCCAACTGGTTACTGGGACCGGTAAAATCTTATATGAATGAACACGCCATCCAGATAGATCAGTTTCCGGTGACACCGGGAACATTGGCGAAACTGATAAGCCTGGTAGAAAGCGGGCGCCTTAGTTTTTCCGTGGCTTCGTCAAAGCTGTTGCATACCCTGGCAGAAAACAAATCTGCTGATCCCCTGCAGGTGGCTACCACATTGAACTTATTGCAGGATGCTGACAGCGGAGCCATCGCAGGTTGGGTGGATGCGGTATTGGCCAGTATGCCCGATAAAGTAGCCGAATACAAAAAAGGGAAAAAGGGGTTGATCGGTTTGTTTATGGGTGAAGTAAAGAAAATATCAAAAGGCAAAGCCGATCCCAAAGTAACTACGCAATTATTAACGGAAAAGTTGAATAGCTGATGCTGGCCGCGGTTAGCAAAAATATCAGTAACAACACTTAAAAATTAAATGATAATGTTTAACGACCTGCTTCGTACCATCGCCTTACTATTATTGTCGCTGGTTTTTTTTACGGCCTGTCATCAGCAAACAAAGGGCGGTTTTACGGTAAGTATTACCTATAAAAACGCCGACAAAATGATTCCGCAAAACTATGAAGACAAACCAGGCGATTCCGTGGCTGTTGTTGGTCCTACCCATATTTTGCTGGAAGAAATCCCTTATGGCGGTGATGCGCACCCGGTATTGCTTGACTCTTCTTTATTAAACGGTAAAGAAGGAAAAATTGAACTGAAAGGCAATGGTAAAGAAGAAGGTATTTACCAGCTGGTGATAGAAAAGGGACCCGTGGTATTAATAATAAATGATGTAGAGAAAATAAATGTTGAAATTGATTTAAGCAAAAAGGATAATTATTACACGGTGTCCGGTTCTGAAGCAAGTGAACACCTGAGAAGTTTTATTAACCGTTACGATGATAAGGCATCTGTTATCAATAATGCGCTGGCCGAGATAGACAGCCTGAAACAATTTGGTGGATCTGATAGTTTGCTGATTGCAGCCACCAACCGTAAAAACCAGGGCATTGTTTCATTGAATGAATACCTGGCCGACTTCATCAATAAAGCAGACAGTCCTGCGGAGAGTATTTTTGCCCTGGGAATGGGTTCAAGATCTTTTCAAAGCGATGAATTTGGGAAATTGCTGAATATGGTAGTAAAAAGATTTCCGGAGCACAAGCCACTTGCCCAATTGAAGGCAACCTACGATTTGCAGCAGGCGCAAATGTCTAAAAGAAGGGAAGCCACCAGTTCCTGGACCGGCAAGCAGGCGCCCGATTTGGAACTTCCCTCCACCGATGGAAAACCGGTTGCCATTTCGTCTTTTCGTGGCAAATACCTGCTGGTAGATTTTTGGGCCAGTTGGTGCGGCCCCTGCCGCCAGGAGAACCCCAACGTAGTAAATGCCTGGAAACAATTCAAGGATAAAAATTTTACCATACTGGGGGTGTCCTTAGACAGGAACGGAGAAAAAGACAAGTGGTTAAAAGCCATTCACGACGATCAGCTTACCTGGCAGCATGTAAGCGATTTGCAATACTGGAACAGTAAGGCGGTAGAGACTTTTAAGTTTGAGAGTATTCCCTATAATGTTTTAATAGATCCCAATGGAAAAGTTATTGCAGAAGGGTTAAGGGGTGAAGAGCTGGAGAACAAACTGGCTGAAGTGCTTAAGTAGGAAAGCAGCCCGCGTAATTATATCATAGAAAAGCAGATGCCGCTCTTTACCGGAGCGGCATCTGCTTTTAATTATTCTTTTAATTTATTTTGGATTTTTAACCGGTGCGCTGGTGGCAGATGGCGGATTCAATGAAGTCTCATCATCTGGCACATCCCAGTAATCCAGGAAATTATAATTAATGGTTGCGTTGGTGTTAACGGCGCCTGTGGTAGAATTAACCACTACCGCTTTGGTTCTGCCACCACCGGCAGATACATCGTCCAGTACACCCCACCTGCGTGCGTCATAAAATGCAACATCCCTGAATATTAAGCCGACTCTTCTTTCTTTTCTCAATTCTTCATAAGCCAACGCCGCGTCAGTGATTACACCCGACGTTGCGGCAAGTCCTGCACCCTGGTAAGTTCTTACAGCATCAACACTTGCCAGACCAGTAGCAATATTGCCCAGTTTGATATTGGCTTCCGCCTTCATTAATTCATTTTCCTCATACGATCCTGCCATATACAATTCATAAGCACCTACCACCTTACTGGTAATTGATGCCGTTGTATATGCTTTGGTGATTCCACCGCTGTCCAGCAACCGGTAGCGGGTACTGAACGTAAAGCCGCCTTTTTGATTCAGGTAAGTAGGTGCAGTAATAAAATCATTGGCCATTCTTTTATCGCCAGCAGGATAATCCTGTATCAGGCGTTCACTTATTTTATAAGTAGTACTGCCGGGATTACCAGTTGTAAGCGCCGCTACAGAACCGCCTGTTGCGCTTAGATAACTGTTGGTAGCTGCTGAACGGCCGGTCATAACCAAATCTGAACTGGTAATACCATTCGCCGTAAGCGTAAGAATGCTGTTCCAGTCTGCAGAAGTCATGTCTTTCAAACGCTTGTTCACAAGAAGATTTCTTGCCTTCATGGTATTGCAGTTGCGCACCCACATGGCGGGCGTAAGAATGCCGCCTTTGCCTGTCTGATTTTGCGATGGAATGATTGTTTTCATTACCGAGGTAAAATCTGCGGCGTTTGGAACGGCACCAGCTGCGGCGATGGCTTTATCAAAACAGGCATTGGATGCCGCAATCATGTCTGCGCTTGATTTATACTCGTTCGTCATTTTGTCAAAGTCATCTTTGACCAATCCGGCATAGTAGATTGAACCGATGTGTGAATACACCCAGCCTTTCCAGAAATAGCACCAGGTTTTCAGCGCATTTCGTTTTGAAGTTGAATCGCCCGAAAAACTTGTTTTGTCAACAATGGACAATACATCATTGCAGGCATTATTCATAAAGTACATCCAGGTCCATTCAAAATAAAACATATTCAGCCCTGCTTTCGTTTTTGAATTATTAACACGGACAACTGTTTTGGAAGGGGCGCTATTGGTAATTTTAGTGCCGTCATCCAAGATTACATAATCGGGCACACCCACCTGGTTGGTAATATTATTGGCCGCTTCCGCAGAAACTACATCTGCCATTAAATCGTGGTAGGCCGGTGCCAGAAAGAAATAATTGCTTCCGAGAAATGAGCCGGTGTAGCGTGAATCCGAAATACCGGCAAGTCCGTTCTGGTAAACAGCACCCAGCGCCAGGGAAAGTATACCCGGCTCTGTTGCGGCAACACCCGGTGTTGGTTGGTTGGGGTTTTGTACATCCAGCTCGCTTTTATTGCATCCGGCTCCTGCAAGGATGACCGAAGCAAGGAAAATATATAATAAACTATTATTTTTCATGTTTAATGTTTGAGTTATTTAGAATCCTACATTGAGACCTACCTGGTAGGTTTTGTTATTGGGGGTAGATACATAATCAACGCCTCTGTCAAAGGCAGAATTGGTAGCACCTGAACTAATCTCCGGATCAAATCCTGTATACTTAGTAACGGTCCAAATATTTCTACCGGTGAGCACCAACTGCAATTTTTTAACGTATTTTATTTTGACCATGTTTATAAAATCGTAAGAAAGTGAGACGTTGCGCAAACGAAGAAAAGACGAACCTTCATAGAAATAATCTTTTACAGAATTTCTTGCGCCGTTAATGCTGCCAAACTGGTCCGCATAGGCACTGGTGTAATAATTAGACCAGGCACCGGTTTGTCCGTTGATGGTAATTTTTTCTCCCCAGTCACCATGAATACCATCGCGGTACATCCACTCTTTGCTCTGGTTGTACAAATGGCTGCCATATACCCAATCAAACTGAACCGACAAGGTCAGTCCCTTGTAACTGAAATTGTTTATAAAGGCCATGTTGAATTTAGGGTTAGGATCACCGAAAGCATAGTTTTCGTTCGTGAATAAGATGCCCTTTGTTGCAGTATCCACCAGGTTACCATTTACCACCTGGTATTTACCATAATCTGCTTTTTGTATATAGGGACTGCCATCTTGTTTTGTTTGATCGGGGCTTCTGAAAGTTTTAAGCCCGTATAACTGGCCGATTCTTGATCCCGCCTGCAATACATAGTTGCCATAACCCGCACTGCTGGTAACAATAATTGGCTGACCAGTTGAAATAGCTGCAATTTTTGAAGTTTGCGTATTAAAATTGGTAGTCATGTCCCAATTGAAATTCCTGGAGGAAATGATATTCAGGTTCAGTGCAATAGTAACACCATGTGATTCCAGTGAAAAAGAATTAGTCAATAAACCGCCGCCGCCGCTGGAGGGTGCTGCATCTACCGGGTAGATATTATCGGCGCTGGTTCGTTTCCAGAATGTAGTGCTCAATGTACCATGATTAAGCCAGTTGCCTTTTCCCAGCTTGAAGGTCAAGTCAGCACCGATTTCTGTTTCTTTTGAAATCTCTACTTTTAAATCGGGGTTAGATTGCACATTTGGCGTATAAAATGACAATACGTTGCCAATACTCCTGGTGCTTAAGGTTACATACCTGGCAAAAGCGCTGGGTTGAATACCCGCTTCCCCATATCCGCCCCTTATTTTAAACTCGGGCAATACATTGCTTAATTTATCCCAGAAACCAAATTGCGAAATCCTTAAAAAAGCGTTCCCGTTATAAAAAGTAAAGGGCTTGTTTCCCCGTCCAAAGGCAGAAGAATAATCACTCCTGAATCCACCGGCGATACCGGCAATATTGCCCCAGGTAAGTGCCTCGTTCACAAACGTACCAAAAGTGATAAATGGCGTCACTACGTCAACCGTTACATTTTTGGTATTGGTTTGGGTTACGTTGTAAATGGGATACAACTGGAAGCCGTCGCCGGTTGTGGTATATTGCTTGGCCACGTTTTTACGGTAATCATATCCCGCAAGAGTTGTAGAGACCAAAGGCAATTTTGAATTAAAATCCTTTTGAAGATCAAAATGCAGGTTAAGTGTATTCAGGAAATTGGTAAATGTGGTGTTGTAAAGGGTGTTTGATACACCACCGGCATTGCTGCTAAAGCCACCAATATAAGTACTGTAGCTGACGGCGTTGATGTTCTGAGACTGGTTTTTGTATACATAATTAGTCTGCTCTTTTTCATAGTTAAGACCATATTTGCTTTCAATATCCAGAAAACGGTTGACCCTGTAAGATGCCTGTATACCCTGTATGATATCAATTGTTTCGTCGCTGCCAAAAGAGTATTGTTTGTAATAATTAGGATTGGCGCCATTCACACTTACAGGTGAAGCATTCAGTCTGTAAGCATAGTTTCCCTGTGCATCTTTCCAGTCAAAATCAAAAAAGGGTGAAGCATTTTCCGCCTGGTAAAGAGCATTGGGGCCTGCAGTAAAATAGGGGTTAAAATCATTTTTTTGGTAAATCAGTTGCGTAATAGAACGAATTTTAAATCCCTTGAATAATTCTGTACCCACGTTTACAGAAAGATTGGTTCTCCTGAGGGCGCCATTGTCTTTATACACACTTTCCTGGTAAGAATTGGAAACGGTTAATGCCAAATCTGTTTTGCCTGCACCGGCTGTAATGTTAATGCTATTGTTGAAAGTGCCGGCAGACTGAAACAATTGTTTGAAATGATCGTAAAACTTAAAATTGCCGGTGTATTGCTTGCTGTCGTCTGTGAGCGGGTTTGTATTGGCATATACAAGGCTTCCCTGGTTAACACCATTGATGTTTACCCCAGCGGTATAAGTGCCATCAGGCTTTATGTTCAGGATATTTCCGGCTGCATCAATGATGTTGTTATTGGCATCAGTTTTATAACCATGTGTGTACGACTGATGCAGGTTGCCGCTGTTGATATAGCTACTTGTTCCATAGCTGGAAGAAAAGTTGATGGAGGTTTGGCCAATTTTGCCTTTTTTGGTAAATATCTGAATAACTCCATTGGCACCCTGAGCACCATAAATAGTGGATGACGCAGCACCCTCCACTACTTCCACCCGTTCAACACTGTTTAAATCCAGTGAACCGAAATCAGTGGCTTTGATTTCCAGGCCGTCTACTAAAATCATGGGTTGTGTACCACGGCTCAGGGTGTTGATACCCCGAAGCAGAATATTTACTCTTGCACCTGGTGTACCATCGGTACTACTAATCTGTGCGCCGGCAACTTTGCCAATCAGGGCTTGAGAAATACTGGCAGTTGGTGCTGCGGGTAATTTGTCTGCAGTAATAGTTTCGACAGAGATACCGAGTTTTTTCCGGCTGGTAGCAACACCCACACCTGTCACCACTACTTCGCTCAACGCATTTGGATCTGTTTTAAGGCTTACAGAAATGTCATCCGTAATAGGAACTGTTTTTGATTCAAACCCAAGCGATGAAATAACCAGTAAACTGCCTTTGGTAATTTTCATTGTAAAACGGCCATCAGACTGGCTTACCGTACCGCTTGAAGCACCTTTTACAACGATCGAAGCATTTGGAATTGGATTTCCTTTGTCGTCGGAAATTTTGCCAGTAATGGTTCGCTGCTGGGCAGAGAGTTGTATGCAAAGCAGTACAACCCCCAGCAGGAGGAGGGATTTTCTCATGTTTTTAGTTTAAGTAGTTAGTTAATTAAGTCACGGCTATTAAAGGAACCGTTGACCGAACATGCCTTTGGCATGCATGTTCAAAGTGAAATTAATGAAGTTGAAACTTCTAAAAAAATTATATTATCAATTTTAATATGTATATAATTTTTATAAATATGGTTAAAAATAGAATCAAAACTGAAAAATTAATTATATAATATATTTTAATAATGCATTTGCAATACGGCGCAGCGATACAGGATTTCTGCATTCGATATTGGAGTCAGCTTAGCTCAATTTCACTTAGGCAGGTCTTTCGCAAAAAAAAGCCCCACTCCGAAATACGAAGTGGGACTATGAAGGTCTAACAGTTGTTATCGAAACTGGTATTGATTAATTATCCCAAAAAACTTTTGCTGACAAATCTGTTTTTTGTACTGGGGTATTCGGATTTAAGTATTATCTTAAAATTACTATCTATTAATAAGTAGGGTTTTGGGCTATAATCGGATTGGCATCTCTTTCGCTCTGGGGAATTGGCCATATAAACCGGTAATCGGTATAAGGTATTGCTGCCTGACCAGGTGTAAAACCAGCTCCACAATTGTATAGAGCAAAGCCGGAAGAACCGTTGTTACCATTTACAGCTTTTGCAGGTATACCGCCCGTGCTAAAGTCCGGATCTTTTGCAAGACGTGAAATATCGCTCCAGCGTTTTCCCTCTCCGAGAAATTCGATCCGCCGTTCAAGTAAAATGGCTTTTATCAGGTCATTCTTTGTTGCAAAACCGGCTGCCAGGTATTGCTGGGTGGCGGGCGTTGCCAGTGATCTGTTTCTTACAACATTTAACAAGTCAACAGCTCTTGATGAAACAGTTCCGGAAAGTCTGGCTTCAGCTTCGGCCAAAATCAGCAATACTTCGGCATACCTGATCTGTGGTGCATAGTCACCCCTGTTAGTATAGTCGCGGTATTTGGTAATAAACCAGCTCATATTACCTGCATTATTCAAACCACTTACCACCATGTTGGCGCCACGTCTTTTATCGTCGCAAAGCCAGCCGGCATTATTCCAGATAACAGGCGAAATAGCCACCAGTCCACGGCCCGGTGTAGTGCCTACATTGCTTGCTGCACCATACATTGCTGCCAGTCCGCCATTACTGCTGGGTGCATCAGAAGCGTCATTTTTAATTGAGAACACACTTTCAAGTGAATTATTATTGGCAAAAGGACCTTCAGGTGCAGCGGTCAGCGCCCACCCGCCTATAGGACTTACCACACTTGTAGGTACAGCAGGATTAACCGTAGCCGGAACAAGTTTGGCACCTTCTTCTTTAACACCAATAACACTGGCACCCATAAAAGTACCGGTTGTCCATAGACCCAAATGTGCTTTGATCCGCATTTTTAATGCAATAGCCGCTGCTTTAGATGCCCTGTAAACAAATATGTTGTTAGGTAAATTTGTCTCTGCAAAATCAAGGTCGGCCAGAATTTTCATGTAGACGCTGTCTACGCGCATACGCGGGCTGTTTAAAATACCTGCCACGGCGTCGCTGTTGCTGATAGCCACATCACGGTAAGGAATACCCATTTGGTTACCATTGCCATCCAGGTAAGGTCTTGCCCAATGGATTAGTGCCTCATGATGTGCCATTGCCCTCAAAAAGCGGCATTCAGCTTCGTATTGAGTAGCTGTAGCAGCGGTTAATATACCGCCGGCGCCAGCCTTGCGGAAACCATCAATACCAATATTCGCTGTATTTATCAGCACATAGAGACCTTTCCACAAACCCACACAGTTTGGCGCCGTAGAATTATAGGTGCCCTGGTAAGTAACCTGGAAAAAAGCCGCAACGTTAAACATATCCTCGCCACGCATATCGCCCTGCTCAATATTAGCCGCACCAAATGGATAGCCACGTTTATCGGTAGTACCATTTACAAAATAAGAACTTTGGGCAACATCATATACACCATTCAGACTAAGCAGGCAACGGTCGGCAGTTGCAAACGCGGTTGCATCTGTGATATTATTATTAGGCGTAGTATCCAATACTTTTTTACAACTGAAACAAACCGTTGCAAAAAATAAAACAATAATTATTTTATTCATACCAGTTATTTTAAATTTTGTCAATGAATCAAAAGCCAACAGATAAACCAAAAGAAACAGTTCTTATCTGTGGCGCAACAGCTGCATCAACACCCAAAGAACTTATGTTATCTGGGTCTGCTCCTTTATATTTTGTCCAAACGTATACATTCTGCGCCTGCGCATAAATCTTTACAGATTTCACATAACCGCTTGTCCACTGTTCAACGCTTTTTGAACTAACCGCATAGCTGAAAACGATATTCTGCAGCCTCAGGTAATTACCGCTTTCCACAAATCTTGAACTGGCATTGCTCGTTGAATTCATGTTGGCTGCAAGACCATAATAAAGTTTTGGCACATCTGTAACCTGTCCGGGAGCAGTCCACCTGTTCAGAATGTCTTTTCCATTGTTTTGGAAACTCATATTGAACAAAGCTTCCTGGCGGGTATAGTTCATGATTTTATTGCCACCGGAATAACGGAACATAAAATCAAGTCCAAATTGCTTATAGCTGAAAGAGTTACTGAAAGCGCCGTACCAGGTAGGTGTGCTGGTTCCCAGGTTTACTTTATCAGTAGCTGCCAGTGATGAAGCAGCACCTACTGCACCGGTTGCTTTATCTGCGAGGTAAAAATTGCCAACTGTACCAAGGGTTGAATTGGTATTATATTGAACCAATGAACCATCCGCCTTGTACCACATGGCATTTCCATTAGCGGCATTTACGCCTGCAGACTGATAACCATAAATGATATTGATTGGATCGCCCGCTCTGATAATGTTATAGGCGCCATTTGAAATATTGGCCACCGGTAATCCACCAACACTGTACAGGGTGGTAATCTTATTCTTAACCTTTGAATAATTGATATTGAAATCCCAGTTAAAATCGCGCGACTTAATAATGTTTCCGCTCAAAGAAAGCTCAATCCCCCTGTTGTTCAATTTTCCAATATTCTGAGGAATGGTGCCGCCTGATAAATCAAATGAACCCACCAGTCCGGCACTTAATGGCTGCGGAACATTCAGTACCAGGTTATCTACGTCATTGAGGAACCAATCGGCAGTAAGATTAAACCTGTTCTTGAAAAGTCCCAGCTCAATTCCAATATCGTATTTAGCGCTGGTTTCCCACTGCAAATCGGGATTGCCCACACCAGAAGGATTAATGGCACCAATGTTACCATATAATGCAGCACCAAAAGTTGTCAGGTAGGGATAACCACCCAGTGCATTACCCACCTTGGCATAGGAACCTTTTATTTTTACTTCACTAAACCAGGTTCTCAGGAAATTTGAATTCTGCCAGAAACTTTCCTGTGAAGGCCGCCATCCCACTGAATAGCCTGGAAATGTTCCGTATTTCTTGCCAGGGGCAAGGGAGCTTTGACCGTCGCGACGTATACTGGCCTGTACAAAATATTTGCTTTTGTAATCGTAGTTAAAGCGACCGAAAAGCGAATTGAAACCAGTATTATCATAATTACCACCAACGCTTTGTACGCCGTTTGAATTGGATATTACGTTCTGACCAACAAAAAATGGATCCGAAATAGGCGCTCCGTCAGCAGAGAAATATTTGTATGTCTGCTTTTGCACCTCATTACCACCCGTTAAGTAGAAACTATGTCCTTTAACAGAAAGATTATAATTGAAATAGTTTGACCAAACAGAACGCAGCCAGTTTTGGGTAATGTTGTAGTTTTCGCCTTTACCATAGCTGTCTCCGTGATATGGGTTTAAACCCTGGTAGCTGTAGTCGTTTAACATATCAATACCAACCTGACTGCGGAGTTTAAGACCTTTTACTATGGAAGCCTCAATATAGGCATTGTCAATAATGCGATATTTGTCTGAGTAGTATTTATCTGTCCT
>Ga0268264_10002991_pt1 | contig 14672 bp, 11 predicted proteins | sample KBSSwiS32_FD_190357 | JGI IMG/M metagenome (GOLD analysis project Ga0268264, IMG submission 190357) | Switchgrass rhizosphere microbial communities from Kellogg Biological Station, Michigan, USA - KBS Switchgrass S3-2 (SPAdes) (version 2) | ecosystem: Host-associated > Plants > Roots >...
CGACTTCCCACCCGGCTGCGGCGTTTCGAGATTCGGTCGGGGAAGGCGAGCGCGATGCAGGCCGCGATTTCAGCTCCCCTTCCGCCCGCAGCCGGGTGGGAAGTCGTGACGAGACGTTCCCAGCGTTTCGCCAGCCCCCGCGCCGCCTCGGCCCGCTGCCCGCGTTCGCCGCGCCAGCGCCGCAGCCGCAGCTCGAGATCGGCGTCGTTGCCGCCGAGGCCGCGCTCGCCGAGCAGCACCGCCACCTCGGCCGCCGTCCGCGCCCAGCCGAGGGCGGCGGCGGCGATCAGCATGTGCGCGAGCCGCGGCGGCAGCGGCAGCGCCGCGATCGCCCTGCCGTGCGCGGTCGGGCGGCCATCGGCGTCGAGTGCGCCGAGACCGGTCAGCCGCGCCCGCGCCTCGTTCACCGCGGCCTCGGGTGGCGGGTCGATCCATTTGAGCGCGCGCGGATCGGACACGCCCCAGATTCCCGCGGCCAGCATCAGCGGCGACAGATCGGCCTCCAATATCTCGGGCGGATCGAAGCGCGGCAGTCCTGCGGTCGCCGCTTCCTCCCACAGACGATAGGCGATCCCGGGCGATTGCCGCGCGGCGCGGCCTGCGCGCTGGGTCACCGCCGCCTGGCTTGCCCGCTCGGTCACCAGCCGGGTCATGCCGGCCGCACGATCGTAGCGCGGCCGGCGCGCGAGTCCCGAATCGACGACGATGCGGACGCCCGCCAGCGTCAGGCTGGTCTCGGCGATGCTGGTCGCCAGCACCAGCTTGCGCACGCCTGCGGGCGCCGGCGCGATCGCCGCGCGCTGCTCGGCCGGATCGAGGCTGCCGTGGAGGCGATGGAGCACGACGTCGCCGGGCAGGCCGGTCAGCCGCTCGGCGGTCCGTTCGATCTCGGCGACGCCGGGCAGGAAGGCGAGCACGCCGCCCTGCTCTTCTACCAGCGCCCGGCGGATCGCGGCGGCCATCTCGTCCTCGATCCGCTTCTCGGCGGCGCGGCCGATATGGCGCAGTTCGAGCGGGAACATCCGCCCCGCGCTCTCGATCACCGGCGCATCGTCCATCAGCGCCGAGAAGCGCGCACCGTCGAGCGTCGCCGACATCGCCACCAGCCGCAGATCCGGCCGCAGCGCGGCCTGCGCATCGAGCGCGAGCGCGAGGCCGAAGTCACTGTCGAGGCTGCGTTCGTGAACCTCGTCGAACAGCACGGCGGAGATGCCGGTCAGTTCGGGATCGGCCTGGATGCGGTTGACGAAAATGCCCTCGGTCACGACGAGGATGCGAGTCGCAGCGGACTGTTTCGCATCGAGCCGGGTCGCATAGCCGATCGTCCGGCCGACCGGCTCACCAGCCAGCAGGGCCATGCGCTCGGCGGCGGCGCGGGCGGCCAGGCGGCGCGGGCTGAGCAGCAGGATCTGGCCGGTGCACCAGGGTTCGGCGATCAGGGCGGGCGCGAGCGCGGTGGTCTTGCCCGCGCCCGGCGGCGCCACCAGCACTGCGCTCGAGCGTGTGCGCAGGGTCGCCAGCAGGTCGGGGAGGACGTCGTCGATGGGGAGTGGGACATTGGCCGTCACCTCCCCTTCCCCCTTTCAGTGTTCTGCGCCGTAGCAATCCTCCCCGGAACGGGGAGGGGGACGGCCGCAGGCGGTGGAGGGGTAGTGGCAGGACTGGATGCTTCCGACGTGGCCACTGCCCCTCCACCACTCGCTTTGCGAGCGGTCCCCCTCCCCGTTCCGGGGAGGAATTTGCTCTGTCGTGGCTCTCACCCCATCAATACGCCCGCGCGACAGCGAATTCGACCGCCTCGACCATCGCCGACTTGGCCGCGCCTGCGTGAAAACCGCCGATCGCGTCGATCGCGCGCTGGCCGTAGACGCGCGCGCGCGCCAGCGTGTCGGCGATGCCGCCGCTGTCCTTGAGCAGCCTCGTCGCGTGCGCCAGATCCTCGTCGCTGACGCGGTGCCCGGAAATCGCCTCGCGCCAGAACGCCTTGTCGGCGTCCGATCCGCGCGCATAAGCGAGGATCACCGGCAAGGTGACCTTGCCGTCGCGGAAATCGTCGCCGGCATCCTTGCCCATCGTCGCCTCGTCGGAGGCATAGTCGATCGCATCGTCGACCAGCTGGAAGGCGATGCCGAGGTTGCGGCCATAAGCGTCGAGCGCGAGCTCGGCGGCCTCGTCGCGCTCGGCCACCACCGCCGAAATCCGGCAGGCGGCAGCGAACAAGGCGGCGGTCTTGGCGCCGATGATCTGAAGATAGCGATCCTCGCCAAGATCGATCCGGCGCTGCGCGGTCAGCTGGTTGACCTCGCCCTCGGCGATCACCGCGCTGGCGTTCGACAGGATCTTGAGCACCTTGAGGCTGCCATCCTCGACCATCAGCTCAAACGCGCGGCTGAACAGGAAGTCGCCGACCAGCACGCTCGCCGGATTGCCCCAGATGATGTTGGCGGTGCGCCGGCCGCGGCGCATGCCCGATCCGTCGACGACATCGTCGTGCAGCAAGGTCGCGGTGTGGATGAACTCGACGGTCGCCGCCAGCTTGTGATGGCGCGCGCCGGTATAATCGAGCAGCCGCGCGCTCGCCAGGGTCAGCATCGGCCGCATGCGCTTGCCGCCGCCGGCGATCAGATGCCCGGCCAGTTCGGGGATCAACGGGATCTCCGATTGCATCCGGCTGAGGATCACCTGGTTGACGGCATTCATCTCTCCGGCGACCAGCGATAGCATCGCGTCGAGCGAAGGTGGGCGGGACGGGTTCAGGCGGTGGATCGTCGCGGTCATGCTGGGGCCGCATTGGCGCGCCGACGCCATGAACGCAAGCATATAGGCCTTGCAAACCAGCCCGGCCGCATCGCAAGAGCGGCGGGCGAAGAGGAAGACGGATGACCGACGAGACGCTGCAGCGCTACCGCGAGAGCATCGACAATATCGATGCGGCGCTGGTGTTCATGCTGGCGGAGCGCTTCAAGATCACGCAGGCGGTGGGCCGCCACAAGGCGGTTTCGGGACTGCCGGCCGCCGATCCCGGCCGCGAGGAGCGCCAGATCGCCCGGCTCCGCGCGCTGGCGTCGGACGCGAATCTCGACCCCGACTTCACCGAGAAATTCCTGCGCTTCATCATCGAAGAGGTGATTCGCCACCATCAGGGGATGCAGGGCTGAGCGAGTCGAGGCGGCGCGGGGGCGGCCGCGGGATCGCGCGGCGGAGCTGGCCTGGGTCCGCGCCTCACCTGTTTTTGCCTGTTAATTTGGGTTTCTGCATCCGCCGCGTCCGTTTCTGAGAGGGTGCGAATCGGAGCTGGTCGGACGGTGCCACGGGATTTGAGAGCGGCCGATCCAAGCGGCCGTCCAACCTGTTTTCACCTGTTAATTCGGTCATTTCACGCTGCTCCGTCGTTCGCCTTGCCCTGAACCGGCGGATGAAACATATCATGAACATCGGCAAATGGCAAGTTTTCGCGTTGTGCACGTTCGACCGCTGCAAGCCGGGCGGCGTCGAGCGCCAGGCCGATGTCGCTGACGTCATCGAGACGAATGCCAGTGGCTGGCCGGCCGCCCTCGCGCCGGGGCGAACGCATGCCCTGGTACTGGACAGCAGCCGGCGTGCCCGTCAGCATGGCGGCATGACCGAGACCATCGCCCGCCTGCACATCGCGCTCGCCGATACCGACCCGCTCATCTGGCGCAGGGTCGAGGTGCCCGTCGAAGCGAGCCTCAAAATGCTCCACGACATCATCCAGGGCGCCATGGGCTGGCTCGATTGCCACCTCTGGGAGTTCAAGGCGGACGACAAGCGATATGGTCTTCCCGACCCGGGATGGGCCGACGACAGTCTGTTCGCTGCCAGGAACATCAAGCTCAAGTCCCTGCTCGACCGCGGCATCAGCCAGCTGACCTATACCTACGACATGGGCGACAATTGGGAACACATCGTCACTGTCGAGACGGCGGAGGCCGGTCACCCGGACACCGGATATCCGCGCTATGTCGATGGCGAGCGACGCGTGCCCCTCGAAGATATCGGCGGGCCACCCGGCTTCGAAGACTTCCTCGACGCCATCGCCAAACCCAAAAGCCGCGGACATAAGGACGCCGTCGAATGGCATCGCGGTTGCTACGGTGAGGATTTCGTCCCCGATCAGATCAATGAACGCGTTGCCAAACTCCGCATAGGCGAAATCGCCAAGCGCCGCGCCGCCGGCAAGTCCGCCTACGCAAAGAGACAATCATCCTCGTCACGCTTGCGGACGTAAGGATTTGGCCGATCCGGTCTGCCACCGGCTGGATCGCGCCAGCTTCCCTGGCGCACCACGCGTCACCGCAAGGCGTTGGCGAAAAGGTCCAAGTCAAAATGGACCAAATTTTCGGAGGCCAGCCAAGCCATCTGAGCTACCCTATTGCTGAATCGAAACGACCTGCCTATATCTTTTGCGGGGGCGATCATCATGGCAGTCCGAATCAGACTCTTCCTCGTGATTTGTGTCACGCTGATCGCGGCGGCGGGCATTTACCTTTGGCAGTCGAAACGGGCAGCCCCGATTCCTAATGCGCCTCCCGAATTGGCGTCGGTCACCGTCGCACAGGTCGGGGAATTCTTTATATATCTGCCGCTCTATTATGCTCAGGATCGAAAATTCTTCGAACGCGAAGGATTGAAGCTCACCTTGGTCAATACCGGTGGCGACGATAAATCCGTCGCCAGCGTAATCGCCGGTGCGGCCGATTTCGGCGTCGGCGATCCCACGTTTGCCGCCATAGCCAAGGAGCAGGGCCAGGACGTCAAGGTAATTGCCAGCGTCGTCAACGGCGTTCCCTTCTGGGGTGTCACGCGTCGGCCGAACCTGGCACCGATCACGGCACCAAACCAGCTTAAGGGCCTGAGCGTCGCCACATTCCCGAAGCCTTCGACGGCTTATGTGCTTCAAGAAGCGATGTTCCGCGCCGGCTCGTTAAAACCCTCGATCCGCGAGGCGCAGTTCGGCTCGCTCCTGCCGCTTTTGGACAGCGGGGCAGTCGATATCGTGCTCGAACTCGAGCCCAATGTCTCGACTGCGGTCGCAAATGGCGGGCATGTTGTTTATTCGCTGGCAGAGGCCTATCCGGATTTCGCGATCACTGGTGTCACCACATCCGGGAAGTTGCTTGCTGAACGGCCCGTGCTCGCTCGGCGCTTCTTTGCAGCGCTCGATGCGGCGGAGAAAGCGGCCCATGCCAATCCGACCGATCTCATCGCCTATGCCGAAAAGCGGTTTCCCGATGTTCCGCCGGCGGTCGCCCGCGCGGCGGCGAAACGCATGCTCGACGCCAAGGTGTTTCCAACACGAGCGCAGGTCTCCGAGAGTGGCTGGCGTCAGGCGATCAGCTTGCGTTTGCAAAGTGGTGATCTCAAAAATCCAGTGTCGGCCGATGGAATTCTTGCCAGCGTTGCTGCTCGCTAGTGTGGCCACTGTCACGGTGACAGGTGCCCTCAAGCCTGCCAAGATCGTTCAGGCGGCAGATGCCATCGCGTACCTACCCTTGTACGTGGCCGAGAACTATCGCGCGCAATGCAAGCTACCCGACGGCGTGACGCTGCGCTGGAATGATCTGTTCGGCAAGACTGAGCGGACGCCCGAGGCGTTTCTCGACGGCAACGAACGACTGACGGGCGACCATGGCTGTCTGCGCGCGATCGTCAAAGCGTGGGAGGGGGAGCGGCTTCCTCTAATTGGCATTTGCGATCCATGCGAGATCGTGGAAATGGGCTTGGGGGGCAAGCTCGTAATGGTGGGAAGCCTCATCAACAAAGCCTGTTTCTGGGCACTGGTCGATCGTTCGGCTGGCGCCGTCCATGTGCCGCGCGAACTGGGTGGCGGTTTTCTGTGCATCCATGACAAGAGCTTTGCGACCGGCCACGCAATCGGACGCCACGTCATCCACCAGATCACCGAAGCCAACGGGACGCTCAAGGGTACACTGACAGGTGACTTCGCACTGCTCGTCGACGGCGCAGTTCAACTTCGTAAGCGTCGGCCCGAAACGCCGGTGGCGGCGATCTCGGCAAGCTTGCTCAGTTGCGTGCTGGCTGCCCGTTACGATTTTGAAATCGCGTTCCCGTTGCACCGTTTCTCACCGTTCGAGACATTCTTGAGCACCGGCATTGTGGTGCATCGTGAAGCGCTCAAGGACAAGCAGGTCGAAAATGCTGTCCGGTTGCTGTTGATTTGCTTGATGCGGGCAATGAATATCCTGCGCGATTGCCAAGCGTATGCCGTTGACCTCATCTGCAAGCTTTGCCATGGCGCGCAGCGTTTCGAACATGAACGGCGCCTTGATCGCGCGCGCATCGTGCGCGACAGTATCCTGCCGAAGCAGGGTCGTCCTAATAAACCTCCGCTTCAAGTGGATCGCGCGCATGCGCTCGATATCTATCGCGCGCTGATGGAGCCCGGAATCTACGCTCAGGACTGCGCGGTCACTTCGGTCCAGTGGGCGAACGCTAGGTCGCTGCGCCCTGACGCAGCAACGGCTAACCTTGACGACTTCTATCGCTGTGACCTGCTTCACGACCTATTGAACAAGAAGACGGATTGGGCGTGGTGAGCCTGCGCGCCTGTGCCGTACCGGGGCGGCCGGCCGGTCTTCCCGGTTCGGCGTCGCTATCTCGATGACCACGCCCGGCGCGATGCCATGACCGACCCGATCGTCACGCTGGACCAAGTTGCCTTGGGTTACGCCGGACATTCTACTGTGATCGAGCAGCTCACAATCGCGATCGCAGCGAGCGAACTGCTCGGACTGACCGGTGCCAGCGGCTCTGGCAAGACGACGTTGCTCAAAGCGCTGGCCGGGCTGCTCCCCCCCCTCGCTGGCGCCATATGCTGGTCAGCATCTGCGCATCGGCGACCCGCTTATTGTCCGCAACATGACGTGCTTCTCGACCATCGCAACGTCTGGGAAAATGCTGTCCTCCTAACCGAGAGTCGTCTTCTCGACACAGGGCGCGTCGCTGAACGTCATCACTTGATCGGCCAGTGGCTTGCGCGCGCCGGACTCGAGGACCGCCACACCTCGCCCCCGTCCGACCTTTCCGGCGGCATGCGTCAGCGTCTCCAACTCGTTCAGGTTCTGGCCGCAGAGGCGGAAATCCTGCTGCTCGACGAGCCCTTTGCGCAACAGGACCGCGACCGCCAGCAGGCACTCGAACTAATGCTCTTCGAGAACAACCGCGCCACGGGGCGGCCGATCATCCTGGTTTCGCACGACGTCGATGCACTGGCGGCGATCTGCGACCGCGTCGCGTTCCTTGGCAGCGCGCCGGGGGTCCCGCTGAACATCCATTGCACTCCACCCGCGCTGCTGGCGACGGGTGGCGTTTCGCGACGAACGCACCCGGACTATGCGGACCATGCCGAAGCGTTATGGCGGGCTCGCGCGCAGGCGGCGCGCCCATGAGCTCTGCGCCGCAACCAAGAGCGATCCTGCTCGGTATCAGCTCCATTATCTGCGCAATGCTCGCTCTCTGGGAACTGCTCGGACGCGCCAACAGGTCGATCGCCTTCTTCTTTTCCTATCCCAGTGCCGTCGCCAGCGATCTCGCGACCGGATTGCTCACCGACGGCTTATGGTACGACGCCTTGGTCACCCTGTTTCCAGCCGCCCTGGGCCTGATCACGGGGGCTCTCGCCGGCGGTGCGGCTGGGCTTGCCATCATCGCCCGACCGGCCTTGGCGCGCGCGGTGGAACCGGTCATCGCAGCACTGGGCGCCTTTCCGGTCTTTGCCATCGCGCCCATGACGCTCATCTGGTTTGGTCTTGATCTGCAACCAAAAATCTTCCTAGCCTTCCTATCTTGTGTATTCGTGTTCCTCGCGGCAGCCTATCGCGGCGGCTTGAGCGTACCGCCCGCCATCCTCGATCACCTGGCTGTCCACGGCTTCACCGCACGCGACGAGTTGCTGAAGGTTCGCCTGCCTTATGCGCTGGACTGGCTGTTCGCCGCCGGACGGACCGGTGCGAACCTTGCCTTGCTGGGCGTGTTCATCGGCGAGTTCGTCGCCTCACAAAACGGGCTTGCACGCGTGATGTTGAACGCGGGCGCACTCTACAATGTCAAACGTGTCCTCGCGAGCGCGATCCTCTTCACGATCCTGGCACTCCTACTCATGGGCGCCGTCAATCTGCTATACAGGCACCGACTGCGAATCCTTCGCCGGGTGTCGGTGCCGTCGTCATCACGCATAGGAAAGGGCTAGATCATGGCTGCCGTTGCAGGATCGAAAGGACGACTGGAGATTTCAGGCGGACGACCGAGCGTCCAGATGGCGCTAATGGACGATTTGCTGGCTGGGCGATGCAGTCCCAACGAGGCGGCCGCTACGCTCATCTCCAAAGCAGCGCTGCGCGAGGTCGGTATAGACACCAATATGATCTGCAACCTCAAATGCCGCTATTGCTATCTCGACGACCGGGCCGATGCCAAGGGCAGCGCTCCGCTCGACAGCCTCGCCGGGCACCTGTCCCGCCTTGCACGCGCGCAAACCCGGCTCTTCGCCTTTATCGGCAAGGAGCCCTTGTCCGACGGGCGTGCCGTCATGTTGGTGAATGCGCTTCAGGCCGAGCGTCGAACCAACAGAGACATCAGGACCGGCATGGTCACAAACGGCACCCTGGTCGAGCGATGGGTCGATCAACTTGTCGATGCCGATCTGAGTTATCTCGATATCTCTATCGATGGCATCACCGACGAAGCCAATCGACTCAGGGGCAAAGGCGTTACGGCACGAATTCTCGCCGGGGTCGATGCGGTGCTCGCCTCGCCGCTGCGTCCCCGATTTGCCACCGCGACCGTGCTCACCGACGCCTCGCTGCCGGGCTATCCCGAATTCGCGGCGCGGATGTTCGACCGTGGCGTGCCAACCTGCTTTGCCAGTCCCGTGCTTCGCTTCGCCATGTCGAACGAGGTCGCCGACATCGCGGTGGCGCTGGAGGAAACCCTGCGTCTGGCCGATCGGCTCGGCGAGGTCGGGCAGAGGGCGAATCCGGGTACGCAGGTCATCATCGACCTTCCTTATCGATACAGTTGGGCGCTTCTGGCTTCCGGCCGAATTCGCGCGCACGAGATCCTCGAGGATCGCTACGAAGCGATCCACTGCCGCTGGGCGGGCTCCAACGTATACCTCAAGATCAATCCCTTCTCCTTTTCCTATTGGCGAGCCCTGCGCGTGACCCATGACGGCCGGGTTATCATCAATATGGACCTGGCGGCGCATGCCGATTATGCTGCCTCCGCGCTCGACCTTGAGGCGCTCGAACCCCCGATACTCGCGTCGCTCGGTGATACGGCACAGCGCTTCTTGGCTGATTTCATCGCACGCCATGTCGTCCTCGACCAGACACCGATTTTCGAGCGCGGTCTGGCGGGCCAATATGTTCGTCAAAAGGCGGTCGCACTGGCCGCCTGACACATCAGCCTCGCCACCGAGCGCGTCGGGTCGCCAGGGCAGCGCGATGGGGCGCAAGCGTTCACAATTGTCGCCAGTCTGAAAATCAGGGGGAGAGCATGCTGCATTTCGAGCGGAGCACCGAGCCCCCGCCCAGCTTTTTGCAGGCCGAAGAGGTCACGCAAGCTCGCAACATCTTCGCGTCCTATTATCGCGAGAGCACACTCAAGGTCTCGCAGACCCGCGTGCCCTCTGCCAGGATCTCGCTCGGCCATCCATCCGTCATCGACAGCCTTACGCGCCTGTTTCGCGGCAAATGCGCCTTCTGTGAGGCCAAGACTGCGATCCGGCCCTACCGCTTCCGTCCACCGACCGAAGCGCTGCCATCCAATACGCCCAATCAGGCGCATCTCTATTATGCATGGCTGAGCGAAGCGTGGGAGAATATCTACGCGATCTGTGCCACTTGCCGACCTGATCGACCCGAGTTGTTCGAGGTTCAGGGCGCACGAGCCCCACTTCCTAGTAGCGACGACGTCGAAAACTACGCCGCTGAACGCGTTGGTATCTGGCGTAAGGAGCGCGGTTATCCTCCTCGCGAACGGCCACTCCTGCTTGACCCCTGCAACCAGCTGACCTTTACGCCGCATCTCCACGTCCGCCTCGACGGGCGGCTCGACGGGTTGAGCCCAGGCGGACATGAGACGGTACGACATTTCAAGCTCGACCGAGAGGAACGTGTCAAGGAGCGCGGTGCGCGCTACGACACTTACCTGGCGATGTTGCTCGATGCGCTTGACCCGCTCCCGAACCAGCCCCAAAGTGATCCTAAAGCTGTTTTCGACTTCGCTGCGCTCGAATTCGGCGGCACTTGGTTCCTTCTCCTCCGCCGCATCGCTAGCGTACTTGCGCGTGGCGCAAGTGCGCCGCCCACGCTTTCCCGCAATCAGATCGCAAACTACATGATGCGCCAGCATCACAAGCCCGGTATTCGCAGCGACCTCATCTCGATTATCGACGACCTGAAACGCGACGACCAGCAAGGTCCTAATGTTCCGGTTAGGGCGCGCCCTCCCGAGCGATCGAGTGCGCGCCTCGTCTCGGTCGAGTTCAACAATTTCAAGGCACTCGAAACGCTTGCGCTCCATATGCCGGACGACGCGCCGAACAGCGCAGCATCGTTGGACGATCAGCGCGCGCCCGCGCTTCTCATCCTGGGCGAAAACGCAGCTGGCAAGAGCTCGATCCTCGAAGGCATAGCGCTGGCTCTATGCGGAAAAGCTGCGCGCACGCAGTTGAAGCTCAAGGCTGGCGCTTACATTCTTAATCCCAGCTATATGGGGCAGAAAGGTGTTGGTCCTCCGCTGAGGGCAAGCGTGTGTGTGCATTTCGATGACGCCACGCGGACGCGGCTTGAAATCGATCCGGTGTCGATGTTCGACGAACGGCCCGCCGCGGTTCCGCCGATCTTCGCCTATGGCGCATTCCGCCACTATCTTGACGACACGAGGCGCTACAGCGCGGCGAAGCACGTCATGTCGCTGTTCAAATCCGATATCCTCCTGTCCAATCCCGAAGACTGGCTGCTGCGCCTGGATGACGGGCCTTTTAATATGGTCGTGAGAGCGTTGCGTGACATACTCACGATCCAAGGCGAGTTCGACGTCATCGAGCGCGACAAGCCGAATAAGCAATGTCTGATCGTCACGGCTGGCGGCATCCATCAGCAGGCGCCCATTCTCCTGAAGACGCCGCTCAAGGTGGCATCATCAGGCTTTCGTTCGGTCCTCGCTATGGTTTGCGACATCATGCAGGGGCTGATGGATCGTCGCATCAACCCGCGATTCGAGAGCTTTGCAAGCGCGCGCGCGATCGTGCTCGTCGATGAGATCGAAGCGCATCTCCATCCCCGTTGGAAGATGCAGATCATGCGTGGGCTCAGAAAGGCGCTTCCGAATCTGAGCTTCATCGTGACCAGCCATGACCCTCTCTGCCTCAGGGGTGTGGATGATGGCGAGGTTGTCGTTCTCCACCGCGTTGCTCGCGAGCATCCCGGACGAGACGAGACACCAATCTTTGTCGAACGGTTGAGTGAACTGCCAGATATCAGCCAACTCACCGTCGAGCAGCTGCTCACGTCCGATTTCTTCAGCCTATTTTCTACCGACGCGCCCGAAACCGAGCGTTCGTTCGCGGCGATGGCCGACCTTCTCACCACACGCAGGCTTGGCACGACGCTGTCCGCGACCGACGCCCTGGCACTTGCGAACTTCGAGTCACAGATCAGCCAGATGCTACCGGTCGGCACCACGCAGGCGCAACAACTGGTCCAGGAAGCGGTCGCCGAATTCCTTCAGCAACGACGAACTGCCACTGCCGAGCGTATGAAGGCACTGCGCGCAGAGACCAAGTCGCGGATCATCGCGGCACTGGCAGGCATCTGATATGCGTGCAGCACCACGCGGCAAGAAGCCCTCGCCCAAATCGCTTTCGAACAAGAACAAGGCCGGCGAAACTGAGCTGGAACGTGCTCGGGCACATTATACCGGCGTACAGATGCAGAAAGAAACCTTTACCTTCGCCGCCTACAAGGCGGACGAAGTGAAACAGCGGCTCGACGAACTTTTCTTTGGGAAATGCGCCTATTGCGAAAGTCGCTACGCGTCAACGGCGCCAGTGGATGTCGAGCATTTCCGACCTAAGGGGGCGGTCGAGGGAACCACCCATCCCGGCTATTGGTGGATCGCGATGGCGTGGGACAATCTTCTGCCCAGCTGCATCGATTGCAACCGCAAGCGCAAGCAGATCACACCTCGTCCATCATCGAGCCTCGTGACGCTCGACGCGGCAAGCCGATCGTTCAGCGCCGGACATGTCGTGCAATCGGGAAAGAAGGATAGCTTTCCCGTAACCGGCACCCACGTACTGCCGGAAGGGTCCGACTTCGCCTCAGAAGGGGCTTTGCTCCTCGACCCATGCCGCGACGATCCGTCGTTGCATCTCGAATTCTACGTCGATCGCGCCAACCCGATCAGTCTCGTCCTGCCTAGGCTGATCGGGCCTGCCGAAGGGGCGGCCCCAGGCCCCCCATCCGCCAGTGTGCGCGGCGCTGTCTCGATCCAGGTCTATGGGCTCAACCGGCTCGGCCTTGTCCAGGATCGCACCCGCGTCCTGCGTCATCTCGACTTTCTTGAAACGCTCATCGTCGAGTTGGGCGAGATCATCGAGCGCCTGAGCGATCCAGCGCTCGCCGACGCGGTGCGTCGGCTTCAATTGCTCCAGGAACGCATTCTCCAGGAGATCAAGATGATGGCGGAACCTCAGGCACCCTATTCGGCGATGGTCGCCGCCTGGATTGTAGCTTTCAAGGCGCATCTCGCCAGTGCGAACGCGGGGCAGGGCGCGCCATAGGGCGGCCAGTTCGATTACAGATCTCGCCTTGCCAGTGCTGCATGGCTATCACACTATTTCCCTATTCTCTTTCCCATATCACCTGGATGAGTACGTCACATACGACTTTACCGCCTCGCATTACTCACCCTCATGGCACAGTTACCATTTACAGTACAACGTGCAACAACCCTTTTACTGCTTCGACCAAATGCATAAGCTCTCTGGGAGGCCCGCCTCCCCCGTATCGTGCTTCCCGGCATTCCCCATCAACCAGCGCGGCAATCGGCGCGAACCCAGCCTCTTCGAGGATGGCGACTATACGCTATATCTCGATCTGCTGGCCGAAGCCTCCGTGCGGGCGAGCGTCAAGATCTGAACCTGGCGCCTGATGCCGAACCACGTCCACATCATCGCCCTCCCTAGCGATGAAGACGGTTTGGCAGCGGACCTTCCGTTACGTCCATCGCCATTACACGGGTTACGTCAACGCACGCGTGCGGGTAACCGGCGCTTGTGGCAGGCGCGCTTCAGCCCGGTCGCGATGGATGAGGCAGAGCTGGTCAGCGCATTGCGCATGTCGCCCTCAATCCGGTCCGTGCTCGGCTGACCGGCCAGGCCAGCGACTGACTCTAGCCGAGCACCTGCGCCCATATCGCAGGGCAAAGCAACCGCTTCGACAATGTTGCGCCAGCACGCGAGCGGGTCGGCGATTTCGCCGCAGAACTGAGCGAGCCTTTCGACGAGGCGGTGAGCTATGCAGCCTTGCGCAATGCCGATAGCGTCGGCCGGCCGGTCGGATCGAACGACTGGCGGGAGGATATTGAGGCACGTTCTGGCCTGGTTCTCGCTCCCCATGCAAAATTGGGCCGGCGCCAAAATCTGAATTTGGGGACTTGTACATGTCACCCTAACCCGAACCCGGGAAGCGGGAAGCGGGAAGCGGGAAGCGGGAAGCGTCGCTCGAACGAGGTCCGCGCCCTCATGCAAATAGAGCAATCACGGCGCCCGTCTTTGCACGCACCGGCTCCAATGATCGTTAACCGCCCATTGGCAATATGGGTCGATCCAGATGGAGTGTGCTCGTGAAGCGCTTGATTTCCGTGATGACAAAGACTTTGCTGGCGCTGGCCCTAAAGCCTCTGCTCAAAGCGGCCGAAGTGAAAGCAAGCCTCGCCCAGGAACGGCTGCGCAGCGCCATCGACGCATTCCCCGAGGGCATCGTCTTTCTGGACCCGGATGGGCGTTACATCCTCTGGAACCAAAAATACGCGGAAATCTACCACCGATCGTCGGACCTGTTCGCTCCCGGCGTCAAGCTCAGGGATACGCTCGAGATCGGGATTGCGCGCGGTGATTATCCCGATGCCATCGGCCGTGAAGATGCGTGGTTGAGCGAGCGCATGGCGCTGCTCGAAAATCCAGGCACGCGGCATGAGCAGTGGCTGTCGAGCGGCCGATGCATCATGGTGGAGGAGCGCCGCACCGCAGATGGCTGCACGATCGGGCTGCGCGTCGATATAACCCAGATGAAGAAGCGTGAAGAAGGCTTCCGCCTTCTTTTCGAGCATAATCCAGTCCCATTGTTGATCTGCCACGGTGACAAGATCATCTCGGCCAACGAGTCTGCGTTGCACCATTACGGTCACTCGATATCTGGCGATCCGCTTGAATATATGGAAGAACTTTTTCACGCGGAGGACTGGCACGATGTGAGACGTTCGATTGCAGGCGATTGTGTCCCTTCCGATCGCATCTGGCGTCAGCGGCGCAGTGACGGCATGCAGCTTGAATCCATACTCTTTACGCGTGAGATCCAGCATGAGGGCCAGTCGGCGATCCTGGTGAGCGTTTTCGATGTCAC
>Ga0268264_10002997_pt1 | contig 14655 bp, 10 predicted proteins | sample KBSSwiS32_FD_190357 | JGI IMG/M metagenome (GOLD analysis project Ga0268264, IMG submission 190357) | Switchgrass rhizosphere microbial communities from Kellogg Biological Station, Michigan, USA - KBS Switchgrass S3-2 (SPAdes) (version 2) | ecosystem: Host-associated > Plants > Roots >...
CCCCTCGGCCACCAACTCGTCACTTCGTGTTCGCAGAGCGTCGACTATCTCGGAAGATTTCTTGATCGCCTCGACATAGATCGGCGAAGCGAGTTCCTTGAGCCTTTTGTCGAGCGGGCAAAGTACGATCAGGCCGTATTTCCCAAGAAGCCGCATCATCAACTTTGCGAATGCATCGCCAAAATAATTCTCGGGCCGCCAGCTTTCCTCGATCAGTTCGCGCAGTTCGCCCGTAAATTCGGTTGGCAATATGTCGCTGAACAGTTCTTCGACCGTTTCTGTGATCGTCTCGTCAAGCTTGATGTAACCAACCGGATTATTCTCGTAGCAGCGTTTCGGTTCGTTCTTCAGCGCGGAGACCGCACCCGTTCGGTTCAGAACAAATGTTTTCGAGACTTCCTCAAAATCATGGTCCTCCGTCGCCACCCAAAAAACCGGTACCACCTTAAATCCGCGATCACGCAGACATTCGGTCATCTTTATCGCCGAGAGGGCCTTATATATAGTGTAAAGCGGACCGCTGAATAGGCCCGCCTGCTGTCCCGTAACTACCGCCACCGTATCCGGTTCGCGAAGTAACGCAATGTTCTCGAGAGTCTCGCTTCCGGCGTCGAACTTCCGGTTCATTTCATCGAGGGCATCGCACAGAACTCCGCGGTCAGCTACGTGGCGCTCCAGGACCTCCGGAATTCGGTTCACGATCTGTGTGTGAGATTCGACTGCCGTGGGGTAGTATTTCTTCAATGAAAGCGGGTCGTTCTGGTAGGTGGTAAACAATCGGGATTGCCCTGGAATTTCAGTAAACGGAAGGCTCTCAACACGCAAAACCATCCTGCCCCTGGCTGACATACAGGCTATCTCATCCATCTGAATCGAAAACTCCTTGCTTGTTCAGATTATAGAATTCCGGTACGCAAGTTCAAAATCACAAACAAAAAAGGGACGGCCACTAAATAGGCCGTCCCAATGTAAATTTACGCCTGATCTAATTGGTTGGTGGAGCGACGCGCAGGCGGGAATCCGCATCGGCCGCGCCAGTAACATTCCGCCTTTCAATTCGATAAACTCCGGACGAGTGCGAACCCGCGAATATTTTGTTTGGGTCATGAGCATCGAACGCCATCGACCACACACGCCGGCTTGGAACTTTCATCTCCTTTGAATCGAGACGCTTCCATTTCCCGCCGGCGTTCTCTGAATAATAGATACCTCCATCATTCTCGAGTGAACTGGAAACGAAGACTTCGTCCGTGTTTTCCGGATTGATCAGAATACTCGTGAAATTTCCAAGGGGAAGATTTCCGCCTCGCATCTTCCAGGACTGACCGCCGTCACGGCTGACGTAAAGAGCCTGCGTTGTGCCGATATAAATGTAGTCCGGACGCTTCGGGTCGACTGCGATCGAGCTAACCGGAATACCATCCGGCGTAGCGTTCGTCTTTGCCCACGTAGTTCCGTTGTCGCGGGAAATCAGGACTCCCGCCTTGTCTGTTCCAACCCAGATCGTATTTGGCTGAGCGTCGGTCGCGTAGACAACGTAGATGCTATCGCTAATGCCGTCACCAAGCGGAAGCTTTTCCCAACCTTTCGTAATATCGTAGGTGCGGTAAAGCCCCGTATCGGTTCCCGCAAGCAGGCCGTTCTTTCCGTCATTTGTAAAGGTCAGCTCCTTTACCTTTTCGGTCAAGGCTGGCACTTTTTTCACCACTGGTGGGACAATGGCCGCAACCGCGGCTGTTTGCTTTACAACGGAAACCTTTTTCGCAGCTGGTTTCCCAGGGGCACGCCGGGAAGGAGCCCGTTTGACGGGTGCCTTTGTCGCCGTGATCAGCGTCCAGGAAACTCCGCGATCCACTGATCGGTACAAACCAACATTTGTCCCGAGAAACATATTGTTAGGATTGACCTTATCCTGCAAGACCGAATACGGCTTGATCTTGTCGGTGTCAAGCCCCCTTGCCTGCTGCCAACTATTTCCGCCGTTATCGCTGTAGAAAAAATACCCGCCGGCTCCCGCCATCGTATTATGCGTCGCCGCATACACACGGTCGGACCGCTCTACGTCCGGTGTGATCGAGTATGTAAGCCTGCTCGTAAAATTATCATTTGTCGGTGTGAAATTCCTCCCACCGTCAGTTGAGACCATTACACCATTATTGTTGGTCCCGATAAATATCCGATTCGGGTCTTCCGGATGAACGGCGATCGAATTTACCTCAAGATCACGAGAAGTCGTGAGCATCCAACCTTTGCTTCCGCTCGGTGACATCCAGAAGCCCTGGGTCGTCGCGGCGTAGATCGGACCGGCGATACCGGGATTTTGAACAATGTCACGGGTCCGCCGCGATGTCGAAGGAATTCCCTGGATCTTGGCCCACTTGTCGCCCGCGTTAGTAGATTCGTAGATTCCGCTGCAGGCAGAAGCAATGACGTGATCGGCGTTGCGCGGGTCGATATTGATCGCAAAAACGTCGGAATCATCGATCATCCCGCTGGTGATCAGCTTCCAGTTCTTGCCGCCGTCGAGGGTCTTGTACGCACGCCACCATGTTCCGGCATACATAATGTTTGTGTCTCGCGGATCGATGGCGATCGAATCGACGGCGCGGTCAGATTCAATCGGAATCGGGATCTTTGTCCACGATTCGCCGGAATTCTTTGAGATCCAAATGGAGCGAAAAGCACCCAAGGCGATCACATTCGGGTCCTTTGACGACTGAAACATCGCGTGAAAGGACTCGCCCTTTAGCTCCTTTGATTCCTTCCACGTTAGGCCACCATCAATTGACTTGAAAAAGCCTCCGGCGGCATTTCCCCGGTTTCCGGAGGAGTAAAGGATCTTGGAGTCGCGAAGATCAACCGACAATTGGTCAAGTCTAAGTCCTGGCTGATTAAGGTTTACTAACAGCTTCCATGTTTTTCCACCATCGGACGAAGTGTGGATCTGGCCATCGAGAGTACTTATGTAAAGGCGGTTTTTGTCGCGAGGATCTATCGTCACAACACGAACGTCGCCCCCGTTTGGCCCGACGACTAACCAGTCGCCGAACTTTTCCGGATCAGCTATCGTGTTACCCGCCGCAAATATCGAAACGGAGCTCGAGCAAAGCGACAGAATGAGCGCAGTGAAGAATATCTTTCCGAAAATGTCTCTGATCTTTGTATTCATTTTTCGATAATCCGGCGCCTAACCCGGGTAATATACACCCACCGAGCAATCCAAACTATTCAGATGACGAACTCTTGCTCAATGTTTGCACAGGCTTTTGTCTTCAACAGGTTCAGGAATTTACAGGGAAAGTCACAACGGCGAGGGCTAAACTAATCGTCAGTGTACAACATTCATGGCTTTTTGCCAATAAAATGTCTTGTCGAGTAGGTAGCTCATGACATGTCCGGTTGACGTAGCAGATGATATGTCCGTTTTAGCAAGGTAGAGCGAAAGGCGATCGGCCGCAGGGAGAAAGGATTTCCGCGTGTGAGATATGATTTTCCGCCTGGGGTGGAAGGTTTTCCGTCTGGGGTGGAAGGTTTTCCGCCTGGAGTGGAAGGTTTTCCGTCTGGGGTGGAAGGTTTTCCGCCTGGAGTGGAAGGTTTTCCGTTTTGGGTGGAAGGTTTTCCGCTTGGAGTGGAAGGTTTTCCGCTTGGGGTAGAAGGTTTTCCGTCTGGGGTGGAAGGTTTTCCGCCTGGGAAAGATGGATTCGCCGATGCGAAAAATCGGTTTCCGTGTTGTTTAGGTGATCTTGCGTGTGCGGGAAAGCGCTTTTGAGTGGCTGAAAGGGTCCTGGAGATCGCTGACCACTCTTGGCAGTTGCGAAGCCAGGTAGTGACAAATCTTTTGTTGGCTACAGCTTATGTCTTGTCGATAAAAGCAAAAAGGGTTTCCACTATCAGGAAACCCTTTTAGCATTTGATGTTCGCCTCCCGCGAAGGGACGCAAAGCGTTGCCGTTACGGCTGCGGATTATCTGCACCCGGCGGTACGAGGTAAAGCTTCGTCTTGATGCCGGTTCCGGAATCCGGACCGTCAACAAATGTCACGCGGCTAGGATCGTATTTACGGAAGTTGATCGCCTTGACGATCTGAGCTCTGCGTTTCTTGATCTCCGCAGGCGTACCGTAATTGATGATAAAGCCCTGTGAATTCGGATTGTTGTTCAACTGCGTGTAGAAGTTGTCAACACGAGCCTTAACATCGTCATCCTTTGCCGGACCGAACTCGTCGATGAGTGGTGCCACCGGCTTGCCGCCGTACGGACCAGTCGCCGACCCACCCTTCGGACAATCACAGCCCGCGGGGTATCCGCCGATCTCAACCGTGGCGGTGATATTGCCACCCGCTTCACTGGTCGGAGCCGTCACTGTTATGCTGGGCGTACCCTGTCCCGATGCGATTGTGCCATCGGTAACAGTCCAGTTATAGGTAAGGCCATCCTGGCTGCCACCGTTCAACGCAGCAGTAAACGTCATCGTACCACCCGGAGGTGTAATGCCGGACGGTCCGTCAACCGAGATCGACGGGCAATCACAGACCTTCACGCAGTCCGGGCAATCCTTGATCGCAACAGTCTGGGTCTGGGTCTTACCGCAGATTCCGCAACCATCATCCACACCGGCCGTGATCGTGTAGGTACCCGCTCTCGCTCCCGAAAGATCCCACTGAACGTTCGCACCCTGGCCGACAATACGTCCGCCCGAGACGGTGTAGTTATAAGTGAGCACATCGTTTTCAGGGTCAGCGGCCGCCGTAGTCACGTTAATGGTCGTGCTATCGTTGCAACCTCCTGAGGCTGACTTAAATCCTGGCTGACAGGGCAGATTGATCTGACTCTGGCTAAGAGTCAAACTGTTGACGTCCGCAGGTTTGTTCGGAATCTCATCCTGACGCTTGTTGCGGCGTCCGGCCGTGAACTGAACGATAAATCCGTGCGGATCTTCAGAAGGATTGAACCCGGGAGGAACACCCTTAAAAGAACCCGGAACAAGCCTCGTCGTACAAACCTGCGAACCTGCCGGTGTATTACTGCCGGCAGTTGACACGCCTCCACAAACCACAGCAACGGATGTTGAGAACGTTTTGTCCTCGTCAAAGTAACCCGTGTCCTGTTCATTGAAATTGTAGCGATACGCTGCACCAATGCTCAGCCACCGAGCCGGATAGATCCTGAAACCGGCGATTCCGTCGATCGGATTCTGCGGAAACGCATTCGGAGTATGTCCCGCGACATATCGCAACGCTCGAAGTTCAAAAATCGGCTGGAAGAAGCGATTGATCGGGAAATCGACACCGACCGAACCCATCAATTCATCAGGCCTGTCCAGGAGAGTGAACTTTCCGTTCGGGAATTCACCCTTTACGTCTCCATTCCAACTGTAACCAACGTTACCCGAAAGGTTGAAATGTTTCGTTACTCTTGCATCCGCGAACAAGGTCACACCAATGTCACCGCGATTGCCGCCCGGCCCCGAGCCTCTCTGGAGCTGGTTAAATCCGCTAAAATCATTAGCGTCGTCAGCGTAGAACTTGTAATAAGCAACAACGCCGACGCCGATTGGATTTTTGATATTGGTAAAGCGCCATTTCAACCCTCCCGTGAAATCATTAAACGCAGATTCACCCCACGTCCGGTTTACAAACGGAGCATCAGGCAAATATGACGGTGCGAGAGTAAAAGATGTCGGAATTTCCTCGCCAGGTCCACCGGTGACCGGAACGAAGGTCGTGGTCTGGAGAACAACCCCTGGAAGAATGCTTCCAAAAACCGAACCTATGCCGGGAAACTCATCCGCACCGCTTCCACCGGCCCGGGGCGGACCCATTGTCGGATTTGTTAAGGCCCCAAATCCAAACGAGGACCCAATAAACCCAGGAAAACCAAAGCTTCCACTGCTGCCGCTGACATACGGAAACTGCACAAATGGCTGCGAACCGGTCGGACGAAAGACCGCCTGGTTCGCAAAAGCACTCACGCCTGGTCCTTGCGGTGCAAGAATGACCGCAGGAGCACTTCCGAAGAAACTACCAATGCGAACCTGTGAGTTCGGCAGGTAAAAACTAGACAGATTCCTCGGAGAATTAACCTTGATGCCGCGATAGGCTGTCGTGTTAAAGAAAAGCTCGAGATTATTTGTGACGCCGATCTGGAAGCTCAACGGGACGTCATTAATGTCCACATTGCCAGGATCGCGGTCGTAGTTACTATAGGCAGCACTAAACGTGTACTCACCTTTCCTTAGTGTTTGTCCGTCATAAACCGTAAAAAGGCCGGTAGGGCCGCCAACAGGACCGCCGGTTCCCACCGTCGAGGTGGTATTACGCGGGTCCTTGGCCGACCGAGCATTCGGATCCTGTCCATATGCAGACATCGCATAAGCAAGGATCAGCATGATTAGCGTAAAAATATACGCCTTCTTAGTGAGTTTCATCACATTCCTCCGCCGAAAATAAAAAATTTAATTTCAATGCGTAGCTGTAAAGAAAACTAATAGAGCTGTTTCTGTACGCTACCCAATTATTACACACGCTAAAAAATGTTTACAACCTTAACAGGCTAAATTGTTTAGCGCCATCAAAGGCGATTTCAACCGACTTTTATAGTTTTATAAAAGAGTATCGGCCAAAAGTCAATGATTTATTTGAACTTACCCGAACTCTTCCTTGAAAGCACCATAACGCACATTCGACGGAAAATCAAGTGTTATTAATGAATTACGCCGACCCTCTACGCGTAGATGCCGCGCATTCGTGTGTCGTATGCGACCCGATCGATCGCAAGCATATAAGCCGCCGTTCGAGTATCTACATCGTGTTTAGTTGCATAATGACAAAGCTCGTTAAAACTCGCGACCATTTTGTCTTCAAGTCGAGCATTTACTTCCGCTTCCGACCAGAAGTAGCCCATCCGGTCCTGAACCCACTCGAAATACGAAACCGTGACACCACCGGCATTGGCTAAAATGTCCGGAATCACAAAAACACCTTTGTCATGGAGTATTTTGTCGGCCTTTGGTGTCGTCGGACCATTTGCACCTTCCGCGAGGATCTTGCAGCGAAGCCTGTCGGCATTCTCGGACGTGATCTGATTTTCAGTCGCGGACGGTGCGAGGACATCGCACTCGATCTCGAGGAGTTCCTTACCCCCGATCGCGTCCGCGTCGGAGTAGCCCTCGAGAGATTTATTAGCGTGCAAATATTTGAGAACTGCCGGGATATCAAGCCCTTTTTTGTTTACGATACCACCGTAGACATCTGAAATTCCGATCACCTTATACCCCGCGGCATGCATGAGTTCGGCTCCGATCCCGCCGACGTTTCCGGATCCTTGAACAACGACCGTCGTTTTCTCGGGGGTCAGCTTATATCGTTTGATAGCCTCGTTTACGGTAAACATCACGCCGCGGCCCGTCGCCTCGCGCCGACCGAGCGAACCACCAAGAGCGACGGGTTTGCCTGTGACAACCGCATTAACGGTGTGACGAGCATGCATCGAGTAGGTGTCCATGATCCAGGCCATCGTCTGCTCGTTCGTATTCATGTCCGGAGCCGGTACGTCCTTGTCGGGACCGATGAAATCCATCAGTTCCGAGGTATATCGCCGCGTCATACGTTCGAGTTCGCCAAGCGACATCTGCGTTGGGTCGCAAATGATCCCGCCCTTCGCTCCTCCGAAGGGAACGTTTACCACAGCACATTTCCATGTCATCCATGCCGATAGGGCTTTTACTTCGTCAAGACTAACGTCCGGTGCGTATCGGATACCGCCTTTCGCCGGACCACGGGCGAAGTTGTGTTGAACTCGATACCCTTCAAATACTTGAATGTGCCCCGTGTCCATTCGAACCGGGATGTACACCTTTAGTTCGCGGCTTGGTACGCGCATCACTGCGTAAAGGTCGGGGTCCAGTCCCAAGAGCTGGGCGGCACGGTCAAAACGTTCGCTCATCGCTTCGAACGGATTCTTTTCATCGCTGCCGGTAAATCGCCGCATTTCATCGGCCATCGGATTTGCCATCGTTATTGATCTCCAAAAAATAGTAAATTGTTTGAAAGTTACTCGTCTTAATCTTTTGAACCTGCAAGTCCTTCATTTAGCGCCCCCGAACGGTATCCATGCAGGTCAAGCGTTACATATTTGAAACCGAGGCTCTGAATCGCGACAGACAGTTCCCGAATGATTTTTCGGTCAAGGATTTGGTCGAATTCATCAGGAGACACTTCGATTCGGGCCAGCTCCCCATGGACGCGAAGACGAAATTCACGAAACCCATACTTGCGAAGCAATGCTTCACCTTTCTCGACCTTGGTTAAGCGTTCGATCGTGACAGGCACGCCATATGCGATCCGCGAAGAGAGGCAGGGACTTGCCGGCTTGTCCCAGGTCGGGAGACCGTGCTTCCTGCTGAGTTCCCTGATATCACGCTTTGTAAATCCGAACTCAACCAACGGACTCCTGACACCATTCTCCTCTGCGGCCCGCCTGCCGGGTCGGTGACCGCCGACATCGTCGAGATTCGTCCCATCGACAATTGTCGTGATACCTTCTTTCGCAGCTAAGACTTTTAATTTTTCGAATAGCTCAGACTTGCAGAAGTAGCAGCGATTACTGGGGTTGGCAACATAAGCGGGATCGGCGAATTCCTCGGTTTGTATTATTCGAAACCGAAACCCGAAATCTTCGGCAATGGAGGTGGCTTCTTCACGCTGATTGCCGGAAACGCTCGGCGAGATGCCAAGTGCACAGTGAGCGTTTTGACCGATCTCTGAGGTCGCAACATACGCTAGATAGGAACTATCGACTCCGCCGGAATAGGCAACCAACAGAGAACCCGTGTGACGCATCCAAGAGCGCAGTTGTTCTTCCTTTTCCTGTACGTCGAATGATTGATCGACAGTCTGCTCCGCTTGCAGTGAAAATGTCATTTATGAGAAATACGCAATATTTTCCGAGCTTAGCGACAAACACAAAATCTTATCCGACCATAACCTATAAGGCAAATGATTCGGCTCGAAAAGAATTACTGTTCCGTACAGCAAAACATTAGACCGAAGTGCCCATAAATGCTAATATTAGCCATATTTCCGTTGAGATGTTTTCTAGCCGCAACCCGAATCGCTTTGCCATCCAGTGCCTGAATAAGCTGGTTGCCATTGCCGTGCTTTGCACGGTCGCCTTAGCCTCCGATGCTGTTGCGCAAGATTCGAGCGATACCGGAGACGATGCCGTTGCTGTCTTCAACCAGGGACAGGATGCTCACGAAAAAGGTGATCTTCAAATCGCCATTGAGCTGTATCAGAAAGCACTGAAGATCGTGCCTGATTTCCCCGAAGCCGAGTTGCAACTCGGAAATGCGTTTTTGGCGCTCGGCCGCCTCGATGAGGCAGAAACCGCCTTTAGAAAAGCGACCGAATTGCGTGCGGACTGGTCACTCGCAATGGCAAACCTTGGATCCGTGCTGGTCACGAAGGAGCATTTTGCCGAAGCCGCTCCCTTGCTAATAAAAGCCGTGGAACTTGATGGGCAGAATTTTCCGGCACTTTCGGCCATGGCCGAACTTCTTCTTCGAACCAACGCTAAACCGGCTGAGCTTCAAAAAATGCTCGAGAGTGTAAAGCCTCTTACGACAAAGGCAAATCCGACGGCGGGTATATGGATAGCTCGCGCCTCGTTGGAAAATGGCTTGGGGGATCTGACGGCGGCAAAGAAAAGTATAGCCGCGGCCATTGCGATCGATCCGAAGGCTAAGGGAGCACTTTTTCTTAGAGCTGAGATCGCCTTAAAGGAAAACGACGGATCCACTGCAGAACAATCGGCGAAGCTTCTCGAAGGTTTGACCGGTAGCTCCGAGCGGGCGGTAGCTCTTCACGCACGCGCCTTGTTTAATACGGGCAAGGCAGAGGAGGCGTTGAAACTGCTAGATACAATTTCTAATCCGGGCAAGGAAACAGTAGCCTTGAAAGCGGCAATGATCGCAGCAACATCCTCGAACGGTGTGGAGCTCGAGGCGAGTCTAATAAATGATCCGAAAAATGTCTCCGTATTGGAGCGTCTTTGTTCAGTTTATCGCGTTTCCGATCCGTCAAAAGCACTCGATTTTTGCCGCCGCGCTGCAGAGGCAGAACCGGCAAGTATCAAACCCTCGATCGGCTACGGGGCGGCTCTTGTTCAAGCTAAACGATACGATGAAGCGGTTGCGTTATTTCGAAGACTCCTCGACTTGGCGCCGGACAATTACACGATCCGCGTAAATCTGGCCACAGCGCTTTTTCAGCTCAAGCGCTTTCCCGATGCTAAGACCGAGTACCACTGGCTCATCGACGCGCAACCGAATCTTGCGGTAACATACTTCTTTCTTGCGATTTGCCATGATCAATTGCGAGAATATCCCGATGCGATGGCGAATTACCTTCAGTTCTTGAAGCTTGCCGATCCCGTGCAGCAAAAACTTGAGATCGAAAAGGTGAATCTGCGTATCCCGACACTGCAGAAGCAGCTAAAGGAAAAGAAAGCGGCGAAATGACCCGTCACGTTTATCCTGGCGAATTGAAAGATCCCCTTTCTAAGGGCCTCCGGGCTTTGTCTGCCCATCGACGAATCGAATTAGTGTTGATAGGCCTGTCGCTTATTTTCCTGCTCGGTTCGGAGGCGACGTGCATGGCCCAAGTGCCGACCGAAGATCCCGACGCAGCACCACCACCCATACGTGTTATTTCAAAAGAAGAGCAACAGCTCCTTGCCGCGGAAACAGCGGTGAAGAAACACACGTCCATCGCTCTCGAATTGATGAGCAAGAGATTGGACAACGCCGAATCATTGAATTCGGCAGGCCGCTTTGACGATATGTACAGTGAGCTTGGAAGTTTTCATGCTCTCATGGACGACGCTCTGCACTTCCTTATTAAACAGGATACTGATAGCGGAAGAGTATTAAACAACTTCAAGAAGCTGGAGATAGGCCTCAGGGCTTTTCAGCCCAGACTTGAAACAATTCGACGTGACCTGTCATCACGATACGAGCCATATATACGGACCCTGATCAAATACATTCATGAAGCTCGCGAAAAGGCAATTGAACCAATGTTCGGCAAGACAGTAGTCCGCGATCATCCAGACAATTAGCTAAATAAGATGAAAAGAATATTCTTGCCAACCTCTCGCTCCCTCATTCTACTCGGGTTGTTATTCCTGATACTTGGAGGCGTTGCCGTGCATGGACAGCGACGCGACTATCTCACTGACGACGAGATCGAACTCGTTCGCGATGCGCAACAGATCGACCTTCGAATTCGTGTTTTGACCCGTGCCATCGACCGTCGATTCGCGGTATTGGGTATCTCCTCGAACGGAGAGGTTCCAAAAGACAAATCTGGCAGTTGGGGGCCGGCGCCTTCAGGGACCCGCGTAGAGCTTCTGGATGATATAAAGCGGATAATTCAGAAGGCAGTCGACGACATTGATAATCTAGCTGAGCGGCCTGATTCTATTGTCGTTGAGGAACCTGATAAAAAACAGAAACCCAAAAAATATGAAGATGTCTTTCCCCCGGCAGTTCATATTTTGGCCGCTGCTGCGAAACGTTATGAACCCCTTCTGAAAAAGGAGTTGGAGAACACGAAAGACGAACGGGAAAGAGGGATCTTGATCCAATCAGGAGATCTATGCGAGCAGATCGTCGCGGCCGAATTGCGCCTGCCGAAAGAAGCGGTGAAGAAATCCGGAAATCGATAAATGAGATTCCTTACGTGCCTATCGGTTCTGCTGATGGCTATTTCGTTGGAGTCGTGCGCGCCGAACAGCTCCGTTGCTCTCGACAACGGTAATTCGGACGTCTCCACACCTGGCGAATCACCAGCCGCGTTGCGCGAACCGGCAATAAAGATCACAGTCGCCGAATTGATGGACCGCGTGGTACATGCGTCTTCGGATTCCTTTCTATTTCCATGTACTCTTAACGCTTATTCCGCTGCAGACCGGGCGAAGCTGCAAAAACTAAGGCAAACCTGGTTATCCAAAGAACGCGATAACCGCTATCTACTTTCTCCGTCTACCGATTGTGTATGCCCCGGCATTTGCGCGCTGGCAATCGAGGACACCCAGAATAAGGGGGCCAATAATTACGGGATCATCGTCTTTGGTGAGGGACCACCTGAAAGCTATTTGTGGCTCATTAGGGATCTCGATCTTAAAGATGCCCAGATCACCTGGTCAGGCACCGCTCCGCAGATCATTTTTCGTGGACCCAACAAGGCGATTACAAAAACGTGTTCGATAGCCCTTGACAAAAACACCGGTCGATATATAACCACCTGTGCCGACTCTCAAGGCAAAAAGGTCGCCCCACTTGGTCCGGACTGAAGAAATACCTGGTTAGTTTTCAGCCCCTTTGCGTTTTTCACTCCAGCACTTGAGGCTTTTTCTTTCGTCCTTTACATTAATCATTTATGTCTCTCGAAAATCTTAAGAAAACGCCGCTTAATGCCGCTCATCGTGAACTCGGCGGGAAGATGGTCGATTTTGGTGGCTGGGATATGCCTGTTCAGTATCCGGGTGGTGTGATTGAAGAGCATATGCGCACCCGCACCAGATCCGCGCTTTTTGATGTTTCGCACATGGGCGAGATCTGGGTGGAGGGCCCGGATGCGATCCCGTTCGTAAACAAACTGACGACGAACGACGTTCGAAATCTAGTCGACGGCCAGGCACAATACTCGGCCTTGACGAATTCGAGCGGCGGTGTTGTGGATGATCTTTTGGTGCACCGGTTTGGGCCCGAAAAACTGCTTCTCGTAGTAAACGCTGCAACCACAGACAAGGATTGGGATTGGGTATCTACTCACAAGGGCGACGAAAATGTCACTTTGCAGAACGCTAGTCCTGACTATTGTCAGATCGCGATCCAAGGACCTGAAGCCCAAAGCATCCTCCAAAAGTTAACAGAAACAAAGCTCGATGCGATTAAGTATTACCATTTCGAAACAGGAAAGGTTGCGGGCGTGGAATCGATCATCGCTCGTACCGGCTATACGGGCGAGGATGGATTCGAGGTGTATGCAGCGCCTGAGTTTGCCGTACATCTTTGGAACGAAATGCTTGAAACGGGAAATTACGGAAAGGATGGCGGGATCCTCCCGGCTGGTCTGGCTGCAAGAAACACCCTTAGGCTTGAATCTGGAATGTCACTTTACGGCCACGAACTTAGCGATACGATCACGCCACTCGAGGCCAACCTGGGATGGATCACAAAGCTTCAGAAGGGTGATTTTACAGGTTGTGATGCATTGAAGAGACAGAAGGAAGAGGGCTTGAATCGTCGCCTTGTGGGTTTCGAAATGATTGACAGAGGGATCGGCCGGGATGATCACGACGTTTATGTAAACGATCAGAAGGTCGGTTACGTGACGTCAGGCAGTCCGGCTCCCTTCTTGAAGAAAAACATCGGTCTGGCATTTCTGCCGGTCGAATTTGCAAATATCGGACAAGAAATTAAAATTGATGTACGAGGCAAACATTTGTCCGCCGCGGTTGTTCCAACTCCCTTTTACAAACGTGCGAAATAGGTCCCATTTTTTTGGAGCGCAGCAAATTCAGTAAAATTATATGTCTAAGATCCCCGAAAATTTACGCTACAGCAAAGACCATGAATGGGTATTGGTTGACAGCGATATTGCGACAATTGGTATCACGGATTACGCCCAGAACTCACTCGGTGACGTTGTATACATCGATATGCCCCGTGTCGGTGACACCTTCGGTTCACACGAGGCGTTCGGGTCCGTGGAATCAGTTAAAGCGGTATCAGAGATCTTTACCCCGCTTGCGGGAGAGATCACCGAGGTAAATGATGGCCTCAATGACACGCCTGAAGCGGTCAATTCCGATCCATACGGTAAAGGTTGGATGATCAAATTAAGAATGGTGAAAGCGGGCGATGCTGACGCCATGCTTTCGGCCGAGGAATACGAGGAATACTTGAGCGCTAACGCTGAGTAGGGATTTGGACAAAGTGGAAAATGAAAACGGAGAACTAACCGAATCCGTTTTTCATTTTCCATTCGCACTTATTACTAAGATCGAATGAGATACATACCGAATTCACCCGAGGAACGCGAGGAAATGCTCGCAAGCGTTGGCCTCGCCGCGGCGGCCGATCTTTTCAAGTCGATACCTGCGGGTGTCAAGTTGGACCGTCGGCTCGATGTTACGGAGCCACTGGCCGAGCCTGAGGTGATCGCGGCGATGGAAGCGATGGCAGCGAAGAATACGGCCGCGGTGAAGCCGTCGTTTCTTGGTGCAGGTGTTTATTCACATTTTTCTCCGACGATAGTCGATCATTTGATCCAACGGTCGGAGTTTTTCACCTCATACACGCCGTATCAACCTGAAATATCGCAGGGGACACTCCAGTACATTTTCGAATTCCAAACGCTCGTGTGCCAGTTGACAGGAATGGAGGTCGCGAACGCTTCGATGTACGACGGCTCGACCGCGATGGCCGAGGCATATCTGATGGCCCAGCGTGTCACGCGACGGGACAAGATCGTTGTCGCCGAGAGTGTTCATCCCGAGTATCGCGAAGTCGCACGGACATATACACAGCACGGGGCGGCGGAAATTGTTTCGATTCCGTTCGATGGAGAAACTGGGCGTGTGTCCGGCTT
>Ga0268264_10003010_pt1 | contig 14615 bp, 6 predicted proteins | sample KBSSwiS32_FD_190357 | JGI IMG/M metagenome (GOLD analysis project Ga0268264, IMG submission 190357) | Switchgrass rhizosphere microbial communities from Kellogg Biological Station, Michigan, USA - KBS Switchgrass S3-2 (SPAdes) (version 2) | ecosystem: Host-associated > Plants > Roots >...
GATAAGATCAACGAGATTTTTAATAATGTTCTTTTCTTTATCCAAAATTTTTTGTCTTATTGATGCAGTGGCATCGGCAGCATACTGTATATAATCCTGATCAGTAATGTCTTTATAAATTCCATTAGCTACAAAAATATCTTTTAATCCATCATTGTTCAAATCAGTAATTAACGCTCCCCAACTCCAATCTGTGGCGGAAACATTTGATAAGCGGCTGATCTCGCTAAAATTGACCTCACCCCTGCACCCCTCCTTTGGAGAGGGGAAAGGACCACAATTTAATTGAAGCGAATTTCTCACGAATTGCTGATAGTAGCCGTTAGCAAGATTTGATTGATACTTATCCCAGTTTTCAAAATTGGTCTTTGTTTTTATTCTATCATCCTGTTCCGGTAACATGTCGGTTACATATATTTCAGGGTAGCCATCATTATTAATATCCGCAATATCTGCGCCCATTGAGTTCATGCTTAATTCACGAATACATTTTTCAAGTGACTCTTTAAAGGTTCCATTATGCTGATTGATGTAGAGATAATCTCTTTCAAAAAAATCATTAGATACGTAGATATCCTGCCAACCATCATTGTTTACATCCGATATGGTGACGCCTAAGCCAAACCCAATTTTACTGCTATAGATCCCCGCCTGTTGTGTAATATCAACAAAATGATTGTTATCATTACGATAAAATTTATTGCCCCCTAATGTATCAACAATATCGCGTTGGTCTTTTATCAAATCATAATTCCCTACTGATCTGAAGGAATTATTAAGTAAATAACAATCAAGATCGCCATCATTATCAAAATCAAAAAAGGCAGCGTGGGTTGAAAGCCCTTTGTTATCTAATCCATACTCCTTTGCGCTTTCCGAAAAAGTAAGGTTACCATTGTTAATATACAACGCATTACTTCTATTGTTGCTTTTTAAATCACCCGATTTACAAACGTATATATCAAGCAAGCCATCTCCATTAATATCAGCCATGGTAACACCTGTGGACCACACGCCATCAGATACTACTCCCGCTTTCTCTGTAATGTCCTCAAATTTAAAGTTACCTTTATTGAGATATAATTTATTAGAGTTCTGATTAGAGCAGAAAAAGATATCAGGCAGGCCATCATTATTAATATCGCCGATGGCTACTCCCCCACCATTAAAAAAATTTCGAAAAGTATAAGGGTTAAATTCCTCGGTGTATGTAATAGTATTGGAAAAATCAATACCTGATTGTTTTGAAGATATTAACGTAAAGATCCTATCTGCCGAAGAATTTAAAGTTTTTTTATTGCAGGAAAATGAAAGAACCAATAAGAACAAATAAATAAAGCAACGAGGAATTTGCCCCGCTTTCAATAAAATTGAAAATGAATTATATGCTGCCACAATATGACTTATTGTAAATGCTTAAACTAAAGCATATACATCTTTTCGCCAAATACTCTTACGAAATTAACAAGCGCTAAATAAAACCAGATTAATCCCGGGTATATTACAAAAAGAAAAGCAAGCGTTTTAGTACTTGCTTTTCTTTTTTATATGAATTTATTATGGCTATTAATAGCCAGGATTTTGAGTTAAATTCTTATTAGCGTTAAGTTGTGTTTCAGGTATTGGGAAAACATTCAAATGGTTAATGCCTCCGGGACCGATAGCATCAACCGGATCCGCCGGATGAAATCTCCATGCGCTGTTGTAAGTTCCAAAGCGAATCATATCCTGTCTTTTAAAACATTCACAAAACATTTCTCTACCTCTCTCGGCAGCAAATGTAGCGGCAGTTAAAGCAGCAAGGGGAGTTACACCGGCACGGGTTCTTATCTGGTTTACCAGTGCGAGGGTAACAGGATCGCTCCAGTTATTATTTTTTCTTGCTGTTGCCTCTGCTTTCGTAAGCAGTATATCTCCTAAGCGAAAAATAGCCCAGTCATTATCCATATTTTGGTGCATCCCATTATAAAAATTCCACTTGCCAATCCTTGCCCCTGATTGTCTCCAGGCGTTTGGTTGCAATTCATTTATATAAGGGGTGAAGGTAAGTGGTGGTCCATCAGGATCAGTGGCGTCTGCGCCTCCATCCAATACTCTTGAGCCATTAACAGCAAATTGTGGCCCAACGAGGAAATTATTCAGCATTCTTTTATCCAATGTACCTGTCGTTGGAGCTCCATTTGGCGTAAGTCCAACTACGGTTCCCTGTGGCCCGGGATTTTGAACGGGATCAATATAAGACTGATAAAACTCTTGGATAGTGGAAAAGCCATTCCATGGTTGCGCATCAATATTATATTCCTGAGCGCTATTTAAATGTAAGGTCATCATATCTATGTTCATGCCGCCTGCTTTTACGCCATCGTAAGGCACCGCCCAGATTATTTCCGGATTGCCCGTGTTAGTTCTATTAAAAATATCACTGTAATTGGGCGAAAGAACATACTTGTTTGAATTAATAACTGCATCGCAGGCAGCAATGCATTTATCCCATTGAGCCGTTCCTGTATATACCTGCGCATTCAAATATAATTTAGCCAACGCTGCCTCAGCTACGTGTTTTGTTACCCGCCCATAGAGTGGACCATCCTGGGGTCCCGTATCAGGTAGTGTAGCAAGACTTGCTGTTAGCTCCTGTTCGACAAAAGCATATACTTCAGCTCTCGTTTTATTAGATGGCGGAGTAGTGGCAGAAAAATCAGTAACAACTGGCACTCTGCCAAACCAATCGAGCAACCAATAATAGTATATAGCCCGCAATGCTTTTAATTCAGAAATATAAGCTGCTGCACTTGTCGAAGTACTGGTTGCCAAAATCGCTAACAATTTATTACAACTGGAAATTCCCGAGTAGGAAAAGTTCCAGCCATTATTAGGGGTTCCGTCATCCTTTTTATAGGTATGCTGTTGCAGACGCACCCAATGACCTCCATCGCCCCAGTCAGGCCCCTTTGTGGGAACAACCACTTCATCAGTAGTTACCTCATTTAAAGGGATCATATGATTATTTCCGCCAAATCCGTACAATGGAGTATAAGCGGCAGCTACTGCAGAAGCCAACTCAGCGTCTGTCTTTAAAAAGTTATCCTGGATAACTGTATCATAAAGTACATCCTTCTCATCAAGCTTAGTACATGATGAACATAACGCTAAGACTATTAAAAAGTTCCTTGCTATTATAATGCGTTTCATATTTTCCATTTATTAAAATGATAATTTTAGATTAATTAAAAACCAAGATTCAGACCAAGAGTAAATGAACGGGTATATACCCATGTTTCTCTCCTGTCAATACCGGGTGCTAACACGTTATCTCCGTCCTGATAACGCACCTCCGGATCAACTCCTGTATAATTTGTTATCGTAAATAAATTCTGCCCTGTTAAGAAAATTCTTAATGAGCGAACGCTGCTCCACACGCCTTTTTTAGATAAAGAAGAAATAGTGTAACCCAAACTGGCATTATCGAGCTTGGCAAAAGAGGCTTTCTCTACATGCAGGCTGCTATATATTTGTTTATCTTTTAAAGCCGGATTAAAGTATTTTGTATTTACAATATTGTAATTGGTCGCGTTAAGAGGATTTTCATAGAAGGCGCGGAAGGTATTGATCAATTCGTGGCCAATCGATCCGCGAATGAAGAAATTCAAGTCAAAATTGTGATACCTGAAAGTATTCGTCCATCCGAACTCATATTTTGGCAATCCATTTCCGATAATAGTTCTTTGGGCGCCACTATTCTCGTGTACACCCTTCCCTGTACCATCATCAAAAAGATATAGCCCATTGGCATCATATCCTAAAAATTTATATCCATATAATAGTCCGATAGGCTGGCCTTCTACTGCTCTTGTTAGCTGTGTAGCCTCTTGTCCCGGAGTTCCCAGGTTGGTTGCACCAACGTAAGAACCTTTCAATGATTCATCCAATTTTGCTAATACGATATGATATCTTGAATAAGTAACTCCGGTTGTCCAATTCAGCCCCGTACCTTTTACAACATCGTAGTTTACTGTTGCTTCAAATCCAGTGTTATTCAATTGTCCAATGTTCTTCCATGTAGTTGTATATAAATTGGGCGGAGATGGAACTGTAACATTAAAGATGAGGTCTCGTGTTTTACGGTTAAAGTAATCAAATGTGCCGTTGAGCCTGCTCTTTAAAAGCGAAAAATCTAAACCAATATCCAACTCTGCTTTCTTTTCCCATTTTAGATCAGGATTAGGATTGCCAACCCCAGCATAGGCAAAACCATAAACGCCGTTGCCTAAATAACTGCTACCGCTCGTACTCCAAACAGGAAGAGATAGATAGGAACTTGGCGGCAACGCTCCTGTAATTCCGTAGCTGCCTCTTAGTTTCAAGGTGCTGATGAAATCAGCAGCAACTAATCTTTTAAGATCAACTCCGGCACTTACAGCCGGAAAATCTCCCCATGTATGATTTGTACCAAACCGGGTTGAACCTTCATGCCTGAAGCTCGCGGAGAGATAAGCCAGGTTGTCATAGTTAAGATTTATCCTTCCAAAAAAAGCGATCAGCTTATATCCGTTTTTGTAACTGGCTGCGCTGGCACGCCCTTGTTGAAGATCAAGTGCAGCCCCAAAATTTTCTGCTGATCCATCGGTTACAAAACTACCGGCACCCAGGCTATACCCCTTAAAAAGAAAGTTCTGATAAGAATATCCTCCTACAGCCGACAGGCTTACTTTATTAAAACTGTGATCATAGCTCAATGTATTCTCATAAAGCTGATTATAGCTTTCATCATCTTTTTTGTAAGAATAACCACCCCGGCTAAAACCAGAATAGTCATTGAAAAAGCCACGGGAAATCCACGCATTTCTTGGGGAATACAGCTCATTATATGAACTTGACGTTTGCTGTGCATAGCGGACTAAAAATTTTAAATTCTTGACAATCTCAATGTCAGCAGAGGTGTTAAAATTTAATCTTTTAATTTCAGTAGTGTTTGTGTTTTGCTCCAAAACAGCCACAGGATTTGAATAATCAATGAGGTTAGTTTCAAAATAACCCCCTCCCGAGGCATCAAACAAAGGATCTTTTGTATGCACCGGCGCCGTAGGGTTAAATATAGTTGCATATTTAAAGGCATGCCCAAAACCGTTATCCTGCGTTCTTCTTGTTGCATTTACAATAACGTTGAAAGTAACTCTATTGTCGAGGGCTTTTTGAGTAAGATTGAAGCGACCATTTAATTGTTTAAATCCAGTCCTGATAGCAACACCCTGTTCATCTCTATAGTTCATAGATGCATTATAGGTAGTTCCCTGCGCTCCCCCTGATAAAGAAAGATTATGTACATGCGAGATAGCTGTTCTTGAAATTTCATCATCCCAATCTGTTGATGAGCCATAGTCCTTTGCACCGGGTAATTTTTTGAATTCCTCAGCAGTCATATGTTTGGCAAATCTTATAGGACTTTCGGCTGTAACCGATCCATTGTAAGATACCTGTGTCTGCCCCGATCTTCCTTTCTTAGTCGTTATTATAATTACACCAGATGATCCACGGGTTCCATAAATAGCAGCAGCCGACCCGTCTTTTAAGATGTCAATACTTTGAATATCGTTAGGATCCACTGTGTTTATATCCGCACCGATCTGACCATCCAATACGATCAAAGGTGATGTATTTGCGCCCAATGTTGATAGTCCTCTCAGGCGCATTACAAATCCAGCATTGGGATCGCCACCGGGACGAGATATAGAAAGACCTGCCGCCTTACCCTGCAACAATTGGGCAACATTGCTGATATTACCCTTATTAAAATTTTCAGCATTAATTGTGGTGATAGCACTGGTAACTTCACGTCTTTTTTGCGTACCATAACCAGTTACAACTACTTCGTTTAGAGACCCGGCAGCCGCAGTCAGGGCCACTGTAACATTTGATAGTGAAGAAACATCCACAGTGGTTGTTTGTGAACCTACATAACTTATTCGTAATTGTTTGGGACCGGAAGAAACATTAATAGAAAAGTTGCCACCGGCATCTGTTCTAACGCCTGTTTTTTGGCCTACAACTATCACACTGGCATCTGACAGCGCAGTGCCGTTAGCATCAGTTACTTTACCGGTAACTGTTCTTTGTTGAGCCATCGTCATTAAAAAAGAGAAGAAAATTAGCAAAACGCTAAGCGTGAATTTTTGTCTCATGAGCAATTCGTTTAAAAAGTGAGAGTTGAGTTTAAAGTGTGCAATCTACATAAAAGTTAATATTATTTTAACTTTTTTTTATAATTTTTTGCTATTGATATTAATCCGGATTTATTGTTTACAAAAGCAGTCATACATTGTATGCAAATTTGTGTTCTTAGCTTTTACAGTTACCTTTAAAAACAAGAATAAAATAAAATAACGCTACACCCAAAGACTTTTATTTCTGTTCAATCGCTGCTTGCTGTATTTTTATTACCTAAAATTTTTTTAGTACATGGATCCTCAGTCTTCGACAGCGCTTCAACAATTTAAAAATATTGTAGGCATAAAGTTTCAATTGTATAACAGCCTATTTACAGCTCTTCCCTTTCATAGAATTGAAAGAACAGGAATACTTCTTTCTCTATTTCAAATTGTTTGCGAAGACGGGTATAAAAAAAAATTAAGTCCGGTTGAAATCGTCGAATTATTTTTTTCTAAACATACTTCGTACTCATCTCAACAGGAAAAAATGGATCTTCTTTTTCGCTTTATACAATATGTGGAAAGACAGGTTGTATTGTTTGATGCTTTAGAAGACGCAGGATTTAAAGAGGTGAACGATATGAATGGTGTAGGCACCTTAAAGCAACTTGCGTCCGAAGTGGTGCAAAATAATAGGCAGGAGCAGCTTGCTGAAAAACTAAAAAATTTTGAAGTACGCTTGGTGCTCACTGCCCATCCAACACAATTTTATCCTGACGCAGTTTTAGGAATAATAAATGACTTGTCAAAGGCCTTAGCAGAAAATAATGCCGCACAAATCAATATGTACCTGCAACAACTTGGTAAAACTGCATTTTTAAAAAAGGAAAAACCCACTCCTTATGATGAAGCCATAAGTTTAATCTGGTATCTCGAAAATGTATTTTATGTGGCCGCAGGTAAAATTATTTCTACTCTCAAAAATCAGTTTCCAGAAGCGGTACATGATGACAATCCAATTATTAATATGGGATTTTGGCCAGGAGGGGACAGAGATGGTAATCCTAATGTAACTGCCGATATTACAACTAAGGTAGCAGACGCATTACGCGGAAGCATAATTAAATGCTATTACCTTGATGTAAGAAGACTCAAGCGCCGTTTAACTTTTAAAGGTGTGGATGTTATTTTACAGAAACTGGAGGAGCAGCTATATAATAATATTTTTATTCCCGGTGAGCGTACAAATCTTAGTAAGCATGATATTATCTCTGCTCTCACCGAGATCAGTGAGATTCTGATTTATCAGCACAATGGTTTATTTCTTCACCTTCTAAATAATCTTATAAACAAGGTGCATGTTTTCGGTTTACACTTTGCTGCCTTAGACGTACGCCAGGAAAGCAGTGTTCATAATAAAGTAATTGAAGCGATCGTAGACAATGAAACTATCCTGCCAAAAAATTACAGACAATTAACTGATGAGGAAAAGATGAATTTACTGATGAGTACTGAATCCGATATAAATTCGTTGCAGTATAATGATACTCTGATAAAAGATACTCTTGATACAATGTACGCCGTTAAAAAAATTCAACAATTTAATGGTGCACAAGGTTGTAACCGATACATAATTAGTCAATGTAACAGCGCCTTAAATATTGCGGAAGTAGTCGGTTTATTTTTATTATGTGGATGGAAAAAAGAAGAGCTTTTGATTGATGTTGTTCCGCTGTTTGAAACGGTAGAAGATATGCAGCAGGCTGCGACAATTATGAAAACACTATACAATAATGTTCATTACCAGGCGCACCTTAAACAGCGGAACAATCGTCAAACGATAATGCTTGGCTTTTCAGATGGAACAAAAGATGGTGGTTATCTTATGGCTAACTGGAGTATTTATAAAGCAAAGGAAGAGTTAACCAAAATTTCAAAAGAACAGGGGATTGATGTAGTATTTTTTGATGGCAGAGGCGGCCCTCCTGCAAGAGGAGGTGGCAAAACCAATAAGTTTTATGCCTCTATGGGTAAAGATATTGCCAACAAAGAAATACAACTTACCATACAAGGCCAAACAGTTAGCTCAAATTTTGGAACGGTTGATTCAGCGCAGTATAACATTGAGCAATTAATCAACGCAGGAATCTCAAATGACCTTTTTTCAAAAAGAGAATTGACGTTAAATGAGGATGAAGAAAAATTACTACTCGATCTTTCTGTACTAAGCTTTAATGCATATAGTGAACTCAAAAATCACCCGGATTTCTTACCCTATTTATTGCACCTGAGCCCCTTAAATTTTTACAGCGATACTAATATCGGAAGTCGTCCTGCAAAACGCGGAGCTGCGTCAAAAATTAATTTGAAAGATTTGAGGGCTATTCCTTTTGTGGGTGCATGGAGCCAGCTAAAACAAAATGTAACGGGTTATTACGGCTTAGGAATTGCAATGAAAAAAATAGATGAGCAAGGAAGACTTGGAGAGGTAAAAAAATTGTATAAAAATTCGGTTTTTTTTAAAACACTTATTGATAATTGTGAGATGGCCATGAAAAAATGTTTTTTCCCACTCACTGAATTTTTATCCACTCATCCTGTTTACGGCGAACTATGGAACACTATTTATGAGGAGTATGAACTTACCCAAAAATATATTTTTCAGCTATCGGGTAAAAATGAATTGATGGCCGATTATCCCATCGAGCAATTATCTATTGCCATGAGGGAAAGAATTGTTTTGCCGTTACTGACTATTCAACAATATGCAATTTCCCGGATACGTGAGACAGATGAAGAACAGATGAAGGGCCCATTAAAAGAGACGTACAAAAAATTAGTGATCCGTTGTTCGTTTGGTATTATCAATGCGGGCAGGAATTCGGTCTAGAAAGAAAACCCTCCTAAGTCGTCCCTAAAGGGCGGGCTTTGGCAACTTTTCAAGGAAGAAATATTTATCAATTTTTGCCGTATTACTTTTCGAAAGATTAAAATCACTCTTAACTATCAGCCATTTTTTTAGGTCATTAGTTTAGTACATTAAAAAATCTGTATCCATCTATCAAATCTTTGTTGTTCGTGTTCTAAAAAAACTGTTCTAAAATAAAAAAAAGGGCCATCCATAAAAATGGACGGCCGAACGATTGCTTGCTATATGAAAAAAAGTACAAATTCAGTTTAAATAATTTGATGACTATCAGCCGAGTGAAATCTCCGGCGAAATTGCAGATTCCTTTTTTAATTCATACGATTTCACTGTTACTTTTTTATTAAGAATCGCAAAGTATATTCCACTTATAACCGTTGATAAAACCAGGCTTGATAAAATCGAAATCTTGGATATATCCTTTGATACTTCGTCTGAAAAGGCAAGGGTTGTTGTAAAGATTGACATGGTAAAACCAATGCCCGCAAGAGAGCCTATGCCGAGCAATTGCTTTAAATTAGTGTTAGCCGGCAATTTTGCAAATTTCAATGCTATCATCACTCCGCTAAAAAGAAAAATCCCGACCGGTTTCCCAATAACCAGGCCGGCCATTACGCCCATACTTATGGAGCTTTGCAGTGAGCCAGTTATATCCGCCGGAATTAAAATAGCCGTATTAGCCAAAGCAAAAAGAGGAAGAATAATAAAATTCACTGTTTTATGAAGAGCATTTTCCAGCTTAGCCAATGAATTTACAGGCATGGCAAATGCTACTAACACACCACTGATGCTGGCTTCAATTCCTGAATTAAACATCATAAACCACAGTATCAATGATAGACATAATTGTACCATGCCCGGTTTGATTTTTCTGTAATTGCAAAACCAAAGCAACGCGTATACAATAGCCGCACCTAATAAAAATAACCATTTAACTGCACCCCCATAAAAAAGTGCAATTACAATGATAGCTCCGAGGTCATCAATAATTGCCAATGCCATTAAAAATATTATGAGACCCGGCGGCACGCGTTTGCCAAATAATGAAGCAATGCCGATAGAAAATGCAATGTCTGTTGCCGTAGGAATTCCCCAGCCATGTACAAATGCCGAATTTATGTTGAATACAATAAAAATTAAGGCAGGTACCATCATTCCACCAAGCGCTGCGCCAAATGGTAAAATGGCTCTTTTAAAACTGGACAATTCCCCATTCATCAATTCACGTTTTATTTCCATGCCGGCAAACAAAAAGAAAAAGGCCATGAGAAAATCGTTGATCCAGTTTAGGCTTGAATGAGGAAGATTAAGGGAGAAACTATAGTGAATAACATTGTTCCAAATTGCCCTATACCTTTCGCCATAAATGGTATTTGATAAAATTAAAGAAATCGCTGTGCAAAAAAGTAATAGAATGCCCGTAGACCTACTGTCTCCAATAAAAAATCGTATAGGGTTAATTGCTTTTTTAATAAATCTTTTCATCTTTTTATCTAAGAGCTTTTACTAATATTATTTTTTAAGCGCTCTATATAAAAATCACACTGCGGAAAACTCCGCAGTATGATCTATCAAAATTTAATCTACATAACCGTGAACACCCATTTCCGGTATATCGAGACCAGCAATTTGATCTGCATCACTTGATCTTAAGCCTATAGTTGCCTTGCATATTTTAAAGAAGACATACATAACTATAAACACAAATACAATGTTGGTCAAACCACCAATCAATTCTGCAAAAAACTGCCCTGAATCACCATAAAATAATCCTTTCACCGTTCCGGGAACACCATTCCATCCATCACCATAAGATCCATCTGCAAATAAACCTAATGAAAGTATCCCCCAAAATCCATTTACGCCATGAACAGCGATAGCTCCTACGGGATCGTCAATTTTTAATTTCCGGTCAATATAGAAGTATGCCCATATAACCAAAACACCTGATATAGCGCCAATGATAACAGCGGATGTTGCAGTCACAAATGCGCACGGAGCGGTAATAGCTACTAACCCTGCCAGCATGCCATTAGCTGACATTCCCGGATCCCATTTTCCATCTTTTATTTTCATGTAGAAAGCCGCTATAAGAGCACCACTTGCGCTGGCAAGCATGGTATTTACTGCAACCACAGAAATCCGTAAATCTGTGCCCGCTAATGTTGAACCCGGATTAAACCCAAACCATCCAAAGGCCAATATGAAACAACCGAGTAATGCCATAGGAATATTGTGGCCAGGAATTGTATTTACCGTGCCATCTTTGCCATATTTGCCAACACGAGGGCCGATAACTATTGCCCCGGCTAAAGCTGCTACACCACCTACCATGTGTACAACAGATGACCCAGCAAAATCTACATGCCCATGCCCTAAATGAAACATGGTTCCCAATTGCGAAAGCCATCCACCTCCCCAAACCCAGTTTCCGTATATTGGATACACGAACATTGAAATGAAAAATCCAAAAACTATAAATGATTTGAATTTCCATCTTTCAGCCATGGCACCAGTAGGAATAGTCGCTGTAGTATCCATAAATACCATCTGGAATAAAAACAAGGCAAATATTCCTACGTCGTAAACCCTGCTATTTAGAAAATAGCCTGCGTTTCCCCATAGCCCAAAATCATGTCCGAATAAATGAACGGTGAATTCACTACTGGCTACTCCTGCAGCCCCGCCTAGAGCGCTAACATTAAGAGCTCCGCCAAACATAAAAGCGAAACCACAGATCCAAAAACCTAATAGGCCAATTACGTAAATCAAAAAGTTCATGGTCATTGTATGCGCCACATTCTTTTTCTGTGTAAAGCCGGTTTCAACAAGCGCAAAACCAGCCTGCATAAACATTACCAAAAAGCCGGCTAGCAAAGTCCACACAATGTTGATTGAAATTTTATTATGCCCTGCCTGTGTACCTACTTCTTCTAAGGTTGGCTTCCCTGCTGTAGCAGCAGTTACATCATTAATAGTGCCGGTATTTGCGCCTGAAGGATCCTGCGCAAATGAAGGAATTGCAATTGCAATAAAAAGAAAGAGGATCAATACCGCTAAAATTTTAGGGGAAGCTTTTTGAAAGTTTCGAAAGCTTTTTGTAAGATTAAATAGTCGCATGGTTAAGTTGATTTTGATTAAAAAATATCATTAGGGTTAAGAAAATTTAAAAGTGATAGGTGGCAGCTAACAAACCTGTGAATGTACTTTTCGTGGAAGTACCGTCATTCTTCTCAAAAATTGCATTCTTGGCTGCATCTAGCCGCAATTCAGGAATAATAGTAAGATTGCCAACTTTAAAGTTTGGAGAAAGCGTTACATCGAAAATGTTGGTACCATTTATAGTGCCGTCGGTGAAAACACCTAAAACATCTTTCTTATCACTAAAATACTCCCCCCGTAATGTTAGACCAAATGTACTTGTGGGATCAACATTAAAATATAAGGCTGAGCCCCACCAGCTATCGGCATTTCCAACAATTTTTCGTGATTGTACAGTGCCATTATAGCCAATGTTGAATTTGTCTGTAATTGTGGCTAATAAAACCAAGTCAACCTGGTTCAATGTGGAAGCTATAGCAAACCTGCCGCCCTGATAGTTTAAGTAAGCCTTAAACTTACTATCGGAAGAAGCGGTGCTGAATTGTGCTATTAAGAATTTGGGAGGTGTCGTGACGGTCACCATATCACTTGGATTAGCGACACCAAGCATTAAAGCACTTTTGCCCCCCAGCGAAATATCTGCCTTCAAACCGGTATGAGAAAAAGGGCCGAAGGAAAACATATAGTCCATGCTGTAATTCCTGTTTAAATACGCGTCTAACAGTTCATAGCCGATGTGGGTAGCCCATTTGCCTGCAGTAAATTTAAATTTATCCGACACAGCATAGCTTAGATATGCTTGCTTTACGGAGGCAAGAGTAAAAAACCCATTTTTTGTGATTATTGGATCTTCCGGATCACCATCGTTATATGAAAACTCCTCGGCCCTTCTCCCGAAGCCTAAATCAATTGTAGCACTGGCTTTACCAAAGCTGTGATCGGCTTTAATGCTTGCCATTCCCAACTCAAATGAATTGTGAGAGTTTGTAAAACTTGTAAAATTGTTTGTTCCCCCTGACTTGGGGTTTGCAAAATTATACCTGTAATAAACATCGACGGAACCAGTAATAGTTGGTGAAGGGCTAACGGCCGGTGTAGTTGCCGTAGAGTCGGATTGTGCAGAGCCTGAAAAATAAAGAATGCACACAGTAGTGAATGATGTCAAAAGTTTTCTTAACATTGTTTGGTTTTTAAAAATTAAAAATGAGAGGTACGGCTGATTAACTTGTATCAGAAGTTAGTAAACTCAGCTGTACCTTTTTCTCCTGCTGTTATTGAGCCATTAGTTTTCACTAATAATGTTCCTTGCAAATATTTTTCATTGTGCTGAGATGCATCCAGACCTAGTTCTTCATCTTCTGTGCTTACCCTCATCGGTAAAACAAAATTTATAAATTTGAAGATTAGATAAGATACAATGAAGCTGTATGGCACAACAATAGCTAAGGCTTTTATCTGGGTGAAGAAAAATGCAGGATTACCATACAATAATCCGTCATTGCCGCCACTATTGATATTTTTGCTTGCGAAAATACCTGTCATTAAAACTCCAACCATACCGCCAATACCATGACACGGAAATACATCAAGCGTATCGTCAAGCCTTGATTTGGATTTATAATAAACAGCTACGTTGGAAATTAATGCGGCGACTGCCCCAATAAAAATACTTTGCGGAATAGCCACATAGCCTGCAGCCGGAGTTATAGCAACTAAGCCAACTACGGCTCCTATACAAAAGCCAAGTACGGAAGGTTTTTTTCCCTTTAAAACATCAAAAAACATCCATGCCAAACCTGCCGCAGCAGCTGCTGTATTAGTTGTAGCAAACGCAGAAACGGAGACTGAATTTGCTCCTAATGCAGAACCTGCATTGAAACCAAACCATCCAAACCAAAGCAACCCTGTACCAATTAACACATAAGGAATATTAGCGGGAGGAATTTCTTTATTATCTATGTGAACCTTTCTGCGTTTCAAAACTAAGGCTCCAGCTAAGGCTGCACAACCAGCCGAGATGTGTACCACCGTGCCTCCTGCGAAATCAAGCACACCCATTTTAGCTAAAAAACCATTAGGATGCCAGGTCCAGTGGGCTAAGGGAGCATACACCAGGATGCTGAACAAAGCAATAAATAGTATGTACGAAGCAAACCGAATTCTTTCTGCTACCGCCCCTACCACCAAGCCTGGTGTTATAATGGCAAACATCAGTTGAAAAAGCGCAAATAGAGTTAATGGAATAGTCATTGGACTTGTTGCACCTTGAAGAATTGGAGGGCCTGAATTTACACCCTTAAAAAAAAGATGGGTCATCGGGTTGCCGATGAAACCACCAACATCATCGCCAAAACAAAGGCTATACCCCACGGCTATCCAAAGAATACTAACAACTCCTGCAGCAACAACACTTTTTATCATAGTTGAAATCACATTCTTTC
>Ga0268264_10003013_pt1 | contig 14610 bp, 15 predicted proteins | sample KBSSwiS32_FD_190357 | JGI IMG/M metagenome (GOLD analysis project Ga0268264, IMG submission 190357) | Switchgrass rhizosphere microbial communities from Kellogg Biological Station, Michigan, USA - KBS Switchgrass S3-2 (SPAdes) (version 2) | ecosystem: Host-associated > Plants > Roots >...
GTTTTAGTCTGCGGAGCAGACGACGTACCTTTAGCCCCATGTGGAGCGAAGCGGAACATGGGGTAAGGTCATCAAAAAAACATCGAGCGTGTGAAACACGCGGTATATTTCGCCTGCTTCGCACACTCGGTTGTTTTGACGGCGGGCACCAAACGTTTGCACGTGTGGCTAAAGTTATTTCGACCCTGCTTCGCAGGCTCAAGTCTGACCCGGTTCCATAAGTCCTGAAACCTGGCGGGTTATGGGCGAATAGGGTCCGGCAACAGAGACCACGTAATCTTCTTTCCAAGCTTTCCAATAACGTCTGAGATTCGCCAGACGTCGGGAGCCACCTTTTTGAACTTGAATAAATTATCACGCCGCTCTCCCGGAAAAGCGAGAAAATTTACATTCACCGAGGCGGACGAGTCGTTTTCCATCTTGAACTTCCCTATCCGGAGATCTTTCATTCGCCCAGTCGGCATATTCGGCCAGGTGCTGTCGGCGCTGCGGGCCGCGACTAATTCGGGCGTGAAAATCTTCGCGAGTTCCTGCTTGGTCAATTCGTAAGGCTGTTTTTTTGATGTGGCGTCAAAATAATTCTGAAGCCCGGCCTGGGGCCCGGTTTTGACGACCGACTGCGATATCGCAGCGGAAAAACTGGCCATTAGAATGAAAACGGTTAAGACCAAATGTTTCATAACATACCTCCAAAGCTCCCGATTCTTCGCGATCAACTGCACTATCTTAACTTTTAGGCCACGGCAACTTACGGCCCCAGTTACACGGCACTAGCGCGCTCGGGTGGGTGTATGAAGGCCGTTGAAGACCTCAACCGCCCGCTTTACAGGGATCTTCTGCCCTTGAGCGCCGGATACCATCAGCTCGCCCTCCACGTTGGATTCGCCGTGCGCTTTTGTTAATAAATGACCGAGCTCGTGAGCCCAGACGCGCGAGTCGGCGTCGCCGCGAACCAAAGCAAACTTATAGGACGGATCGGTCGCGCCGGAGGTGAAAGTGCCCAAATAGGTGGAGATCGACTGCACCACAAATAGTGTGAATTCGACGTTCTTGGTCGGATCACTTTCGAGAAACGACAAAAATACGGGACCAAAACTTTTCACGGTTGAGTAGCTTAACATCCCGATACTCTCCTTGAAGACGCCTTGCGTTGCGTCCGGCGTGAAGCCGTCGGCCAGAAAGGCTCCCATGGTGCGTGCGTTCTCCTCCGGGTCGCTGTTGATGAGCGCCGGTGTGTCGGAAAGGAGATCGATCAGTACGTTTGCCTGCGGGGTCCAGATCTGGTTCATTTGATCGACAAACGCGGCTATTTCCGGAATAACCTTCGCATGGAAAACCCCTCGGGCGGTTTGCAGCGGGCGCACAGCCAATCGGACGATCCGATTCTCGAGAACAAAGACACGCAGTCTTGCAACAATTACAGATCCGCGGCGGGCTAACACTAACAGACCACCTTTGCCCGGCAATGCCTTGCCTTTTAGCCGAAACATGCGTGGTTTCAGAAGGTCGCTTCTCATAAAATTTTTGACCTCCGTGATCTCGAGCATATGCGGAGTCTCGGCTCTTACGTCAAGGCCTTCTCCATCGATGAGAAAAATGTGATTGGTTCCTTTAAGAGGAACGATCATCTCTGGAATTGAAACCCCAGTGTCATCGACTCCATGGTTGGGGACAGCTTCGATAAATCGTGCCGACATTATGTGGGATATACCTCCATACGTCTTTTTAAGACGGATCGGACGTAATTGTTTCAAATGATGAAGGATTCTGAGCCGATCGGGGATCGGCAGGCATCCCGCCTAGCCTAGGGCACGATCGGCTTGGTTTTGCGCCTGATCCGATTCACTAACGTATAGGACGCAAAAGGGGAAGGTGGAGACGGCCACATGGGCCGAATGCAACAACTCCCCTCGTTCGAGCACGGTTGGCGCATCGTCCGTGACGGTTGATGGTTACAGCGGTTCGCAAATATCTCTCCGAACGTTCACGACCTTAACAAATCGGAAACGGTGATTTGCTATCGCTGGCGACATGCTCTATATTGGCGAGTGTTCCGCTAAATCATCCGAAATCAATAAGTTGGATACTTTTTCGACCCCTCAGGGCCGCCGTGCGTGCTTGATCGCCAACGTTGGCCCGACCGGGCCAGGATCCAACTGCGGGCAGTATGATGACAGAAGTATATTTCAATCAGCTAAAGGAGAAATTCCGAATGTTCAAAAAGCTATTCTTGCTCTTCGCCGTGGTCGCAATATTCGCCGTCGTCCAGGCGGTCGCTGGGCCTGTTGGATGCAACAAAATAAAGTTCCAGGGCACGTACACGCGGGCCGCAGTCAACCAGGATGTCTTGGGCGACCAGACGGTCTACCACAGTTACTTATTCCAGCTCGAGATCCGGGCCGACGGCACCGCGGCGATGCACTCGAGCGCCTACTACGACTTCATGATCAACACCGGCAGCAACTCCCCCGGTATCGGCACCTGGACGTGCAGGGCGGACGGGAGGCTCGTCGTTACCACTCTCGCCGGATTGTTGTACCCGATCGGCCCCAACACTAATGTACAACTGCCAAGTGCGGATATTTCGTTGGAGCAACACTTGAAGACGACCTACCTGTTTTCAGTGGACGACGTCAACACCATCACCCAGATCCAATCTCGCAACAGGGCTTACGGAGCGACTGAGGACCCGACAGACCCCGCGGCTGGCTCGCTTCGCCCCGTAAGCACCGCCGCAAGGGTATATACGAGGTTCACGGCCTCGGACGCAGATCTGCTTCTTCCGTAAGGCACGACAGGTGAGTGCGGCTCGGACTGCGGAGATCGTCGACAACTGCAAGACGGACAGCGACGATGCTGACGTCCAGATGAAAAAGCGGACGCGGCGGGATAGGCATTGGCATGTAATGCGGAACGCGGGAGCCCTCGTCCGCAAACGCCGCACGGTTTCGGGTAGCCTGTAAGTAAGCCATTAACGCAACCAAAGACCTCGTCATTTCGACGAGGCTTTTCAATTTTCGTTACGATAAATCAAGATTAATTATGATCTGGCTAATGATCTTTTGATCGCATGCATATATTTCGACCGGGATTGTACGCTCAAACTCTTCCTACCAACTCCCCCAAACTTCTGCTCCTTTGTTTCACTAGCGGGTTTCGGGAAGCGTGAGAAAAACTCCACATAGTACCACCACCTCGTCGGTTCCGATTGTCTTTTGACCACCATCACGATCATTTGGTATCGCGAAATTCGCGGGTGCACGGCTTCATGTTGTAATTGCCGTCCTCAATTTGGAGAGTGCCTTTGACGGCGATCACGTCGCCTTTCTTGAAGCTGTCAAACTTAGAGCGTTCGTCGATCGCGACAAAACAAGTCATTCCGCCCGGTTCGCTTGCGCTATGTCGTAATAGAGGGTCTTACCGTCGTCGTTTTTGAGCGGATATTCGCCTAACGGTTCACCGGCCCTGCCGAGAACGACAAATTCTTTGCCGTCATATTTGGTACGGGCAACGTCCTTCGACGCCCGGTAATCTTTCTGCAGATCGTCGATATTAAGAACCTTCACATCCGGAGCCTTGTCGCCCCCGAGACTAGAACAGCCCCCGGCAACTATCGCCAACAAGACAAAAACCGGGAATTTTTCCATTGCTCCTCCAATTGATTTTGAATTTTCTTCCAAAACAGGCTTAGCCTGATTCGCCAAGTCAGTCAAAACGGAGGGGGCTCTGCATTAATAACCTGTGCCTGTGAAACATGCCGCATGATGCCGTCGAACAGGACTTACGGTTATTGTATGATCAACATTCGGTGTCAGGCTTAGAATGCTGCTACTCCTCATATTCCAAAATATCTCCGGGCTGACATTCTAAGGCTTTGCAGATCGCCTCGAGTGTTGATAGCCGGATCGCTTTTACTTTTCCATTCTTCAGCACGGAGATGTTGGCCATCGTAATGCCGACTCGATCGGCGAGCTCGGTAACGGACATTTTTCTCTTCGCCAACATGACGTCGATGTTAATGATGATCGCCATATTGTTTTAGACGGTCAGATCGTTCTCGGATTTTATATCCACTGCCTTTTGTAATATCCGCTCAAAGACCGCGGCGGCTGTCGCGATGACGGCAGATACGAAAATAATAAACGCCCCCATCAGCACTCCGCCCGCAACATCATCAGTTCCGCGTACGAAAATGAAGATATAAACCTCTGCACCGAGAATAAAGATCGCCATGGTGATGGCGCAGTATTTTATGACCCGCAAAGCTCGCACGGCACGCGGCGAAAATACTTCATCCCGCCTCGCATACCCCAGCATTTTGATCGCCTGATACAGAGCTACAAAAAATAGGATGAACGCCAGGTAAATATACGCGAGGAACGGGTCCTTAAAATATATCTCGAACTGCGTGGCGTTCACGTTCCTCCCCTCGAGCTGTGGTTCCCAAAGCAAGAAGGTAAGAACCCCTACGCCGATAACTGCGATCACTATTTGAAGGAAGATCGTTGAGGCTCGTTTCATAGTTTGATCCTTGTGAATGGGTAAATACGGCGATCCTACCTCCATATTTATCGTTTGTCAATATAATTTTATCGTTAGGCGTCCTCGATGACCCCGCAAGGGTGATCATTGGATCCGTGAAAACGGCAATTTTGCAGTCCTGCTTCATCCTCTTCATTAGTATTTCCAACCAAAAGTGATATTATTTTTGGCCTAGCTACGAACAAGGATTTCAAAATAGGTTGTGCCCTCGCGGCGCAACTTAAAGGGAGGAAAAATGACAATATCTTTGAGGGCAACAACGCCCGATTTTTCGGCGGCAATAAGGTGCGCGACGACCGCATGCTGCTCGCTATTACTATTCCTGCTTTGCGCTTCGGCGCAAGTTTCCGCACAACATTATCAACGGACTGATCTCGTTTCCGACGTGCCGGGTTTGGCGGCGGCTACCGACGCAAATCTGGTGAATCCGTGGGGACTGATCTCAAGTCCGACCAGTCCGTGGTGGGTTTCCGACAACGGGAAGGGCGTCCCAGTACGGCCGCTCGCTTCATATTCGTGACCGAGGATGGGACTGTTTCCGGGTGGAACCCATCTGTAGCTCCTACCAACTCTGTGCTCAAAGTCAACAACTCGGGCTCGGCGATCTACAAGGGCGCGACGATCGCTCAGGCGGGCGGCATTAACTTTCTCTGCGTCGCTAATTTTTCCAATGCCAGTGTGGATGTCTTTGACACGAATTTCATGCCGATGACCCAGCCTGCTGGCGCATTTGTCGACCCGAACCTGCCGGAAGGGTTTGCACCGTTTAATGTGGAGAACATCGGCGGCAAGATCTATGTGGCTTTTGCGAAACAGGACGCGGAAAAACACGATGAGGTCGCAGGGCGCAAATTTGGTTTTGTGGACGTCTTTGACGGAAGCGGAACGCTGCTTCAGAGATTTGAGAATGGTCCCTGGATGAACGCTCCGTGGGGACTCGTCGTAGCACCGTCCCATTTTGGAAAGGCAAGCGGCGAATTGCTGGTTGGCATGTTTGGCAGCGGGCAGATCGCAACCTTTGACACGGCGACCGGAGAATTTGAAGGGTTACTACGAGATCGCCACGGTAAGCCTATCGAAATAGACGGACTGTGGGCACTACGATTTGGTAACGGCGCGGGTGCAGGTCCCGCAACCACATTGTTCTTTACAGCCGGCACTGATGACGAAGCTCACGGATTGTTCGGCGCCATCACGCCGATCCCGAAGACGGACGACGAAGATGACAACATGTAAAGGATCGGGAATCAATAAAAGTCGGATCACGGTCAGGCAGTAATGCTGCGATCTTAAGTCCGCGAAGCGGACGCCACATTTAGGCACTCCCGTGAGGCGTCCGCGTAATTATTTTCGGACTCCCAGATTCTTTCTAAGAAACGACAGGTTGCGGTCCTACGAGAATTTTGGCGCCTCCGCTTTATACGTCGGGCGGGTGTAAGCAAGAAAACCGGGATCGGCTCCCTCGTACCGTTAAAGTCTGAGTTGGTAGTATGCGACGGCGTGGTTTAATACATATGTCAGTCAGATGTTTCGCCAAGGCCAACGACATGTCAGAAGCTCATGAGGAGACCCCGAGTATTTTATGCGAGGAATTTCAGACCATGCTCCAAGAAAGCCTTGACGACTGTGTCAGTAACCGGAATACGTGGGAGAAATCGGGAAAAACGCGGTTATTTCTTCCGGATCCAATGAGTCTTTGTAAAGAAACGGCCAAAGTCGGTGAAGTCGGTGAAACGATCCTGAGGAATTACATCGTCGTTATGCCATGGCCCCTCGGCAAGACGCAAAATGGTTGCTGTCGGCGTTTCCAGCCAACCGCGAATAACGTATTTGTCAGTTGTAGAGCTATTAGATTGTCTGATCGTTAGTAGCCGGCCTACGATCGTAATGCTGCCAGTCGTAATATCGCGCTCCTTCTTTCCATTCCTTATTGAGAAAAAATCACTTGAGTAAGTGCCATCAGGTTTAATCGTCCGCGCAATCTTAATGGCGAGAGAGTCGGTTCCGGCGTAACCACCGGACGAATGAAAAACATACGACGTCGAAGAGCGTCCACCCTCTTCCCACACACCAGCCAGGTCGGCAACGGTGAACGAGCGCGTAGGCTCTGGCATGATGATGTGGCCATCGACATCCAGTGCGAGCGGAACGCCTGCGGTTGTTTCATTGGCTCGTGCTACGGGCTTGTCAAGATCCAACCCGCTGATAAAAGCATCAACCTGCTTCAGATACGCCGGATCGTTAAAAACCGCCAGGATACTTACCGTCTTTCCTGAACCGCTGATGACCGTTAAGAAAGCTAATGCTTTTCCGGCGCCGGATTCCACCGGTGACCCACCGGCAATGATCGTCCAACCTTCGGCTGTTGACGTATCAACGGTCGGATTTGCCTCAGCTTTGTCGAGTGCCTTAACGACCAGATTGTTCCACTCCCGCTCAAAATCGCTCTTTGCGTTTCCCGTTCCCGGCGTTGCCCCGTAGACGGTAATGATGCAATACATTCCGGTCGTCTGGTTAAACTCGCTAAACAGCACGACGTTTTCTTTCAGCGTCTTGGTCATTCCCTTCGGCGGCGTGTAGTTCACAATGCCGAGCTTTTCCGCCTGGGCGAATGCTGTCCCTGCAGCGAATAAAAACAAGGTCAACAAGCATATTCCAACGCTCAGGCGGCAAAAGTATTTGGAAAACGTCATAGTTTCACTCCTTAATATCTTTACTTCTCGTAGCATGTGCCTGTGTCGAAAAAGAACAAGCTCGACGTAAAGCGTTCCGCCACCGAACTGGGAACCGATCGGCGTGTGATCGGTCCTAATGGCTTGGAGCGCAAAACACGGTCTGTCAGTATCAGTCCTTCGATGCTACATCTATAAGTCGAGCGGGATCACCATAACGGATGAGTGTATTCCTTTAACCGATATGGGCGTAGTCCTTGGCAAATGTCCAAAGTCAAATTCAACCCTATAGGTTCCGGGATCCAGGTCATCCATGTAATTACTGATCGTGGCGGAACCTGGGGTATTCAAAGCTGCGGTAACCCAGATAGAAATTCTTTTTTCAGCTTCATTTTCATTTTCGTGATAGATCGAGATTCTAAAAAATCCTGTGGAAGCTCTACAATCTGGTTTAAAACATCCTTGACCGAAAACATCTATCATTCCACTAACAACCAGCCGTGATCTTTTAGCAAGAGTAACTGTGTGTGTCAGTTCAGTCATTAAAAATGTATTAATATTTGTTAATGATGTCCCTGATGAAAATACCGGTGACTGATTGATTCCGTTTTTAAAGTATGTTTGGATCGGGACCGTTTGCGGCATTGCGGAAGGAACCCATTCGGTGCCATTCCATTTTAAGACTTGACCTATTGCCGGCGCCGTAGTCGCAATATTGCGACCGGCAATTTGCTTCGCATTCCACATCGCCCCCGTATTCTGAGCACCTAAAGTAGTGCGGTTGAGCGACAGCCCAGATCCCGCGTTTAAGTCGGCGGTGGCATTACGAGAAGTTTTTGGTTCCCATTCTGTTCCGTTCCATTTGAGAATGTCACTAACCGCGGGAGCGACGTTTGATAAAGGTCTGCCGGTAAGTTTTTGAACCATCGGACTGGGATATGACCCTTTCAGATCGCCTCCGGCACTTCCTGCAAAAGGCGATGGTGTTGGTGTCGCGGAAGGCAAAATACTGATTTCTTTTGCAAAGGAATTGACGGTAGTCAATGTTAGAATGACAAACAAAACTAGGCCTGACCCAACTTTCACAATAATTTTCCTCCGGATTTAATTGCAAGATGGAATTGATTTAACACCTCACCGTAATAGCATCACCGCCAATTTCATAATTAAAATTCCTGACCTTTTTGCGTTAGATCTAATTCTTTTTATTACCTACAATTTGGATCATTTTAAATATGAATTGAACAATTCGGCATCTGTTATTCGAGCGGGATAACCATTATCGAAGACATCCTTCCCTGTACGACAATGGCTGAGGAAGGCGGAGAATGAATAATGCTAAATTCTATCTCATGTGTTCCGGGATCCAGGTCAATCATGAAATTACTGACGGTGGCGGAACTATCGGAATTCATTGCAGCGGAAACTGTTATAGCCACTCCGGGAATGCCATCGATCTTGACATTAAAAAATCCTATCGAGGGACCACAATGTAATTCACAGACTGAGGCGTGAACATTTATTATTCCACTAATAACCAGCCGTGACTTTTTAGTGAGAATAATTGAGTGTGACAGTTCAGTGATTACGAAAGTGTTCCCAAAGCTAACCTGCGGAGACCTTTGACTGCTTCCATTCTTATAAAAAGTTTGTATCAGGGCGGCTGGCGGTGTTGGGGCAGGAGCCCATTCGGTGCCATTCCATATTAATATTTGTCCGGTGGTGGGTGCCGTAGTCGCAACATTCCGGCTCGCAATTTGATTTGCATTCCACATGGGCGCCGTATTTTGAGCGCTGAAAGTAGCACCATTGAGCGACAGCCCGGCTCCTGCGTTATATCTCAGTGCTTCGCCGATTCCATTCTCGTTGTTCGCCGGTGCCCATTCCGTCCCGGTCCATTTGAGAATTTGTCCGATCTGAGGGGCGGTATTTGATATTGGCCTGCCCTGAAGTCCCTTAACCGTCGGATTTGGATAAGTTCCGCTCAAATCACCGCCCACGATCATCGGGTCTGGCAAAATCGCGGTCGGGTCTTTGGGGGCTACTTTTTCAACCCTTGTATTTGTATTCGTCCCAAATGCCCCGCTGTTATTGACAGCTATATTGTAGGCAGTATTTGGAAACAGAGGATTGCCGTTTACATTTTGGATAAACCATTTTCCGGCAGCAGAATCGTATTCGGCGTGAGCCTCATAGGGATTGAGCTTGTAAGGTGAACGATTGTCGGGTGCGTGATTTTGTAAGATCTTAACTATTGCGTTCGGATTATTAGAGAGCGCCGGATTATCAATATATGACCTGACGCTTCCGAAGCTTGCTCCGCTAACGATGTGCAAAAACTGATTTACAGCGGGGCTTAAGAAAACCTGCAGCTTAAATTTCAAACCCACTGGCATGATGACGTGGTCGGTATTAAAGATGTTCCATTTACCGCTGTAATACCAGACGCCGATAGCGTGCGGATTGAATGTTGCCGGATCGTCCAGCGGCGTCGCCACAATAATTGCCTGCGGGTTATTGTTAAGTCCGGCCATATCAATTGTTGACTTGGACGACATTGTATTGGCGGTGGTGGTGGTAAAAGTGAATTCCTGCGCCGAACCGCTGGAGACAGCCAATACAAGGGCGATGATCGAACCTAGAATAATTCTTGATTTCATGAGATCCCCATTTGTTTTAGTCCCTGCCTTACCAGGGTCCTTGGTTTGTCGGTAACCGCCCGACGGCCGAACTCCAAGCTTCCGTTAACGAAGTGTAATTGTGATCGCTTAACCCGCGCCGGATGGATTTTCGTCGACCAAGCTTATGTCAAACACCTGGATGATGGACCCACGGTTGAACGCTAGTATCCTGTACTGCCGCCGTCTGTACGTTTTCGCACATTGCACCGCAGCGACACGTCGCCCTACTCCAGCCAGGGCCGCGTCTTTCGGCTCGGACGCCCGCCAAGATCCGTATTATCTTTTCGTCGGGATGCGTGAAGTATACTCCTATCAAGTCGATTCGCAAGCTTCATTAACGACGGTCGAGCTGTCGACGGCGAGAACGCTACATAGGAATTTCCGCTGATAGAGTGATCTCTACGGCCTTCGAGCAGTTTTATCTTGGATGTTTTTCACACACGTCGCACGACCTCGGGGTGCATGATCAGTTCGCGTTCATCACCACGCAGCGCAAAATGATGGGCTATGCCAAACGTCTGCTCGATGGACGGCGGCTGGAACGCATAGAAGAACTCCGGCGCGCCGCGATTAGAGGAGAATTCCATCATATTCTATCGATGATCTAAATCTAGAAGGACGCGGCGAGGCATTAGCCTTTCCGCTGATCATCGGGGCAAGCCCTTGGACCTTCCGGACGCGCCAAGATAGGCCCTGATCGATAGAATCGAGCGAGTCTTAGGCGGAATCGAAGATCTTTTCTTAGGAGTTGAAGATTTCTTCGTAGGAATCAAAGGTTTTTTTCCCAGGAATCGAAAGTTTCTCCCGGCGAGTCGAAGAGTTTTTCCCAGGAGTCGAAGGCTTCTTCCTGGGAAAAGAAGAGTCTTTTGCGCGAATGATACTGACTACCGTGCTTTCCGGTTTGCGCAAGTTTAATGTCATTCGTCGTTGGCGACATTTCGAAGAACATTAAAGCCCGATTGCGCCTTTTTATGTTTTTTCATCTTCTGTGATAATTTAAATTCTCCAACTCCAAGTAGGAAACTTTCTTTATAACTTAATGTCTTAGATCGAGGTCAATTCATAAGATGAACACAAATTGCCGAGCTCTGCTGGTCTTTTTTTTGTTTGGAACGCTGCTTATAGCAACAGTTAGCGCTCAGGGTCCGCTCAATACGTCGAGTGATCGCGCTGAGGTTTCCGCGGTCCCGACCGACGATCTTGCGGGCTTGCGTTGGCGCAATATCGGCCCGTTTCATGGTGGGCGCATTTCGGCTGTTTCCGGTGCGGTCGGTGAGGGACAGGCGGGCGTATTTTATGTCGGGGCGCCAATTGGTGGCTTATGGAAGACCACGAGTGGCGGCGCAACCTGGTTCCAAATATTCGACCAGTTCCAAAATGTCGATAGCATCGGAGCGGTCCAGGTCGCTCCGTCCGACCCGAACATCGTTTATGTCGGAACGGGTGATTCCGTACAAGGACCGTCCGGTGATGGAATGTACAAGTCTACCGATGCGGGCAAGACGTTTGTTCATATCGGCCTGGAAGAGACGACCAAGATCAATAAGATGGTCGTCGATCCAAAAGATCCAAACATCGTCGTGGTGTCCGCTCAAGGTGATCTGACCCACAGCGGCCGGGGAATCTATCGAACAACAGACGGCGGCAAAACGTGGGAGAACACGTTGCGACCGGAGAATGCTAATGGCACACGCGACCTTGAGTTCGCGTTCGACTTGCCAAACGTGATGTTCGCGACGGCGCAGGGCGCGGGCGGCGGATTTGGCGGCGGAGCGCCGCAGGGCCCGAATGGCACGGCTCTCTTCAAGTCAACGGACGCCGGCAAGACATGGACAAAGATCAGCACGCTGCCTCCCTACACCGGCCGCATCAGTGTCGCGATCGCGATGCACACTAACGGGCAGCGAATCTACGTAATCGGCAACCCGCCCCAGGGAGCCTCGGGCCTCTATCGCTCCGACGATCAGGGAGCGACGTGGCAGCATATGGCGGTGGGCGATACGCGCGTGGGCAACGGCCAGGGCGCGTTCAGTTCCGGTGTTTGGGTCGATTCGCAAGATCCGGACATTCTCTACACGGTCAGCACCTACGTGTCGCAATCAACTGACGGCGGCAAGACGTTCAAAGTGTATAAGGGTGCACCCGGCGGAGAGGACCCGCACGATATCTGGATCGACCCGACTAACGGCCACCGAATGTTGTTCGGTTTTGATCAGGGTCCCGCGGTCACGCTCGACAATGGCCGTACATGGAGCGGCTATTATCAAATACCGATCGCACAGCTCTATAAAGTCGCCACCGACACGCGCTATCCGTATTGGGTGATGGGATCGCAGCAGGACACCGGCGCGGTCATGACCCGGAGCCGCGGCGACCTCGGCCAGATCACGAATCTCGATTGGTATCCGTTGCAGTCGTCCGAATTCGGCACGGCGGTGCCCGATCCGCTCAAGCCAACGACAATATACGGCGTTGGCTACGGCCTTGGGCAAGGTAACGGCATGACCAAGATCGATATCGAGACGGGACAATGGGGCAACGTCGCGCCTAACTTCGGCACGGACAGGGATCTGTACGCCGAGGGCCGCGATTTTTGGAAACGATTTGACACGACGTTCGAACCGAAGGCGATGTACGTTGCCTACAACTGCATCCTGGTAACGCGGGACGGAGCCGAGACGTGGAAAACATTCAGCCCCGACCTCACGACACCAAAAGGTGAGCCAATGAAGCCTTGCGGCGAAGCGGCAAAAGCGGCAGTGGTTGCCGCGACGCGACCGACTTCGGGCCGCGACAGGGATAAGGACGCTCCGACCGCCACTCCGACACCGACGCCGGCCCCAGCGGCGGGCGGACGCGGCTTTGCCGCTGCATCTATTACAGACTTCTCGATCTCGACCATTAAGAAAGGTGTCATCTGGACAGGCAGTACTAACGGACAGATCTATAACACGTTCGACAGCGGCAAGACATGGAACAACGTAACGAATTTTACCGATCTGCCGGCTAACGCCAACTTCGTCACCGTCGAAGCCGGACATGGCGACATTAATACAGCATACGTAGTCGCGAACATCGGCTTTAGTCGCGGTGGAGGTGCCGGAGCCGCACCCGCGGCGGAGCAGCACTACGTTTATCGTACCCACGACGGCGGCAAGACCTGGACGCGCATCGCAGGCAACCTGCCTGTCGATGAGCGCACGGGCAGCCAACTGCATGTCATCCGCGAGGACCCAAAACAAAAGGGTCTGCTCTTCGTCGGTACCGAGACGACGGTTTACGTTTCATTTGACGACGGCGATCATTGGCAAAGCCTTCGGCAAAACCTGCCGAGCACGTCGATCCGCGACATGGTGTTTCACACCGACGATCATATGAACGATCTGGTGATCTGCACTTACGGCCGCGGATTTTGGGTGCTGGACGACATGAGCCCCCTGCGAGAGATCGCAGCAAAGGCACAGGCCATCGCGGCGGCCCCGGCATATTTGTTCAAGCCCGGTGACGCGATCCGTTCACGCGAGAACGGAAATTGGGACCAACCGATGAACCCGGAGCTGCCCCACGCGCAAAACCCGCCATTCGGAGCGCTCATCTATTACCATTTGAGCAAGAAGCCGGCCGGCGATATCAAACTTCAAGTGTACGACTCGGCCGGCACCCTCGTCCGTACCATTACAAGCGTCATTCCGCCGAAATTTGATCGGCCGCCTTACCCGGATTACTGGCTGATGTCGCCCGAGGAGCGTGCACTTTCGACGAATGTCGGAACAAACAGAACGAACTGGAACCTGCGCTATGACGATCCGCCCGCGTACAATCCGGACATCAATAACCAGATGAACGCCGCGCCGAATCAGGTCACGCCGGCACCGCACGGACCGCTCGCATTGCCGGGAACGTACACCATCAAACTTACCGTGGACGGCGCCGCTTATACCCAATCGGTCGTCGTACACAACGATCCCCGTATCGGTGAGAGTCCGGCGATGATGACGGCTCTGCGGGCTCAGAACAAACTGGCGATGGCAGCATGGGCCGGTATGAAGGACAGCTTCGAAGTGAACGAAGAGGTCGGAGCATTGCGGTCCCAGTTGGTCGCAATGACTGGTGGCTCCCTCCCGCCCGATGTCGACACACCTGGCGCTCAAATGCCTGGGAAGCCGGGCGACTCACTCCCGCCAGAGGTCGTAGCTGCGGCGAAGGCACTCGACACGAAACTGGCGGCACTCGGCGGCGCTGTTCCGCGCGGAGGACGCGGTGGTGGATTTGGCGGCCCTGCCCGTACGCCTGGCAGCGTTTTACCATTCTATGCCGTCAACGGGATCTACAACACGGTCCTGGGACCGCTATCCCAAAACGGTATCGACATGCCGCCCACCAAAGCGGCGATCGACACGTTGGAATCGGGCTGCAGGGAATATACAGCGTCAGCCGGCGCGTGGAAAACGATATTCAGCGTCGACCTCGTTGACTTCAACAGCATGCTCACGAAAAACAATCTGACTCCCCTGAACTTCAAGCCGACCGCCGCGGTGGTGCCGTCTTCCTGCACCTTCGTTTGGCCCAAGTCCGCCGCGGGCAAATAGACACAGCCGACGCAGCACGGCGCCCCGTGTCAGTAGCCCGCACGTAAGTAAGGGCTCCGCGCAAAACAAAAGGCATCGCTAATCGGCGGGGCCTTTTCATTCGAGTTTCCCCGTCGAGTGAACTGG
>Ga0268264_10003016_pt1 | contig 14601 bp, 17 predicted proteins | sample KBSSwiS32_FD_190357 | JGI IMG/M metagenome (GOLD analysis project Ga0268264, IMG submission 190357) | Switchgrass rhizosphere microbial communities from Kellogg Biological Station, Michigan, USA - KBS Switchgrass S3-2 (SPAdes) (version 2) | ecosystem: Host-associated > Plants > Roots >...
ATCCGTCCACCAATCAGTTCCTCCTCGTCTACAACGGCTACAACAACGCGACCGCCTTCGTCGGCGCCCGGCGGGTGCAGGCCGGCACCGGCGCCGTGCTCGACGCCAATCGCATCACCATCGTCGAGGCCGCCGGGACCTACATTACCGAAGTCGAGGTGCGGGACCGTGCGATAGCCTGGGTTCCGGAGGTGATGCGCTTCGCCGATCCTGCGGAGCCCTTGTCAACAGAACAAGACGAACTCGAGGGCGAAGGTCTGACGCCCATTAGCAGTGCCAACGACGATTCCCCGGCCCCCCGCGAGATGGCTGCCTGACCTCCTCCTGACAGGTCAGTCGTCTCGACCCCTGAAGCGGTCCCTCCCATCTCGGGAGGGGCCGCTTCCTTTTTGAATGGGGCCGTTGGCATACAGTTCTGTCGTGGGTGCATGAACAACAGAAGCAGACATTCCGGTAATCTTGAGGAGGTGTCAGCTTCCACCTTCATCTCCGCTGTTCGTTCACCGAAAGCTGGGCACTGAAAGCCGCTGATTGTTCATCGTCTGGGTGTCCAGAAAACGACCGGGTATATACACTGGTACGCGGCCTCGTGGGTGGCTCCGCGTCGGCGCCTAGTGCGCCGCGTAACGTAGGCCAGCCGCCCCGGCAGAAGCTAGAGTGTGACCAGTTCAGCGAGCTTCGCCGCAACGTCTTTCATCGGCTCTTCTGCCGTGCTTAGGCCGCTTCGCGAGCCAAGCAGGGGGCTGACGTTGCGGAGAGCTTCGTAGGTCGTGTTGTGGACGATAGGAACGAGCAAGTCACGCGCCAGGAGGGCAGAAAGCTCCTTGTCGGCGATGCCCTCTCCTTGGACGCGGCGCAGCAGGGCAGGCGTCACTAGCACGATCCCGACGCGTGACTTCGCTAGACCCTTGTCGATTTCGCGAAGCAACGACGTGCCAAGGGCGACGTCCTTCTCGCTGAACCAAACCGAGACACCGCGTGACACGAGCAGATCGTGGAGTTCCTTGGCGGCCCCTCCCCGGTCGTCCCACGCATGGCAGAGAAAGACGTCCCGAGGGTCGGGCAGGGGCGCTCGCTTCTCGACGCTGTCGCGGTAGGGTGTGAGCGCGCGCACCTCGGCAGGCGTATAAACTACGGACGAACCGACTGGCGACCATTTCGGCCTTGCGCTGCCACCGGACCCGCCGCCGCTGCTCCGGCCGCCCACGCTGCTGCCCGACGAAGTATAGTAGGACGACGGCGAAGAGTACGACCCGCTGCTGTAGCCACTGGAGCGCCCGTAGCGGTAACGGCACACAGGGCAGTTTGCCGCTGCTCTCGCCGAGCGGTGTCCCTCTCTTGGCGCTGTGCATCCAGCCATTTGAACGTCTCCTATTTTCTTTCTTAAACAAGCTCAAGCTTGGGATATCTGCTCGTGGAGCGCTTTATTGCTTGGTCGACGTCGCCTTCAGCCGGAGCATTCAGGCAAAGACAGCAAGTTGTCATTCCATTTGCCGTCCGCGTAGGTGCGCAGATATTTGCCGTTTGGGCCATTGACCACGCCAATGTTGCCGCGATTGCCCGCAACGTAGGTGTAAAAGGTATTGGTCTTGGCCTCGATGGAGTCGATCACTTGCTGACGATTCCAGCGCCAGCCGGAGCCGCCGAGGTGAGTTATCCCTTCGTGGGTGTTATCACGCGGTTGCTTGTTGATGCAGGTAACTTGAACGTCAGCCATGGGAGAGGGTTCTTTCTTGGATTAGGAATTGGGGCTGTCGCGGCCATCGGGTTCTTTGGCGACGCCCTTAAACGGCGATCCGCCATTCTTGACGCTCATAAACTCACCAGTGCGCTCGTTGCGCTTCTGATAGTTGCCATCATTGCGCTGGAACTGGGTGCGGGCGGTGACTGCGCCGCGACGAAAGTTGCTTCCGGTATTCTTGGCCATAAATGCTCCTGTGACCTTAGTTGAACGTGTAGCGCTCCCACGGGATGGCGCTGGTCGGCACCCCTGAGAGAAAATTGGCGATGTCGCGGCGACCGAAATATGTCGGAACCCCGCGAGAATCCTGAGACATCAAGACAATCGGCATTCCCGGAAAACACCGGCTAAAGCTCTGAATTGCCGACGACGCTTCATGTCGATTGTTAGTGACATGACGCTTGACCACCACGACCGCGAAGGTCTGGCCTTGTTCCTTAATGACAGCACCTTCGAGGTGCATGGCAGTTCCTTTCTGCTTGAACTCGGGCGGGACGCCCTTGCCGCGATTCGTTATATGCCGCGCATTCAAAATGCCGTCAATGCAAACATACTGCGTGTCAATCACACAAACATATGTTTGTGTGATTGACATTAGGGCTGTGTCGGTTCAAAGGCGCAGCCATGAACGAGTGGTCAATCTATTCGGCGTTGGGGGAAGCTGTGGCGATAAGGCGTAAAGCCATTGGCCTCACACAAGCACAAGTTGCTGTGAAGGTTGGCATTTCCCGCGCCTCAATCGCAAATATTGAATCCGGTCGGCAGAAGGTGTTGCTGCATCAGGTGTATCTGCTTGCGGAAGCCCTGAAGCTGCCGTCGATTATGCAGCTTTTGCCCAAGTCGCTTTTGCGTGGCGAAAACGATATTGTTGTCCCCATTTCCCGCAGTGACATTTCAGAGCGTCAAAAGGCGCAAGTGAGCGATGCACTGATGGGCATGTTCAGCAACGGAACGACGCTTGCCGCTTCGGACGATTCCTAGTGCTCAGCCCGGCTCAAATTGCTCGTGACCAGGCGCAGCATATCCTTACAGAATACGCGGTGACGACGCTCCCTGTGCCAGTCGAGAAAATTGCAAAAAGCCTCGGTATTGCCGTGCGCTTCTCGCCGCTCGATCAAGAGCTTTCGGGCATGGCACTCATCAAAGATGGCGTGTCTGTGATCGGAGTGAATGCGCTCCACCATCCCAATCGCCAACGGTTCACCATCGCGCATGAACTGGGGCATCACATCATGCACCGCGAACTGATTGATGGCACAGTGCATGTAGATAAGGGCTTTACGCTCTGGCGCGGTGATTTGGCTACACAAGGGACTGACCGGGTTGAGGTGCAGGCTAATGCGTTTGCCTCTGAACTCCTGATGCCCAAACAATTTATCAGTCAAATCGAAGGTATTGAAAGCCTAGATATTGACGATGAGGTTGGTATGAAGGCGCTCGCCAAGCGTTTTCGTGTGAGCGTGACAGCATTGCAAAATAGGCTCTCCTCATACATCTAGCTGATTGCGGAGGGGTGCATGGGGTTTGTCTTTTACGATACCGAGACGACTGGCATCGACACCTCGTTCGATCAGATTTTGCAATTCGCGGCAATCAGGACCGACGAAGACCTGAACATCCTTGAACGCTTTGAGATACGTTCTCGGCTCCTGCCGTTCATTGTTCCAGCTCCGGGCGCACTTCGTGTCACCAAAATGACCATTGACCGGCTGCACGATCCGGCCACGCCATCGCACTACGAGATGGTCAGAGCCATTCGCAGCAAGCTGGCAGAGTGGTCGCCGGCCATTTTTCTCGGCTACAACAGTCTGCGGTTTGACGAAGAACTCATTCGCCAAGCCTTCTACCAAACTCTGCACAATCCATATCTGACCAATCGCGACGGCAATTGCCGGGGTGACGTGTTGCCCCTCGTTCAAGCGTGCACGGAATTTGAACCGGATTGTGTGACCGTTCCGTATGGTGGCAACGGCAAGCCGGTTTTTAAGCTCGACCAACTCGCACCCGCTAACGGCTTCTCGCATGACAATGCCCATGATGCATTGTCGGATGTCGAGGCTACGATTCATATGTGCCGCCTTGTTCGGGACGGCGCTGGCGATCTGTGGAATCGCTTTTTGCGGTTCACGCAGAAAGCTGCGGCGGCCGAATTTTTGGATGAAGACGAGCCGTTTCTCCTTACCGAATTCTACTTTAACCGCCCCAAGCATATGCCGGTATTGCGGATTGGTCAGGACAGCGAACAATCCAATGTCTCGGTCTGTTTCGACTTGGCACATGATCTCGATAGGTTTCGCAATCTGACCAACGCGCAGTTGCAAAGTCTAGTGGTCAGTTCACCAAAGCCGCTCCGAAAAATCAAAGCCAACGCCGCACCGACCATGACGCCCCTTGATGATGTGCCTGACCAACTACTCGGTGATCTGACGCAAGATGACATTGTGGCTCGGGCTGGTGAACTTCACAGCGACGACGCACTCAAAGCCCGTTTGCTAGCTGCATATGAGGCCACCAAAACGGTGTATGAGCCGAACGAACACGTTGAAAAGAATATCTATGAGGGGTTTGCAGCAAACGCCGATGAGCATCTGATGAAGCAATTCCATGCGATGCCGTGGGAGAACCGGCACACGCTGGCCAGCCAATTTCAGAACCCCAAGTTTGGCTTTTTGGCCAAGCGCCTCATTTTTGCCCATGATCCAAACTGTTTGCCACTCGCCTGTCAGCAGGAAATGTCGGCGCATATCCATTCGCGGATAGCCGCTCCGGATGACAGCGGGGTCAAGTGGACGACGTTGACGAAAGCCCGATCAGAATGTGAAACGCTCATGGCGAGTGCAGCGGCCGAAGAGCTTTCGTTGCTTCAAGGTTACCACGAATATCTTACGGCCAAATTGGCTGCTTTGGGATAGTTTTTCTTGAGTAAGCGCGGCCAAGTATACTGTCTAAAAATTGTGTCATTCCTCATGAACGAACGGCGGTATCCATTCGAGCAGCGCTCGGACCAAACTAACCGGTCAGTCAAATATATTCATGATAGCGCCAACAGAGAAAGGGTGTCCGCTTTCATGCCGATGATTTGGCATGCCGTATGATCAATGAGAGGGCACCAAACCGTCGACTGTGTTGCCGGGCGACATAATCAGAACAAATAACCTCACCAACACTTTATCGCGAATTTCGCCCGCTTTCGAAAAGAGCGGAGAGAAGAGGCTGCGCCCTGTTCGTGGACTGATGGAGCATCGATGCCCGTCGGCCATATCAGGAGCCCGACATGACCAGACAGAGATTTCGCGGTGATGCCCAATCGCCCGCAACCCGCATTACGCAGGAGATCATCGCGCGCCTCGAGGCAGGCACGAAGCCTTGGATCAAGCCATGGCGCGGCGTCCCTGTTTCGCGCCCCTTGCGTGCTTGCGGAACGCCCTATCGCGGCATGAACGTGTTCTGGCTGTGGATGGTCGCCGACATGTGCGGCTATGCGTCTTCTTACTGGATGACCTACAACCAGGCCCAGAAGCTCGGTGCGCAGGTCCGCAAGGGCGAGAAGTCGACCATCGCCATCTTCTACAAGAGCTATACCAAGGAGATCGAAGCCCCCGATACCGGGGAGACCAGCGAGGAAGCCCGCCGTGTCCTGAAGGCCTATCCGGTCTTCAACGCTGACCAGGTCGAGAATCTTCCGGAGCGCTTCCACCCTGTCGCCACGCTTGATCTCGTCGAGCCCGAAGGCCGCGAGCAGGAGCTCGACGCCTTCTTTGGAGCGCTTCCGGCAGTGCTCCGTCATCAGGGGGATGAGGCTTACTACGAGCCGACTGCCGACCGCATTACCATGCCGCCTGCGCATCTGTTTTCCGGGTTCGATCACTACTACGCGACGCTTGCGCATGAGCTCTCGCACTGGACCGGCCATGCCAGCCGTTTGGACCGCGATCTCAAGAACCGTTTCGGCACCGCTGCCTATGCGGCCGAGGAACTTATCGCAGAGCTTTCCAGCGCGATGCTGGGCGCTGAACTCGGTCTTCCGGTTGCGCATCTCGACAGCCACGCCAGTTATATTGGCCATTGGCTCAAGCTGCTGAAGGAAGACGACCGCGCCATCCTCACGGCTGCCGCCAAGGCCGAGGAGGCCTCAAGTCTGCTGCTCAAGCTAGGCGGCCGTGGCATCGCCGACATCCACGAGGCCAGCGCCGCCGCGCTGGCTGCCTGAGGGAGGGCGCCATGGGCCGCTCGGTCAGCTACCCTGCGGGCAGCATAGTCGCATTCACCGTGCTCGAGGTCGAGGATTCCGACGACTGGGAATTCGAGTACGAGTGGTTGCGGGACGATCTCAGACAACGCGCAGCCGATGCTTTTCCGTCGCTGGTGGCGCACGATGGATGGCGCGGACGAGAGGATCGCATCCTCATGCGCAACGCCTATGCCGATTTCGGTGTCTCGATCTACGGGAGCCTTGTCGCCGTCTGGATCGCCGAACGTGACGATGGATCCTATTGGGATGCCGATTGGCGCACCGCCCGTTCGCCCCGGGCGCAGCGCTGGCTCCAGCAGATTGCACCCCGTTTCGATGCACTATTCGGCGCCTATGACTGCCTCGGGCACATGTCGAATGGTGAAGGCGTCTACCGTAAACGGGCTGCGTGACCTGTCCAGAGGGGGTCTGTATGACATGATCAGCAGCCGTTCCTGACGCGAGTGATCCGAATGGTGCCGCTCATGGCCTGCTCCATGCGAGAGAGGCCCTAGGCCAGCCGGCGGTCCCCGCAACCCGGCTTTGACAGGCCCGTGTTGACTTGGCTTTGGGCCAAGCCTGCCCGCGCCAGCCTGCCAAAGCGGGTTCCCCTGCGGTGCGGGGCTCCGCCTCAATGCTGGCCATGACGGGCTCTCGCTGGCGAAGCCATGGATGGCGGCGTCGGCGTCACACCAGTCAGGAGGATATCCCATGCACACGTCGTTTGCCGACCAACTCGCAGGTCTCGATCTTGCCGGTTTTTCGATCGGTCCAGCCCCCGTCACCAGCACAGATTTTCCAGTCCGCGAAGCTGTCGTTCAGACGCTCGAAGGCGTCTGGTCCGATCTGTTCGCTTTGTTCTCTGGCACTGCGCTCGAGACCGATGCCGAGGATCTCGGTTGGGCCTTCGTCAATCTCTTCCACCGTTCCGCCCAGCGCAAGTCGACATCCCTTGATCGCGCCACCGACGAGGTCCGGGCACTTGTTGCCACCGCAGACGGATCGGAAATCCACACGCATGAACTCGAAACCCAGGTCGAGCGCGCCCAGTGCGCCGAGAGCGCCATGCTGGCACTGGAAGAGATGCGCGAGGTCGCTGCCGCGCTCTACCTCAACGAGTTCGGTTCGTCCTGGAAGCCCGTTTCCAGCTCGCGGTTCAACCATGGCGCCATGCTCACTTCCGCGCTGGTCGAAGGCCGTGATTTCATGCGCGCGCGGGCCGAGGCCAAGCGGCGTGCGGCAATGCCCGAGGGCATGCCGGTCGTCTTCGCAGGTGGCCGTATCCGCCACGCTACCGAGGATGAGGCACTGACCTTTGCCAACAACGTCTGGGCAACCCTCGACAAGGTTCGCGAGCGCGTCGCGGACATGGTGCTGGTCCATGGCGGCGACACCAAGGGCGTCGATCGCCTGGCATCGTCGTGGGCTGAGCGCCGACAGGTCCCTCAGGTCACGTTCTCGCTCGATATGCGGCTAGGTGCCCGTGCGGGCTTCAAGCGCAACGAGCGCATGCTTTCGCTCGACCCGCGTTACGTCATCGCATTCCCGGGCAATGGTGTCCTTGAACGACTGGTAATCGAGGCCAAGACGCGCCGGATCACTGTCGTCGACCGCCGCGGGCCGCTGGGCACCAGCCCCAAGGCTGTTCCCCCAAGCAGCGAATGAGGGCGCAAGCCCATCCGCGCCAGCGCCTCATCGGCGCTGGCGTTGCTGCTGAAGAGTGGAGGCAAGCGCCTGTGTCAGTGGGTCATGCGGATTGATCGCATGGCTGCACAGCACAGGAGGATTATCCATGACCGACTTCAAAGCAGCCTTGGCTGAATTTTCAGCGCGCCAGGCCGAGCGCGAAGCAAAGGCTCAAATCGAGTTACAGCAACTCAAGCTGGCGGTCATCCCAGCCTTACGACAGGCTGGGATCGCGAAAGTCGAGATCCGGTTCGACGGGTCCGGAGACAGCGGCGCGGTCGAGGAGATCGTCTGCCTTGATGCTACCGATGCCACGCTGGCTTGTCCCGAAACGATGCTCGATCCGATCCCGAATGACCGACCGGATGAAGCGGGACGCGCCGATCCCGTGCTGCTGCCAGCCGCACTGGAATCGCTTGCCTATCTTGCCCTCGAGCGCCACCACCCAGGGTGGGAAAACAACGATGGTGCGGGCGGACAGCTCGAAATCGATGTTGAGGAAGCGAGCTTCGTGCTCGAATGCAACGTGCGCTTCACCGACTACAACCAGCACTACACTGAGCTGTGAGGGAGGGCGTCATGGCACATTGCTACTATCACGCCCTGTCTTCATTGCGGAAATGGGGCGGCACGCCCGACGACTATCTACCGCTGCACCAGTGGTTCGACCAGTCCAAGGCCATCCTCGCGGACCCCCGGCACCGCGCGCTGCGGCACCATGCCGAGGGCATCTTCATGCTCGAAGTCCTGTTCGGGGCGACGATCGTCAATGCTGAGGGCCGGACTGTTCCAGTCCGCCTCATCGGTGAGCAGCACGTTCGTGAGGATCTTGGCTCTATCCCCTCCTTTGCCGATTGGGCGCGCCTCATTGCACCGCAGGCCTGGATGCTGAGGGGTCACCATTTGGACGATCCCCTGGCAGAGCTCGCGGAGCAGTCTGACCTCGGTCGTGAGTCGCCGGTCGCTATGTCTCACCCTGCTGCGGGAAGGTCGGTCAGGGTCGAAATCTGATCGTCGGTTTGCCGGGGCGGTAAGGGACAGCGAAGCAGGGCCGAAGCCACAGACTTGAGCATGGTGTCTGCCCATTCATCCAGGCGCCATACCGGCTCTTCGCGAACCTTCCTTGAATCAACCCCCTGTCGTTCGCAACCCGGATCAGGTCCGGCCGTGTTGCCGGGCTTTGCCCGGCTGCCCGCACCACCCGAACCAGATCCGGGTTCCCCTTCGGTGCGATCGCCCGGTGGCCGCTTCTTCTGTCAGTTCGCAGCCGGGATGGACCCGGATTGCTCGATCAGGAGAAAACCCATGACCAATCTCGTTATCCTCGTCGGCCGTATCGCCCGCGATCCCGAAACCCGCACCACCACTGGCGGCACCACCATCACCTCGATCTCGGTTGTGACCGACCGTCCCGCCCGCAAGGATGGCAAGACCTACAAGGACGAGAACGGCTACACCGCCAAGGACAGCGAATTCCACCGCGTCACCTGTTTCAACGGTCTCGGCCAGAACGTCGCCAAGTATTGCAGCAAGGGCCAGATGGTGACCGTCGAGGGGCGCATCCACTACACCCAGTGGGAGGACAAGGACGGAGCCAAGCGCTACGGCTGCGAGATCATCGCCGACAAGGTCGACTTCCTCTCGAAGCCGCGCTCAGGCAACAACGAAGATGCGCCGCCGATCGACGAAGACTGAACCCGGCGCTCCCCCGCAAGATGGCCCCGATGGCGCGAGCCACCGGGGCCATTTTTGTGTTGGCTGGCGATAGCGGCGGCACGCGGCATCGAGCCCCGTGCCGCCGCCTGGCGTCACTTGCCCGCTGCTACTCGTTCAAGCGCGGCATCGATCCCGATCGCCATTGTCGCCCGCACGAGCTGGCGTAACTTGCCTGGATCGAGCGTTTCCGCGCTGCATTCAATCAGCAGCTTGCCGAGTTCGTCTGCGGCATCCTCGCGCAGCTTGATTTCACGCTGGGCAAGTTCCTCGCGCTGTTCGCGCAGTCGTTTGAGTGCATCGAGCGCACTCGGTTTGGACCTGGCCATAGGGGTTCCTTTTCGTGGCCGTTGGTCCCCTCCGAGGTGACATTTGCCAGCCCGAAGTCCTGTAGGAAAATGGTTTGTGGCGCAGGCCCTGGAAGCACCCGCAAGCGTTGGGAGAGGTCTCTCTCGCAGACGTCCAATGGTGATGCGGGCTTTGGGGCCGCGTCAAGGACGACGGGGCCCCACCATTTTTACCGGGCAAGCCCGGAAAAAATCGTTGCCCCCATCGCCGCTTCGCGGCCGCGTGTGCCACGCGGTCCCTGACCCGGCCCGTCGCCCACATCCTCACACTTCCTGATGCGAAGCATCAACCATCAGGAGGTTTGACATGAACGCTAACGCTGCCCTTTCGTATTCCGGTTTCCGCGCTGACCAATCGGCCTATGTTGCCGCACTGGATCAGGCCCATGCCCGGGCCTTTCACAGCTACTTCACACAGTACATCCTGACCGATGAAGAGGCGGGTTATGTCGCTATCGACGAGGGAGATTACGGGGCATTGCCGCAGGGCATGATGGACCGGGTGATCGACACGGTTCCGGGCAAACTCAACGATGAATTCTGACGCTACCGGGAGGAGGAAGTCCACGCATGGGCTTCCTCCTTTCTTTTTGCTCGGCTCCCTTGGCAGTCTCGTAACCGGCGTTCGGGTGAACACGTGACTGCAGCATCAAATGTCCGCGCCGGCAGCATCGAACGCTTCGAGGCGCTCGGGCATATCGAGCAGCTTCATTGCCGCCGCCGAAATGGCTTCGGCTTTCGTTGGGTAGGACTCGGCTGAACTGATCCCGACACCGTTCGCGTAGGTGATGGTTGCCTGGAAGCCATTGCCCTTGGGCGTTGCGGACAGTGTGACGCTGGACATTCGCTGCACCCCCATTCGGGCTAAAATGCTGGTCTGTCATACCATCGGATGCGAGCGCGGACCAGCGCGGCAATCGCTGTGAATTCGCGGCCAAATGCGGCCAGGCCATCCCGCCGGAACGGCACATCTTGCCCTCCATCCATTATCTGGAACCGCACCTGGATCAGCTATCTGGAGGGGGGGGAATTCAAGCACACCGTACGCGACATGTCGCCGGTCATTTAGTCCCTGATACCAATGAATTATGCTGAGAAAATAGCTTCGGTCACTTCTCAATCACATTGATATAATGTCATTTATGCAAATTGAAGTGATTGGCGGGGAGGCGGAAAGGAGCGGAATTGCTGGGCCTGTTTGTTCTTGACATGTTCTTCATTGTGATTTAACCGGGAAAGCACTTTCGCAGTGCGGCCAGGCTCCTCGTTTGAAGGAGTCGGTCAATGTCACGACCAATATCTCTGCAAGTCTATGTTACTTCCGAACTTGCTGCGCGGGTTCGGATTGCTGCTGCGGCCGATGGTCTGGCGGTCAGCGAATGGCTGCGCTCGGTCATCTTTCGGGCCTGCGAAGATGAAATCTCCGTAGCGAGCGATCGAGGTCTCCTGCGCCGGCTTTATCGCCAGTCCCTGTTCTCCATGGTGGGGGTCGATGCCCTTCTCGCCGGACACAAGGATCATGCCTTGCGCGAACGGGTCCACCAGGCCTTTGCCGCCAAGTGCAAACAGGCCGGCCTCACCGCCAGCCCCGACGAGGGAGGCTCCCATGAAGCGTAACCTCGTCAACTTCACGCGCGGCAGCCAGCTCCTCGGCCACTTCGGTTTCATGTTTGCCGCCGGGCTCAAGGGACCGCTGCTCATTGCCCTTGCCGTCATTTCGTCGATGTCTTGGTGGATGCTTTCGGGCGGGCTTACCGACCACGAAACCTACCTCGTGTGGATGAGGCTTTATGCCTCTGCCTACTGCTTCATGGAATTCGATCCCGCCAAGCAGGTGGCGCTCGAAACAGGCTTTGGCGGGACCGTCCAGTTCCCCATCGCGATGGTCGAAAATTTCCCGCCGGTGGTACGTGCATGGGGCCACATGGTGGCTATTCTCCATGGCGTCTTGTGGCGCTCGGCGCTCGCCCTCCTGCCAGCCTTCGCCCTGTTCTACTGGTTCGCTGCGCGCTTTGGTCGCAAGTCCAAGGAGCGCAAGCACGAGCGCGGCGCCATGCTGGTGACCCTGGCCGAACTGGTTGACGAAATCCGTGTCTACAACCTTGCCGAATGGGCGAAGGAACTGGCCCAGGCGATGGGATGGCGCTGGCGGCTCTGTACGCCGGGCGAACTCGCTAGGGTCTTTCCCTACCGCCCGTCGAAGCTGGCTAAGGTCAGCTATCCCTGGCGGCTCGAGCAGAGCCATGCGATGCTTATCGGCACGACCGGCATGGGCAAGACGGTCGCCCTGTCGGACATGATCGAGGAAGCGCGCAGTCGCGGCCAGCGTGCGGTGATCTTCGACCTGACCGGCACTTTCATCGAGCATTTCTACGACAGCAGCCGGGACGTCATCCTCAACCCGCTCGATGCGCGCTGTCCGCGATGGAGCGTGTTCGACGAGTGCCGTGACGAGGCCGAGTTCACCGCTGCCGCCGAAGCGCTCGTGCCGCACGATGGTGGTGGGTCAGAGCAGTTCTGGGTACTCGCCGCGCGCCTGTTGTTCGTCGAAATGTGCCTGAAGTTGCGCGCGCGCGGACAGGGGACCAACGAGGCGCTGGCGTCAAAACTGATGACGGCGGACCTGGCATCGGTGCACCGGCTGATGCGCGGTACGATCGCCGACCCGCTCACTGCCCCCGAGGCTGCACGCATGGCGGAATCGATCCGCGCCGTGTTCAATGCCAACGCCAAGGCGCTGAAGCTTTTGCCGCAAAGCGGGCGCCGCTTCTCGCTCCGGCAATGGGTTGAGCAGGACGATGGTTCGGGCTCGATGGTGTTCATCTCGGCCCGATATGTTGACATGAGCGTGTGTTCGCAGCTGCTCACTGTCTGGCTTGATCTGGCGATGAACACGCTGATGACGCTCGATCGGACCAGGGACTTGCGCGTCTGGTTCTTCGTCGATGAGCTCGGAGCATTGCACCGCCTGCCTGCCCTCGAAAAGGGCCTTCAGACCGCGCGCAATTTCGGCGGCGCGATCGTGACCGGCATCCATGCCTATGCCAAGCTCAAGGAAGTCTACGGTGAGAACATGGCGATGACCCTTTCATCGCTTGCCAGGACCAAGCTGATCCTCGGCACCGCCGACCGCGAGACCGCCACATGGTGTTCCGATTTCATCGGCCACACCCAGGTGCGCGACATGGAGGAGGGTTACACCTACGGCTACAACAACGCGCGCGATGCGGTCAGCCTGACCTCGCGCAAGCACATCGAGCCGCTGCTGCTGCCCGACCAGTTGATGAACCTCGCGCGTCTTTCGGGCTACATCAAGTTCCCCGACGGGTTCCCGGCGGCCCCGGTAAAGTTGACGCCCGTCACACGGCGCAGACGAGCCGAACCGTTCATTCGCAGAGCCGGCGACGATGGCGGACCGGAAGGTGGCGCGGCACCCGTGATCCCACCGAAGCCATGGCTCCCCGAGGATGGAAATTCTGCCTCCGAGCACCCTTCCGCGAACGACGACGGGGCGGGCAAACGGGTGGTCCCCAAGCAGGGTGAACTGGCGCTCGAACGCTCTGCCAGGGCAAAGCCCGTCCAGGATGAGACACCGACATTGCCAGAACAGGCGACCGCACCGGGCAGCGTGGTTGATCGCGACGTGCGGACCGGAACCGGTGTGCCTGATGCCCCCGAAGGGCCACCGCAGGCGGAGCAGCCGGACACGGCAAAAGTTCGGGAAAATGCCCCTGCCATGCCCAAGGACAGCGTGCTCAAGGCCGGGGCAGCCGATGGTCAGGAGCCGGCCAAGGGCGATGGCATGCGCAGCGACGCGCCTCGCCCTGTGGGGACGCGGTCCGGGCTGGCTCCCGAGGAGCGACAGCGAGCACCCAATGCGGCGGCGGAAGCGCGCAAGCTGATGCTGGAAGATGGCCTCACCGAGCCTGATCCGTCTGCCAAAGATGATCGCGGCTTCGGTGATGTCGACATGGATATCTGACCACTGACGGCGGCGCCGCACGAGGAGCCCACATCATGCTTTCCGTAGCCAATGTGCGCACCGCTAGCGGTGCCGCCAATTACTTCGCCTCGGACAACTACTACACCCGCGCCGATGCCGACCGGTCCGGCGAATGGTTCGGCAAGGGAGCCGAGCGCCAAGGCCTTGAGGGCCGGGTCGATGCGCGTCAGTTCGAAGCTGTGCTCAAGGGAATGCTGCCCGACGGCAGCCGGGTTGGCAGCGATGGGCGCGAGCACCGCGCCGGGACAGATCTCACCTTCTCGATGCCCAAGAGCTGGTCGCTTCTCGCGCTTGTCGGCGGCGACAAGCGCATCATCGATGCCTATGCCGCAGCTGTGAAGGAGACGCTTGCCTGGGCGGAAAAGAACCTCGCTGAAACCCGCATCGAGGTGCGTGGGCGAGAGAAGAACGTCCAGACCGGCAACCTGCTCGTCGCGCTGTTCCAGCACGACACCAACCGCAACCAGGAGCCCAATGCCCACATCCATGCCGTCGTCGCCAACGTGACCCAAGGGCCTGATGGCAAGTGGCGAGCGCTTCGCAATGACAAGCTCTGGGAGCACAATACGCTCCTCAATGCGATGACCATGGCGCGCTTCCGGCTCTCGGTTGAAAAGCTCGGTTACGAAATCGGCGAGATCGGCAAGCATGGCAATTTTGAAGCGGCGGGGGTGCCTCGGCACGTCCGCGATGCCTTCAGTTCCCGCCGCGCTGAAATCGTTGCTGCGCTTGACGGCATGAATGGCAAGGGCCTGGCCGCGCGTAATGCCGCCAACCTCATGACGCGCGCGGCAAAGCAGACGATCGAGGATCGCAGCGCGCTCGGCCAGCAATGGCGTGACCAGGCGGCACGGATCGGTTTCGACCCCGCCGAGGTTAT
>Ga0268264_10003017_pt1 | contig 14599 bp, 16 predicted proteins | sample KBSSwiS32_FD_190357 | JGI IMG/M metagenome (GOLD analysis project Ga0268264, IMG submission 190357) | Switchgrass rhizosphere microbial communities from Kellogg Biological Station, Michigan, USA - KBS Switchgrass S3-2 (SPAdes) (version 2) | ecosystem: Host-associated > Plants > Roots >...
CCAGACCATGTTCGACAGGAAGACCTGCCTTGATCCCCCTCGAACTGATCGACACCGCCCAGCTTCCCGACGGCGGCACGTTGCGGCTGATGCACCGCGGCCCGGAATTTTCGATCCTGTTCGGCCGCAACGAACTGATGAGCAGCCGCGTGCGCGGATCCGAACAGGCGCTGGCGACGCTCGCCTGTGAGCGGATTCGCGGCCGGGTCCGCCCGAGGATGCTGATCGGCGGACTCGGCATGGGCTTCACGCTGGGCGCGGCGCTCGGCGCGCTGCCGGCCGATGCGGTGATCGTCGTCGGCGAGCTGGTGCCGGAGATCGTCGACTGGGCGAAGGGACCGCTGGCGCATCTGTTCGGCGACGCGCTTGCCGATCCGCGGGTTTCGGTGCAGATTCGCGACATCCACGATCTGATCGTCACCGCGCGTCCGGGCTATGATGCGATCCTGCTCGACGTCGACAATGGCCCCGACGGCCTGATCCATATCGCCAATGATCGACTTTACGGACAGCCCGGACTGCGTGCGGCCCATTCGGCACTGAATCCGGGCGGCGTGCTCGCGATCTGGTCGGCCTATCCCGACAAGGCCTTCGCCGATCGGCTGCGTCGCACCGGCTTTGCGGTCGAGGAACTCAAGGTTCGCGCGAGCGGCGGACGCAAGGGCGCGCATCACATCATCTGGTTGGCGACCCGGCCAACTTGACGCGCCGAGGCCTGAAAACGCCCTGGGTGCCTCGCTTATCCTGACAAATACTGCGAGAACTGCCCCCGTAACGAATATGGGGACATCATGGCAAACGCATACTCGCTGCTGCGATCGGGGCGCGGCGCGTTCGCGGCATATGGTCTGATCTGGGTGCTCGCGACCGCCTATCTCGCGCTCAAGGGCGCCGACTGGACCTTTCCAATCATCTCGCTCGCCATCTTCGGCATCGGGCTATCGGCACTGGCGTGGGGGCTCACGCGCAAAAGCAAGGCGCCGCCCGTGCCCGTCGCGCGGCCGAAGATCGAGCTTACGGCGATCCTGATCTATCTCGGATTCTATGCCTTCGTCGTCCTGGGATGGGGGATGGGTGCGCTCCGCGCGGCCGTTCCCCCTGGACCGGCGCAGGAGGTCGCAATGGTGGCGCTCAAGCTGTTCGTCCATGTCGGCTTGCCGCTCGCGATCCTCTGGGCCTTGCGGGCGCGAATCCGCGAGATGTTCGACACCGGACTGTCGCGGCCGGACTTCTGGCGGACACTGATCGTGCTGGGTACCATCCTGATCGGGTTACTCGCAGTGGTCAGCCCAAGCTTGAGCGAGATCGCCGCGCTGAAGGCCGGCGCGGGCACGATCGCGATCGGCGTGGTCGGCGCCTATCTGTGGATCGCGATCGAAGCCGGTTTGTGCGAGGAATTCCTGTTTCGCGCATTGCTGCAATCCCGTTTCGCGGCGCTGCTCGGTTCGGCCGCCTGGGCGATCGTGCTGACGTCCTTGCTGTTCGCGCTCGCACACGTGCCTGGACTCTATCTGCGCGGCACCCCCGAGACCGACGGCTGGTCGACCGATCCGATCCAGGTCATTGCCTTCACGATCGCCACGCTGTCGCCGCTCAGCATATTGTTCGGTGTCCTCTGGGCACGGACGCGCAGCCTGCTGCTGATCGTGGCGCTGCACGCCGCGATCGACGTGCTGCCGTTCACTGCCGAGTTCATCAAACTCTGGTTATAGGCATTGGGGCCGATACCGGCCTGACCGGCACGACAGCACAGGAGCCATCAATGACCGCACAGCGCATCATCGTCACCGCCGGGGCAAATGGCATCGGCCGGGCGATCGTCGAGCGTTTCGTCGGCGAAGGCGCGCGAATCGTCTTCTGCGATATCGATGAAGCGGCGGGCAACGCGCTCGCCGAACGGCTGGGCGAACGGGTGGTGTTCCGTGTCGCCGACTGCAGCGACATGGCGGCGGTGCGGACCTTCGTCGCGTCCGCGATCGCGACGCTCGGCGGCGTCGATACGCTGATCAACAATGCCGGCATCGCGATCTCGAAGACGATCCTCGACCTGACCGACGACGAGTTCGACCGGACGATGGCGGTCAACCTCAAGGCCGCCTTTGCCGCCACCCAATTATGCGCGCGGCACATGATCGCCGCAGGCATCAAGGGATCGATCGTCAACATGTCGTCGGTCAATGCCGAGCTGACGATCCCGCACATCCTCGCCTATAATCTGTCGAAGGGCGGACTCAACCAGCTGACGCGCAACACCGCGGTCGCGCTCGCCGAACATGGCATTCGCGTCAATGCGATCGGACCCGGCACGATCCTGACCGATCTCGTCCGCACGTCGATCTACACGTCCGACGAGGCCAGACGATCGGTGATGTCGCGCACGCCGCTGCGTCGCGCCGGCGAACCCGCGGAGATCGCTTCGATCGCCTCCTTCCTCGCCAGCGAGGCCGCGTCCTACGTGACCGGCCAGATCATCTATGCCGACGGCGGGCGGATGGCGCTCAATTACACGGTGCCGGTCGAGGATTGAGGGGCCGAGCGGTCACGCCACGAAACCCGCCCGCCGATCCGTCGCCACCCTGTCCGCGGCTCGCGCACCGGGATCACCGAGCCCGCCCCCGCCTGGCATCTCGAACACCACAGTCTCGCCGGCCGGAATCGTCTGGCGGCCCTTGGCGGGGATCGCCGCGCCGCTGCCCAGTCGCACCGCGCCGGTGCTGCCTTCGGTCCCGCCAAAGCGGCCGCGCGCGGCGTGGCCGACGCGGTCGAACAGGCAGCTGACGGTGAACGGCTGCCCGGCGACATGGCCGATCTCGATCGTCTGGCCCAGGCCGCCGCGATATTCGCCGTCGCCGCCCGATCCGGGCCGGAACGCCTTGCGCCAGACCACCAAAGGCGCGACCGATTCGGTGACCTCGATCGATCCGCTGCGCACGCCCGACGGGAAGGCCGTGGCCGACATGCCGTCCTTGCCCGGCCGCGCGCCGGTGCCGCCATTGTGGAAGGAATTGATGCCGAACGGCCGGTCGGCACCGGTCTCGCCCGGCGTGCCGCCATAGAGCGCGAGAATCCACAGCGACGAAGCGCCCTCCGCCGGCACCCTTGTCGGAACCGCCTGGGCGAGGCAGCCGAGGATCACGTCGGGGATCATCTGGCCGGTGACATGGCGGGCCGAGACCGGCGCCGGATATTCGGCGTTGAGGATCGAACCCGGTGGAGCCGCGATCTCGATCGGGCAGAGCGAGCCGGCATTGTTGGGGATGCGTCCGCCGATCACGCAGCGCACGCCGAACGTCGCCATCGCCTGCGTGTAGATCAGGGGCACGTTGATGCCGCGATCGACCATCGGCGAGGTGCCGGCGAAATCGATGCGTATGCTGCCGTCACGGATGTCGAGCGCGGCGACGAGGTCGATCGGCGAGTCCATCCCGTCGATCCGCATCTGGTGGCAATAGCGGCCTTCGGGCAGCGACCGGATCGCCTCGCGCATGCCGCGTTCCGACGCGTCGATGATATAGGCGCCCAGCGCCTCGAAATCGGGCATGGCGAGTTCGTCGAGCAACGCGATCAGCCGGCTGGCGCAGACGCGGTTGCAGGCGGCGAGGGCATGGAGATCGCCCTCCACCTCGCGCGGATAGCGGACATTGGCGAGGATGATGTCGATCAGGGTCCGGTCGACCACGCCGCCACGGGTGAACGGCAGGATCGGGATAAACAGCCCTTCCTCATAGACGCTGGCCGCGTCGGTGCCGAAGCCGAGTCCGCCGATGTCGACGACATGGCTGGTGCTCGCGACCAGCGCGACCGCGATGTCGCCGCGGAATACGGGCGTGACCACGGTGAAGTCGTTGAGGTGGCCGGTGCCGCGCCAGGGATCGTTGGTGATATAGGCGTCGCCCGGGCGCATGCCGGCCAGCGGGAATTTGGCGAGGACATGGCCGACCGCAGCCGCCATCGCGTTGACATGGCCGGGCGTGCCAGTCACCGCCTGCGCGAGCATCCGCCCCCCGCAATCGAACACGCCGGCGGAGAGGTCGCCGGCCTCGCGGACGGTGGTGCTGAAGGCGATGCGGATCAGGGTCTGTGCCTGCTCCTCGACCACCGCGATCAGGCGGTTCCACGCGATCTGGCGGCCGATGATCTCGTTGATCGCGGTCACGTTCCGGCTCCTCTCGGCTTGCGCGTCAGCAGCAGCGCGCCATCGGCGAGCATCGCGACGGAGAACGCGCTGGGGACGACGGTGGTGGTCTGCGATTCGGTGATCAGCGCCGGTCCATCGGCGGCGAAGCCGGGGGCGAGCGCTTCGCGACGGAGCAGGGCAAAGTCGGCGCGCGTGCCGAGGTTGGGATCGAACACCGCCACGCGCGACGGTCCGGCGGTTTCGGCGGCGCGCGCGGTGGGAGGCGCCGCAGGCTGCGGGTGGCGGTCGATCCGTTCGACCCGCACCGACCAGGTCAGCGCCTCGACCTCGGCATGCGGCAGCGTCTGTCCGAACAGCAAAGCGTAGCGCGCCTCGAACGCCTGCCGCAGCGTCGCGGCGTCGCTCGACGCGAGCGGATGAACGGGCAGGGCGATATTGATCTCATGGCCCTGGCCCGCATAGCGCATGAAGGCGAGTCGGGTCTCGACCAAGGCCTGGTCGTCATCGCCATGCAACAGTGCGCGTGCGGTTGCGGCCATGTCGTCGAGCGCGGCGTTGATCCGGCCGGCATCGAAGGCGGCGAGCGGCATGAACAGGCTGCGAACCTGCTCGAACGCCAGGTTGGACGCGAGGAAACCGACCGCGGAGCCGACGCCGGCGTTGGCCGGGATCAGCACGCGATCGATGCCGAGCTTGTCGGCGACGCGCGCGGCGTGGAGCGGCGCGGCGCCGCCGAACGCGATCATCGTGCGGGCGGAGACATCCTTGCCCGATTCGATCGCGTGGATTCGTGCCGCGCTCGCCATATTCTCGTCGACGATCTCGTCGATCGCGAAGGCGGCGAGATCGGCGTCGAGACCGAGGCCGGTGCCGACGTCGCGGACGATCGCGGCGACGGCCCCGTCGCGGTCGAGCGCGATGCCGCCCGAGAAGCGCGACGGATCGATCCGGCCGAGCGTCAGATCGGCGTCGGTGATGGTCGGCTGGGTGCCGCCGCGGCGGTAGCAGACCGGCCCCGGCACCGAACCGGCGCTCTGCGGGCCGACCAGCAGTCGGCCGAGCGGATCGAGCCGCGCGATCGAGCCGCCGCCCGAACCGATCTCGACCAGTTCGATCGCCGGGATGCGGACCGGAAAGCCGCTGCCCTTCATGTGGTGATGGACGCGGCCGACTTCGAAGCTGCGCGTGGCCTGGGGTTTGCCGTCGTCGATCAGGCAGAGTTTGGCGGTTGTGCCGCCCATGTCGAACGCCAGCACTTCGTCGAGTCCGGCCGCGTGCGCGATGTCCGCTGCGAGCACGGCGCCGCCGGCAGGGCCGCTTTCGACCAGCCGCACCGGAAAGGCGGTGGCGGTGGCGAGATCGGTCAGGTCGCCGCTCGACGTGACGAGAAACAACGGGCAATCGAAGCCGCGCCGCGCGAGCTCGCCGGCGAGCGCGGTCAGATAGCCGGCCATCAGCGGCTGGACATAGGCATTGGCGCAGGTCGTCGCGAAGCGCTCATATTCGCGGATCTCGGGGCTGACGTCGGACGACAGGCTGATCGCCAGCGCGGGGCGCAGTGCCGCCAGACGGTCGCGCAGGGTTCTTTCATGCGCCGGATTGGCATAAGCGTGGATCAGGCTGATCGCGACGCTCTCCACGCCCTCGGTATCGAGCGCGGCGACGATCGCGTCGAGGCCGGCCATGTCGAGTTCGCGCAGTACCGCGCCATCGGCGGCAACGCGCTCGTCGATCTCGAAGCGCAGGTGGCGCGGGATCAGGGGCGGGGCGCGATCGATGCCGAGATCATATTGGTCGAAGCGATTCTCGTGCGCCATTTCCAGGATGTCGCGGAAGCCGCGGGTCGTGATCTGCGCGGTCCGCGCGCCGCGCCGCTCGATCAGCGCATTGGTGGCGAGCGTCGTGCCGTGGATCTGCTGGTCGACCCGGGCAGCGTCGATCCCCGCCGCGGCGAGAACCCGGGCAATGCCCTCGAGCAGCCCGAGTTCGGGCCGCGCCGGCGTGCTCAGCACCTTGACCGTGGTCAGCCGGCCGTCCGCGTCGAGCACGACATCGGTGAAGGTGCCGCCAATATCGGATGCAATCCTGATCATCACCCATCCCGTACGGCAAAGTCGCGCCGCGCGCGATATCTGCGGCCACCCGACGCGTTCGCGCAACGAGAAGGTGGTCCGAAGGGCAAATCGCGTTCATGGTGGGGCATGGTAGAACCCCGCACCCCGCGTCTCGCCGTCCTGATCGACGCAGACAATGCCTCGCCGCGCATCGCCGAAGGCCTGTTCCAGGAGATTGCCCGCATCGGCGAGGCGAGCGTGCGCCGCATCTATGGCGACTTCTCGAGTCCGCGGCTGAAGTCGTGGGCCGACATCCTCGCCCGCTACGCGATCATGCCGCACCAGAATTTCGCTTACACGTCAGGCAAGAACGCGTCCGACATCGCGCTGGTGATCGACGCGATGGACCTGTTGCTGAGCGGCCGCTTCGACGGTTTCTGCCTCGTTTCGTCGGACAGCGACTTCACGCGGCTGGCGGCCCGCATCCGCGAACAGGGCACCGACGTCTACGGCTTCGGCGAACAGAAGACGCCCGAAAGCTTCCGCCAGGCCTGCCGCCGTTTCATCTACACCGAAAATCTCGTGCCCGAGGCGCCGGCGCCCGACGAGCCCGAGCGGGCGGATGCGCGCCCGCGTTCGGTGACGCGGCCACCGGTCGCGGCGGTGCCGCTGATCCGCCGTGCGGTCGCGCAGCTCGCCGACGAAGACGGCTGGGTATCGCTCGGCGGCGTCGGCCAGCGGATCGCGACCTTGGCGTCGGACTTCGATCCGCGCACATTCGGTCAGCCCAAGCTTGCCGATCTCGTCGAGAAGACCGGCGCGTTCGAAGTGCGGCGCAGCAGCGGCCATGGCGTCCATATCCGGGTCAAACCCGATACCGGCGCGGTTGCGACCGCTGCGCCCGCCAAGCCACGGGTGAAAAAGGCAGCGGCCGACTGATCGGCAATCCGGCGACCCGGCTCAGACCGGCGTCCCGCCACAAGTTCGTCCCTGCTCTATCTTTCGGGCGCGCGCGGCAAATTCGAGCCACTTCGCTTCACCGTCGAGATGCTTCTGCTTCAGACGCGGCAAATTCGTGGACTCGGCCAGTGAACGGCTCTGTCGCGCACGCTCTTCGTAGTGAACGCTGTCCTCAAGTCCAAAGGGGAGTTTGCGCGCAGGCTGTCGGTTGTTCGAAGCCATGATGATCACCCCCACAGCCCCCGCCGCAGATGTTGATCTGGATTTATAGATATGATCATAACATTTGTCATGGGAATTCTGTCATGAAACTGAAACGACAGAAGATTGTCGAACTGGTTGGTCCCTTGTGACTGGCTGCCGCGTCGAATCGCAACTTCAGCGCAGGCGGCCGCCGGAGCACATCCACCCGGTGCACAAAACGAAACCGGGACTCGTGATGAAGCCGGGCCGCAACTCGCAATACATGCGTGTCGCATATCGAAACGGCACCGTTGCTTCATCACCGGCCGGGATCAAGCCCGCGCAGTCGTCTGCGATGAACGGCGGCGAAAGCTCGGTTCATCCGCAAAGAAGGGGCGTTCATCGCGCAGTGTGACCTTTGTCACAGACGGGAAACGCCACGGCGCTAAGCAGGTGTCGCCGTGTCTTGCTCGATTACGGTAGGCCCGGCGGGCGCGTATTTGTCCGCCGGGTCATTTTGCCGGAATTATGCGTCAGGAGCCGGATCGCCGTCCGTGCGCGACAGGCCGGCCGACATGTCGAGCGCGGCCTTGCCGTCGATGTTGCGCGACAGGCCGGCCGACATGTCGAGCGCGGCCTTGCCGTCGATGTTGCGGCGATGGGCGGCGACCTCGTCTCCGGTCGCTTCGCGCCAGCCCTGCTGGCCGCGGATCAGCACCGTCCCGCAGCGCTTGCAGGTCGACCAATAATCTTCGCCATCGTGGCGCGCAGCGCCACGATCGGCCTGATGGCCTTTGATCTTGCACGCGAATGTCACTGCTCGCCCCACAACGAATCAGCTTTCGAGGCGGCCATTGTACAGGTCGCTCCTGATAATATGCCATGGCGATTTTGTACAATCCGCCGCTGTGACGCTCGACGGCATTGATGCGCCGCTTTTGCCGATCACGACGCAGCGGGTTGACCCGCTATTTATATCGCATATTCTGGATATATGGATAGCGCTCTGACCATCGCCGCACTCGGCGCGCTCGCGCAGGGCACCCGGCTCGACACGTTCCGTCTGCTCGTGCGGCATGAACCCGATGGCCTGCCCGCGGGCGAGATCGCCCGGCTGCTCGACGTGCCGCAGAACACGATGTCGGCGCACCTCGCGATATTGACGCGCGCCGGGCTGGTCATGTCCGTGCGCCACAGCCGGTCGATCATCTATCGCGCGCGGCTGGATGGCATTCGCGACATGATGCTCTTCCTGCTCAAGGAGTGCTGCCAGGGCAATGCCGACCTGTGCGCGCCGTTGATCGCCGAACTTACCCCTTGCTGAAAGGCGCGGCCATGGCCACCGACATCATCATCTATCACAATCCCGATTGCGGCACGTCGCGCAACGCGCTGGCGATGATCCGGCAGGCGGGCATCGAGCCGCATGTGATCGAATATCTGAAAACGCCGCCTTCGCGCGCGCTGCTGGTTGTGCTGATGGACCGGGCCGGGATTGCGCCGCGCGCGCTGCTGCGCGAGAAGGGCACGCCGTTCGCCGAACTCGGTCTGGGCGACGAGACGCTCGACGACGAACGGCTGATCGATGCGATGATCGCGCATCCGATCCTGATCAACCGGCCGCTGGTGGTCTCGCCGCTGGGCGTGAAATTATGCCGTCCGTCGGAAGCGGTGCTCGATCTGCTGCCGGCGGCGGTCGGCGCCTTCGTCAAGGAAGATGGCGAGATCGTCGACGACCGCCGGACGCCGGTCTGATGGATGGTCCGGCTGCGCGCGATCGCCTGCGCCGCCTCGCATCGCCCGATCATCTGCCGGCGCTGGAGCCTCGATTCGCGTATCGGCGCCCGGCCGCGGGACTCGCCGCCGCCGATCCGCCGCCGCGGATCCTGCTGCTCTACGGCTCGCTGCGCGAACGCTCCTTTTCGCGGCTGTGCGTCGAGGAGGCGGCACGGCTGCTGCGCTATTTTGGCGCCGAAACCAGAATCTTCGATCCATCGGATCTGCCTCTGCCCGATCAGGTGGCGGGCGACGATCATCCCGCCGTCCACGATCTGCGCAAACATGCGATGTGGTCGGAAGGGCAGGTGTGGTGCAGCCCGGAACGCCATGGCCAGATCACCGGCATCATCAAGGCGCAGATCGATCATCTGCCGCTGAACATGGGCGGCATGCGGCCGACGCAGGGGCGGACGCTGGCGGTGATGCAGGTTTCGGCAGGCTCGCAATCGTTCAACAGCGTCAACAGTTTGCGCCTGCTCGGGCGCTGGATGCGGATGTTCACGATCCCGAACCAGTCGAGCGTCGCCAAGGCGTATCAGGAATTCGACGCCGACGGGCGGATGCGGCCATCGGCCTATTATGACCGCATCGTCGACGTGATGGAGGAACTCGTCCGCTTCACCCTGTTGCTGCGGCCGCACGCGGTGCAACTGGTCGACCGCTATTCGGAGCGCAGGGAAGCGGGCGTGCCGATCGATCTGACGGCGACCGCGACCGCAAGCTGATTTGTTTCGCCTGACCATCGGCCGGGAAATCCTGGAGCAATATTGCGGTCCGATCCTCGCGCCCGAGCAAAGGAGTTGTTCGATGGCGCGAAAAATCCGGTCCAGATCGAAATGCCATATTGGCGGGCATCGCGCGGCGAAGGAGCGGCACATGTCGGCGGACGTGACCTGGTCCACCTGCATCGATTGCGGCTGCGACATCTTCCGGACGCTGAAGGACCGGCGCTGGGTGTTTTCCGGGCTGCTGGGGTCGCCGGTGCAGACGCCGGTCCGTCCGGCCCGGCCGGCGGCCGATCATGGTCGCAGCGCCGGAATGTTCTGAAATCCGCGCGTGACGCTCGACAGGCAAAGCCTGCGCCGCCGCGCGGTTCGGCCACGACCGTAATGGCCGACAACGAACGAAAGGGAACGGTGATGAGGACGGCACAGATGCTGGCGCTCGCCCTGGCCGCCAGCGCGAGTCTGGTCCAGGCGCAGATCCGGCCGCCGATGCCACCCGGTGGCAAGGCGTTCGACGCGCGGCGTGAAGAGGATCTGGCGCTGCTGCTCGACCTCACGCCGGCGCAGAAGCCTGCGCTCGAGGCCTGGCTCGAAGCCTCGCGACCCGGGCCACGCGGCTTCCATCCGGACGGCCCGCCGCCCGCAACGGCGCAGACGTTCGGCGAGCGGCTCGACGATATCGAGAAAGGTCAGGCTGAGGCCGGCGCGCAGGCGCGGGCCTGGATCGCCGCGGCGCGGTCCTTCTATGCCCAGCTCGATCCGCATCAACGGCAATTGTTCGAGGCGCTCGAGCGGCTGCGACCGCCGATGGGGCCGATGCATCATGGCGGACCGGGCGGTCCGCCGCCGGATGGCCTTCCCGCGCTGCGCGACGACGGATAGCCCGCCAGCATCGGGACGAGCGGTCAGGCCGCAAGGCGCGTCGATTCTCTCTTCGCGAGTGTCCGGCCGGCTTAGCATCCGTCCATTGCCGCGATATGTCCGGCGAGCCGGCGGTCAGACCGGCAGCGTCACCCGCGCGACGAGGCCGCCGCCCGACCGATTGGCGAGGATGATGTCGCCGCCATGCGCGCGGGCGACCGCGCGGGCGCTGGCGAGTCCCAGGCCGACGCCGCCGGTCGCGCGGTTGCGCGACTGTTCGAGCCGGAAAAAGGGCTGGAACACGCGCTCGAGCGTTTCGGGCGGGATGCCGGGTCCGCGGTCGCAGACGATGATCCAGGCCTCATGATCGTCGCTGCCGATCTCCACCTCGGCATTGCCGCCATAGGCCACCGCATTGCCGACCAGATTGGAGATCAGCGCCTTCAGCGCCTGGGTGTCGCCGTCGACGACCACCGGATCGCCGGCGATCAGGACCACGGGATCGCCGCGGTCGGCGAATCCGTCGGTGACGCTCTCGGCCAGCGAGCGCAGGTCGAGCGGGTGGCGGCGCAGCGGCGACGAGAGGTCGCGCAGGAAGCCCAGCACGGCGGCGATCATCGCCTCCATGTCGCGGATATCGCCCTCGGTCGCCGTGCGCAGCGGCTCGGGCGCCGCTTCCAGCCGCAGCGACAGCCGCATCAGCGGCGTGCGCAGGTCGTGCGCGATCGCCGCCGTCAGCATAGCGCGATCGTCGACATAGCGCGACAGCCGCGCCTGCATCTCGTTGAAGGCGGCCGCCGCCTCGGCGATTTCGGGCGGTCCCTCCAGCGCGAGCGGCTCGGCACGGGGATCGCGGCCCAGCCGTTCGGCGGCGCGCGCGAACAGGGCAATCGGCAGCGCGAGCCGGCGCGACAGGATCCAGGCGATCGGTGCCATCGCCAAAGTCGCGGCGAGCAGCCAGAGCAAGGCGCGCCAGCGCCAGAACTCGACGCTGCCCGATCGTGCCGGGCGCACCGTCCGCCAGCCGCCATCGTCGCGTTGCAGCGACGCGACGAAATCGCCGAACAGCAGCTCGTCGCGGGCATCGCGCGCGCCCGGCGCCAGCCGCAAGGGACCGCCCTGGCGCGGCGGACGCATCAGCGGAAAGCCCGGCGGCGCCTCGCGACGGAGCACGACGCGCATTTCGGTCACGCCCAGGCGTGTCGCGAGTCGGCGCCGAAGCTGCCGCGAACGCGGCGATTCGGGCTCGCGCACCGCCTCCGGCTCGGTATCGCTGAGTCGCAATTCGCTGACCATCGGCCCTTCGCCGAGCGCGGCCGCGACCTGATCGAGCGTGAAGACGTGCAGTTCGGGGCCGGGCAGCAGGATCAGGAAAGCGATGCTGAACAGCTGGACGGCAGCGACGCCGCCCAGCATCCAGACGAAGATACGCAGAAACAGCGGCGCATCGCGACGCCACGGCCGCAGGGTCATGGCGCGCGCACCGCCTTCATGCCGCGCGCACCTGCGGCGTGAACACATAGCCTTCGTTGCGGATGGTGCGGATGATCTCGTCGTTCTGCGCCTTGAGCTTGCGCCGAAGCCGGCTGACCTGGACGTCGATCGCGCGGTCGAACGAGTCGCTGTCGGGTCCGCGCGACGCCTCGAGCAAAGCCTCGCGCGTCAGCACGCGGCGCGGCCGTTCGACGAACGCGCGCAGCACCGCGAATTCGCCGTCGGTCAGGTCGACGATCACGCCCGCCGGATCGAGCAATTCGTGCGACGCCAGGTCGATCCGCCAGCCGGCGAACAGGAAGCGCTTCTGCCGTCCGGTCTCGGCCTGCATCTGCCGCTGGCGCAACGCGGCGCGGACGTGCGCCAGGATCTCGCGCGGGCTGCACGGCTTGCGCAGATAATGGCCGGCGCCCAGTTCCAGCCCGAGGATGCGATCCTGTTCGTCGCCCAGCGCGCTCAGCATGATCACCGCGGGCCCGCCGTTGGCCGCCAGTCGGCGGCAGATCGACAGGCCATCCTCGCCGGGCATCATCACGTCGAGCAGGATCAGGTCGATCGCGACATGCGCGAGGATGCGGTCCATCTCGCGCCCGCCCGACGCGGTGTGGATCGCATAGCCGTGATTGCCGAGGCTGTTCGCCAGCAGCGTGCGGATCTGGGGATCGTCGTCGACGATCAATATGTCGGCCATGATCGTCGCTTCTCCGGTCGGACGTTGGGCGGACGACGCCGGCTGGTCAACGTACCGCATAAGCGCCCGGTGCTGCATTGACTGCCTTTTCGACATGATGGAGGACCTTGTCGAGCCGGACCGCGCTGCGCTCGTCGCCGGCGCGCATCGCCTTCGCGATCCGGTCCGACAGCAGCATGATCGCGCCGTCGCCATGGGCATCGAGCCACAGGCCGGCCTGCCTGCGCGCGGCGAACAGCGGGAAGAGAGACGTCATGATCATAAGCACTCCGCAGGTTTCGCGACGACCCCCAAGGCGGTTCCATCGGGGCGTTACATTGCTGGCGGATTTCAGCGCATTTCCGCGCCATGATCAGGGACTGGCAGCGATCGTCGCGGTCGGCGGCGGCTGGAACCCGGGTTCCAGCCATGCTTTGGCCGCCGGCCGTTTATCGAAGATCCCGAGTTGGTCGGGCGGCAGGATGCGTTGTGCCTGCCGCTTGGTCAGTGTCGATGTCGTGACGAGCGCCGTCCGGTCCGCGGAACTTCCAATCAGACACCGGCCATGCTGCTCCAGATAATGTTGCACGTCCTGAGCCTGCGTCATGAGATCGGTGCAATCGACCAGATACAGCAAGCGGCCATAGTCGCGGCGGATGCTGTCGGCGTGGGATTCCAGTTCTCTACAATAGCGCCGGGCTTCGTCGATCGCCCAGAAACCTTCCAGCTTGCAGGACAACAGGCCGGTATCGGCATCGAACCGAAAACTATACATTGGGAGTCCCCCTGCAGCGCCTCGCGCTCCGGGAAGGGTACGGCCGCGATGCTTACCAAGAGCTTAAATGCCCGGACCGCCAGCTTCGCCGGCCGAAGCCAGCGCGAACCGGTCGCAGGCGAGGGTGCGCGTAACGGCATCCAGCCGAGCCGCCCCCGGGCTGTCGCAGATCACGATCAGATCCTGCGCACCATTTGCGCGATCGATCAGCACCAGGCCCTCGGGATGGTCGTCGCCGCGGCCGAACGGCAGGTCGATGATCCGTTCGGGGCGGTGGAGGCGAACGATCTGGTCGTCCTGCGCCGGGTCGTGGAGCCAGTCGCGCCAGCGGTAGACGGCGCAGGGGCCGTCGAGGCTGGTGGTCGGGCCGGCGAGGATCAGCAGATCGCCGCCAGCGCGCGCGAGGTCGCGGATGCCGAGGCCGTCGAGCTTGAGCAGCCGCTTGTGCAGCGGGCCGGCGAGCATGATGCGGCCCGAGCGCTCGACCGCCACCTCGATCTCGAGCAGCACCGCATAGGTCTGTACGACCGGTCCGCGCATGCCGAGCGCGAGCCGCGTGCCGGCGACGGCGATGCCTTCGAGGTCGACGCCGCCTTCCTTGGCGGCGATGCGCGTGAACGGGCGCAGCAGCACATGTTCGGCCATCATCCGCGCCAGCGCATTGCCGTGCCGGGTCGGCTTGAGCATGCCTGCCTGCCGTTCGCCGTCCTGCCTCACCGGCATGAATGCGCCCGGCACATCGGGATCGGGCGCAATCGGGATCCGCGCCAGCAGGCAGCGTGCGCGATTGCCCTTGAGCTTCGCAAAGGCCGCGAGTTCGATCCGGTCGTCGCCGCGCTTCGTCAGCCTGGGACGCGTACGGGCGTGCGAGCCCAGCACCCACAGCCAGCCATCCTCCGCCGCCAGCCCCTCGATATCGGCCTCGTCGGCGGATTCGAGATCGAGGATGGCACCGAGCGG
>Ga0268264_10003023_pt1 | contig 14581 bp, 19 predicted proteins | sample KBSSwiS32_FD_190357 | JGI IMG/M metagenome (GOLD analysis project Ga0268264, IMG submission 190357) | Switchgrass rhizosphere microbial communities from Kellogg Biological Station, Michigan, USA - KBS Switchgrass S3-2 (SPAdes) (version 2) | ecosystem: Host-associated > Plants > Roots >...
TCAGCGATTACGTCCAATGTCGAAAAGTACGGCGCACGGACGCCTGCGAAGGTGAAAAAAGGGAAACAGAGGGCGCTCGGCGAGACGCTCGACAAGATGCACCCGACGGTCGGGATGTTCCAGGAGGTGACCAACCCCGACCTGTTTCTGCATGGCGACAAGAAGGTGCCGGGGCTCGAGGACTTCGACGTACACGAGGCGCCCCGGAAGAAGGTGAAGCGCGGCGAGGATTTACCGGAGGGCCTCGAAGAGCATCGAGGCCTCGGCGAGGAGTACGGAATGCTCAAGGGACCCGCCTACAAATCGGGAAACTATCGGGAGTCTTATCCTCTGGCCTACGATCGCTCGCGCATTCACCAGGTGCCCGAGCTGTTTCAGATGGATCCCGAGACCCATGAGACGCAGGACGTCGACGGCGAAATTCCGTTCGGCAAGAAGCTCGGCAAGCCGCGTCCGACCACCGGCTGGCATCTGAAGGTTTCGAAGGACCCGTTCAACCTGCGGCCGCCGAGCAAGGACGATCCGAGCACCGGCGAGCCCGACCCGGAGTACGCGGAGAAGCACGCTAATCTTTCTCATCGCAAACCGGAGTACCAGGATCTTCATCTCCTGAACGTCCACACTTCGCCGTCGATCTCGACCATCAAGCGCCAGGTAGAGGACATCGAGCAGTCCGGCAACGCACTTCGCGACCAGGGGCACACGGTCGCTTGGGGCGGCGACCACTACATGCAGCGGTCGGCCCGCTCGGTCTGGAACCGGCTGCAGGAGACCGAGGACCAGCCCGAGGGCTGGCATATCGCGGCACCGCCGAACCAGACCAATTTCCCGGGCAAGGGCGTGGGACAGACCGCGGACCACTTCGTGACCGACCCGCACCGGATGAACGTTTCCTCGGTCACCGCGCTGCCGCCGCCGAGCGAAAAACGCCGCGCTTTGGAGGATCACGTCGGGCAGGAGGTGGAAGACTCCGAGCTCGAAAAATGGAGGGATCTCGACATCGACCACGCCCCGGTCCACATGGATGCCACGTTCAACCCCTTCGTCCCTGCTCCGAAACCCAAGGCGAAAAGGCGAGGCCGGGGCCGAAAGAGGAAGACTTGAGTGCCCTGTAAGTCCGCGACGGGCGGCAGCGCGTCGCCGCCCTCCCTGAGTTACGAACTGGGCCTGAACCTAGCCGGAGAAGCCTGTACGCGCAGACGCCTTCGGCTAGCTTGACCCCAGCTCATACAGATAATCCACGTACGAGCGCACCGCGCCGTCCCAGCCCATGACCTTCGGGTTCGACGACTCGATGACGAAGTACTCGTCGGGAGCGTGGGCGCCGCTGCCGTGGCCTAGGCCGAAGTGGCCTGGATCGCCAAAGGCCAAGACCCAACGCTCGAAAAAGCGATCGAAGTCCTCCTCGCCGAGCTGGCGAAGAACCCGCGGAAGAAAGTCGTGGTGCCGAGCATCCCGGCGCCTCGGGAGTAAGGGCATAGAACGAAAACCCAGGGGCCGGGCAGGCTCGGTCCCTGGGGACATGCTACGATTTGTAAGCCATGACGGTTGCTGCAAAGAAAACTGAGGACCCACGGGCCGAAGCCCTCGCCGATCTCGACGCGTACGTGCCGCGGACCCCTTTGGGTAAGAAACTCGTGGAACTCCGCCGCGCTCATATCGAGGCGGGGGGTGAGCTCCTTGACTGGGAAGGCATCCAGCGTGAAGTCTCTGAAAGACGCGGGGGAGTAGGAGAGGACTCCTGATCCTCACCTTCCTGGACGCCGGGGTATTGATCGCAGCGTATGTCGGCGACGCGAAGCAAACCATCCCGGCGCGAGCAATACTCGACGACCCGTCTCGCGCCTTTGTTGCCAGCTCATTCCTTAGCCTCGAAGTTTTGCCAAAGGCCAGCTTTCACCAACGCGTCCGCGAAGCTGAGTTCTATCGTTCGTTTTTTGGCCTAGCCACGGTTTGGGTCGAACCGACCGAGAGCCTACTGCGACCCGCGGCCTTGCAAGCTGAGACCTATGGGCTCGCAGCCATGGATGCACTGCACGTCGCGGCGGCTCTCGCCGGGAACGCTTCCGAGTTGATCACCACGGAAAAGCTCTCGAAGCCAATTCACCGTGTGCAGGGCCTTGTTGTCCGTTCGCTTCACCTGGCCTAGTCCACCGCGTCGTTTTTGTGGAAGTGGCTGCGCAGAAAGCGGAGCAGGCCGCCTTTGGCCTGATCCTCGGACCGGAGCTCCAAGCACCGGACGCGTGACACAGTTCTCGGACGCATTTCGCGGGCACCGGACCCGTCACCCTGAAATCGGACGCATTGCCGTAGTCCCGCGGATTCTTAGCGCTATTTGGGACTCGCTGCGCAGAATTCGGACCGCCTATCGAATTATCGGACGCGCCGTGCAAAATTCGGACGCGGGGTTCGCCCGATCTGGCAACGGCGGTAAGGAGCCCGAGGGGAGCTACTTCGCCTTGCCGCGAGCCTTGGAGCCCAACGCGGCGGCGATTTCCTGCCGCACCATCCGTCGCAGCCGCTCGCCTTCGGCCTCGGCGGCGGCACTCTCCTGTTCGGCGCGCCGTGCCGCGAACGGCGGTTCGACCGGGCCGATCCAGTCGGCAAGGCGGCGTCCCGCTGCTTGAGCGTGCGGACATCCCACCGCGAGAATCTCGGCCGGTGGAACCTCCAGAAGCTCGGCCAACCCCACGAGATTGCGCACCTTCAGCTCCAGCGTGCCGGACCAGAGATCTTCCATCCGGCCATGGCTCACCCCCATCGCCGCCTCCAGATCATGCTTGCGCGCCCGGCTCGCCTGGGCCGCGCGCCGCATGACCGCCGTCAGCTCTCGTAGATCGCTTTCTCGCATGGTGGGGGAATGGTAGGCAGGTGGGGAGGGGAGGGCAAGAGGGTCGCGCCACCAAGGTCCCGACAAACAATGCGGCGTTCCGCTCCTTGAGTTACGATCTCGGCATGAACCTGGCCCAAGTCCTACCCCTGAGTGAGATGTCCGTCGAGGAGAAGCTCCAAGCCATGGAGGCGCTCTGGGAGGACTTGAGCCGCAACGCCGCGCTCTTGGAGTCCCCCGCCTGGCACGAAGAGATCCTCCGCGAGCGAGATCGGCAGATCGAAGCAGGCGAGGCCAGCTTCATGGATTGGGAGCAGGCCAAAGCGCACATCCGCAACCGCGTTTCATGAAGATTGAGATCCTCTCTGCCGCCGAGGAGGATCTCGTCGATGGCCACAACTTTTACGAGAGGCAAGCGGCCGGCTTGGGCAACTACTTTCTCGATTCCCTTTACTCGGACATTGATTCTCTTCTTGTGTATGCAGGAATTCATCCCGTTGTCTACGGCAAGCACCGTGCCCTATCGAAGCGTTTCCCCTACGCGATCTACTACACGGTCGAGGCGAATACCGTTCGCGTTCGTTCCGTATTGGATTGCCGGAGAAGCTCCTCCTGGACGCGTAGGCACCTTCGTCTAGCCTAGCCTCGAGAGAACCGACGACCGTGATTGGGCCGGTAGACAACAGCTACCACTACTTCGTCGCGATCTATCGCTGCGACCCAGCTGTGGGCGCCCCACTCAAGTGCGTTTGTGATGAAGCGAAAGTCGAGCTCTTTCGCGACCACCGTACGTACTTTCCTAGCGAGTACAAGCCAGCAGTTGTCGCCGCTGTTAAGGATGCAGAGTACTGCTTCCCCGTTCAGTCGCCCGTCGTGCTCGACACGAAGATCCAGCACCTTGTCCTCACCGCGCGTACCCGTCGGAGCCGACACGAAGCACAAGCAGAATGCACTGCTGCACTCGATCGCGTCATCGCGATTCTAACCGCTGTCTACGGCACCGACCTCTTCCGTACGCTTCTGTTCCGTGGGTGGTTGCGAGGCGGTCCACCCGATCCGCATCTCGGCGTGTTGATGCGGGCAGTGATGCCCATCGAATTGGCGTCCGCCGGGATAGCCAGGGAGTACGGCTCAGCTTCGACCGCCATCAACGCAAACGCCGAGCTGAAGGAGCGGTTTGGGCTGATGTCTCGCTTGGTTGCCCGCGCACTATCGCAACCTCCTGGAGAGGAGGCATTCCTCTGGCTCTGGACGGCTGTCGAGGTCTTCCCGATGGTCGGCACGACGGATATCAAGCCTATTGGTGAATTCCTCGCCACGTACGTGAATCGTCCGGCTGAGATCGTGAAGCAGAAGCTCAGGATCGGCTGGCTGTTCGGCATGCGCTCACGCCTAGTTCACGATGGTCATCTCCCCTTAGATCAGGAGGACGCGCTCTCGGCTCTCGGCACTCTTGAGTTGGTTGTGCGTGCCATCCTGCGTCACGCGGCGGCTTTGCCACACGACGGTGCACTCGACCCGCTCTTAAATGCCGTGAAGCCCGACCCACCGAGGCCGAAGGTGACGTGAGCCGGTAAGGGTCGGGTCGAGGCTGCGATTCCTCCGTTCCTCACCCCTCCCGCCAGCTCTCGATCGTGTGCCCGTTGCAGCGCAGCCAGGCGTACTGGATCTCTCCGGGCCGGTCCTTCAGTTGAGCGAACGCGGCGCGGTATTGGCGCTCCAGTTCGGGACGTCTGCCGGGGCCGAATTTCTCGTGGATCTGGGCGCGGACCGCGGTGCCGTGCCAGAGGATGCCTTGATTGCCTTCCCAGAAACCGATCAGGTAGCGGGTTTGTGGCAAGCGGTTCTCGACGCGCTCTAGGAGCCGGATGAAGTCGCCCCAGCCCCAGCGGCGACCGACCAGTTTTTCGCGCACGATGAGCGGATTTTCGACGATCCGTTCCAACCGGTAGCCGTAGATCGATTCGAAGGTAGGCGCGTCGATCAGCCTCTGTTCGAGCATTTTCTCGCAGTGCTCGAACAGGCCCATGTAGGCCTCCAGGCGCGCCCAGTCTTCTTCGGTGGGAAAGTTCGCGTCGTCGTTCGGCCACCTCGCGTTGCGCAGCTGAAGGTGGATCTCGTGGTGCTTGTCCGCGATCATCTCGCGCAGATCGAGCCAGAACTGCGCTTGGCTGACCCGGGAGGAGATGCGGAGCTGGATCGCCGAATAGACGAGCGCCAACCCGCCGACGATCACGCCGAGGATCGTTGAGAGGTTTGCCCAACCGGCGAGATCGAGGCCCATGACTGTCATCGCCTCGGATTGGACGCCGGATCTCCGCGTTCAGACCTTCAGGCGCCCAGCTCGTAAAGATAATCCACGTACGACCGAACGGCACCGTCCCAGCCCATGACCTTGGGGTTCGACGACTCGATCACGAAATACTCGTCGGGTGCGTGAGCGCCGCTGCCGTGGCCTAGGCCGAAGTGGCCTGCGGGCAGTTTGAGCGGCTCGCTGGTGAACACCCAGCCCGGGTAGGAGCCCGCGTTCCTGGGCCAGAGGATCGGGTCGAGGCCGGCTCGGCGGTAGACGGCGATCTGGGCTTTGATCACTTCGGTGTCGGCCGAGGTGCTGGTCGGATCGTAGCCGCCGCTCGGGTTGACTTCGATGTCGCCGAAGCCGCGCTTCGCGAGATGCGCCTTGAGCGCGGCGACCGCGCCGTCGAAGGTCATGTCCGGCACCAGACGGAGGTCGAGCTTGGCGACCGCGCGGTGGGGGAGCACGGTCTTGCCGCCCGGCCCGGTATAGCCGGCGACCAGCCCCTCGATGTTGACGGTGGGCGTGAAAAGGAATTGCTCCAGCGAGGCGCGCCAGGGCAGGTCGTGCGCCCAACGGTCGGCCGAGAGCAGTTGTTTCGCGGTCGCCTCGTTGAGGCGCGCGGCAGCGGCGTCGAGAATCGCGCGCTGCTCCGCCGAGGCGGCCCGCGCGGCGTTCGCGAAACCGTCGATCGCCGGATCGCCGTCCGGGGTCACCAGCGTGGCGAGCGCCTGGACGAGATGGAACGCCGGGCTGTCGAGTCGCGCCCGGTTGCTCGAGTGGACGTCCTTCTTGGGACCCCGGCCCCACTTCTCGCCGCTCGATACCAGCTCGAGCTCGACGACCCCCTTGGCGCCCAGCGAGACGAGCACGGTGCCGTCCGGATCCTGCGCCGCCGAGGGCATGAACACTCCGAGACAGCGCTCCAGCGCGGAGCGCACCTCGGGGCGGCGGACGACCTGGGAGAAATGCGGCGATCCGATCTCCTCCTCGCCCTCTGCAACTAACACGAGGTTCACGGGCACCTTCTTGCCCGCTCCTCGGATCGCGTGTAGCGCCGCCAAAAATGCCGCCTCCGGCCCTTTCTGGTTCACCGCGCCTCGGCCCATGAGGACTTTGCCGAAGCCGGGCTTGTCGACCAGCGCGGCCTCCCAGGGCGGCGAGGACCACTCGGCGGGATCGACCTGCTTGACGTCGTACATGAAGTAGAGGCCGACCGTCTTTTTCGCTCCGGCATCGAGCGTCGCGAACACCCCGGGCTGGCCGTCGGTCGGCACGCGCGTGACCTGCTGGAAGCCGGCCTCCTGAGCCAGGCGCATCATGTGCGCGCAGCCCTGTTCCATCTCCCGGTTCTCGGCGGCGATCGAAGGTTGCCGCACCCATTCCTGGAGCCGCGTAACGCCCTCGGCGTGGCGCTTCAGGATCTCGGCTTGAATCGCATCGAGGGTGTCGTCGGAGAACAGAATCCGGGGCAGGGCGAGCGCGGCCGCCGACGCGGCGGTCGCCCCGATGAAATCGCGGCGCGTGAAGGGATTCATGGCGGAAAGTCTACAGCAGACCCATTCCCACGGCAGCCTTTCGCGTCAAGCCTCATCCCCCCGGTTGGACGTACACGAAGCTCAGGTTTCGCCCGCCGCCTTTCCCTTCGCGCCGGTAGCTGTGAAGGTTCTCTTCGTCGCAGCGGGTGCAGTTGCGCAGGGCCGAGATGCGGCGGATTCCGAGCGCGCGGAGTTGGCGTTCGGCCGCAGCGAACAGGTCGAGGTGGGGTTTGCCCGCGGAACCTCGCCGGGTGATCGCAACCTGACCTTCTCCCGATCCGCGGGCGACCTCCGCCGCCACATCGGGGCTTACCTCGTAGCAGCAGGGGCCGATCGAAGGGCCGATCCAGGCGGAGAGCGTTTCGGGCGGATCGGGAAGGCGGCCGACGGTCGTGGCGAGGACGCTGTTCGCGAGCCCTCGCCAACCGGCATGGACGGCGGCGAGGTGGGTCGGTCCGGCGAGCAGCACGGGAACGCAGTCGGCGGTGGCGATCGTGAGCGCCAAGCCCGCGTCGCGCGGAGCGATCAGCGCGTCCCCCTCTCCGGCGCAGCCGGGGCTCGCGGCGAGGGCGCGATCGGAGTGGATCTGTTTGGCCCAGGCGACCACCGTTCCCGCGGTCGCGGCCTCCGGAGCCACCCGGGCGAAGACCTCCTCGCGCTCGGGGCGTTCCGGCGTGGGGCCGCGGCCGACGAACAGGAGCCGTACGTCCCCCGACGCGGCACGCCAGTAGATTGTGTCGTCCTTCTGGAATGGTCCTTCGATCGTCGGCCACCGGGAGGAGGAAGCGGGAGGTTGGTGGATCATCGAGCGCCTCGTCGCTTCAAAATCGGCGTCAATTCCTCGGACACCGCCTCCGCGAGCTTTGCGTATCCGGCGGCGTTCGGATGAATCTCGTCGCTCTTCAAGGTGCGGTCGGACAAGATTTCCGGCAGAGCATCCTCAAGCACCGGCACGTGGTACTTGTCGCCGAGCCGCTCGAACAGATCGGCGTAGCGCCCGCCGCCGAACGGGCCATGGATTTCGATCAGGACCGGCACCGTGCGCGCCGCGAGCAGGCGTTCTACGATCGCCTGTAGGTTCGCTTCGGTGCGTTCGATCGGCACCTGGTGGAGCAGGTCGTTGCCGCCGAGCTCGACGATCACCAGCCAGGGATCCTGAGCCAGCATCGGCTCGATTCGCGCAAGCGCGTCGGCTGTCGTATCGCCCGGGACCCCCGCGTTGATCACCGGGCGGCCGATCTTCTCGGCGAGCCGTTCCGGATACGTGGTGCCCGGTCCGTCGGCGCCGTACCCCGCGGTGATCGAATCACCGAACGCGACGATCGTGGTCCCCGGCGAATCGAGGTTCGGGATCTCGCGACGGCAGCCCGCGAGCAGTGCCAGCACGACAAGGAAAGCAGGGAAAGCGCGACGCACGGGGGGCATTCTAGCTCCCGGGCCGGCCCGGGGATGACGGGTACGTCGAGGCGCAGTAGCATGGACGATCCTGCGCCGATCCTTTGTACGCCGGACGAGCTCATTGGGAGAAGAAGATGAACGACGAACGATCTGGTGACGAGCGGTGGCGCGATCCCATCGTCGAGGAGGTCCGGGCTGCCCGGCAGGCGCTTTTTGCGGCAGCCGGGGACGACATCTTCGAGTTTTGCCGTCGGCTCCGAGAGGAACAGGCGTCCTCGGGGCACCCTGTGGTCACGCTCGCTCGCTCCTCGAAACAGGCCGAGCCCGGCGAAGCCGCGTGATCGATCCGCCGTATCAATCTGGGGCGTGCCTCACCTTTACACTTCGTGGGCCATCTCGAGGTACGTGATGATCACCGCATTGTTGACGTGCCCCAGTCCGTCGATGTCGCGAAATCGAACTGGAATCTCGGCACAGACAGGGTATCTGGTTGCGGCGCCTTCACTCATCGTGTTCCTCTTCTTCCCTGCCGAAGTAGCGCACCGCCGCGACGACTCCCCGCTCACCTAAGGGGTGCAACCCCACGCCTGCGCCCTCGGCAAACCAGGCTTCCAGGCGCACGATCGGTCGCCCTTCGGTGACGAACTTCGCTTCGTAGTGGGTGCGCGGACCTTCGGGCCACTCCGCGATGCGGCGGATCTGTAAGCCGGGTACGCCGGAGAGAATTTTGATCACTTTCTCGCCGTACTCCAGGAAGTCGGTCGCGAACGAGAGCTTGCCGCCCGGCGCGAGCAGGCGCAGCACGAGATCGACGGTCTCGGGATCGAGCAGCCGCCGTTTCTTGTGCCGGGTCTTCCACCAGGGGTCGGGAAAATAGATGTGCACCACCTCGGCGAATCCGGTGGGAAGCGAGGTCGCCAGCAGCGCGAGCGCGTCGCCGTGAAGGACGAGGAAATTCTTGAGCCCGACCTTGCGGCTGCGGCGCACCCATTCGCGCAGGTATTGGCCGGCGATCTCGATGCCAAGGAACCGCCGGCCGGGCTCGGCGCGGCAGCGCTCGAACAGATAGCGCCCTTTGCCGAAACCGATCTCGACCTCCCACGGCGCGCCAGCCGGAGCGGGCGGCACCAGCCGGTCGAGCGGGATCGGCGCGCCGCTTTGGGCGAGCGTCGAGTCGCCCGCGGCGGTGAGGAGTCGGGCCGGTTGAATCGGCATTCGGGAGCGGAGCCTTACAGCAGGTCGCCGCGCTCGCGGGCCGCAAGCTCGGCCACCAACCGGCGAACCTCCTGCGAGCGCGCCTTGGGGAGGACGACCACGGTATCTCCGGTGCGCACGACGACCAGGTCGGAAACGCCGAGCACGGCGACCAGTCCCCCTTCGGAGACGATCAGATTGTTGGAGGAATCGAGCGCCAGCGCGTCGCCGCGGAAAGCGTTGCCCGCCTCGTCCTTGGCCAGAATCTCGTGCAGGGCTTCCCAGGAGCCGAGGTCGCTCCAGCCGCAGTCGAGCGGCAGGGTCGCAATGTCGTCGAGCTTCTCCATGATCGCGACGTCGATCGATTCGGCCGGCAGCGACGCGTAGATCTCCGCGGCGCGAAGGGGTTCGGCGGCGATCGCCGCGAGCCCCGCGGCCAGCTGCGGCTGGTGCAGGCCAAGCAGCTGGAGGAACGTGGTGCCGCGGAAGACGAAGATCCCGGCGTTCCACAGGTGGCGCCCGCCGGCCAGGTAGGCTTCGGCCGCCGCAAGCGCGGGCTTCTCGACGAAGCGCAGGACGTGGCGCAGGCCGTTGGCCAATTCCGCCCCCAACTCCAGATAGCCGTAGCCGGTCTCCGGCCACCTGGGGATGACGCCGAGCGTCATCACGTAGTCGTGCTCTTCGACCGCTTGCGCGGCGCGGCCGAGGATGGCGCGAAAGTCCGCGTCGTCGGCGATCCGATGATCGGCGGGAAGGACGGCGATCGGCTCCGTTCCGGCTTCCATCAAGTCCACGGCCCAACCGATCGCCGGACAGGTGTTGCGCCCCTCCGGCTCGGCGAGCACCTGGGCGGCCGGCACCTCCGGCAGCTGCTCGCGCACCGCGTCGGCGAGCGCCTCCGTGGTGCAGATCCAAACGTCGGCTGGAGCGACCAGCGGTTGCAGCCGATCGACCGTCTCCTGGAGCAGGCTCCGCTCCCCTTCGAGCGCGAGCAGCTGCTTCGGTCGAGCTTTGCGCGACAGCGGCCAGAATCGGGTGCCGCTGCCGCCGGCGAGGATGAGGGCTTTCACGGGGTGCAGGTCTCCACGAGAAATTGGCGGCAGAGTATAGCTGCGGACTAGGTTAGGCTCTTCTTATGCCGAGATTTCCGCTCGTCGCCCCGACCGTCGCCGCCATCCCGGGTTCGGTCTACTCCCGCCTCGCCCATCGCCTCGAAGGGTATCAGGGCGAGATCTATCCCCTGTCGGTCGGCGACACCTGGATGGAACCCCCGCCCGGTTGCCGGATGGAGGACATCCGCGTCGCGGACCACCCCGGGATGCACCGCTACGCTCCGGTTCAGGGAATCCCCGAGCTGGTCTCCCGCCTGGCCGAGCGGGTAGGGAAAAGATCGGGCGCGGCCACCGGTCCGGAAAACGTCCTGATGGCGACGGGAGCCACGGGGGGGTTGAGCACGGTGGCCGGCGCGCTCGTCGCTCCGGGAGACGAGGTGCTGATCCTCGCGCCCTACTGGCCGTTGATCTCGGGGATCGTCCGGTCGTTTCACGGCACGCCCGTGCCGGTGCCGTTCCTCGCCGCCCCCGATCCTTCGTATGCCCTGCCCGACTCGCCTGAGTCCGCCGTCGAGCAGGTGGCTCGGTTCAAAACTGAGCGGACGATCGCGCTCTACCTGAGCACGCCGAACAATCCGAGCGGCCTCGCGATCCCGCGAGCGTGGATCGAGGCGCTGGTCGCCTGGGCTTGCCGGGAAGACCTTTGGTTGATCGCCGACGAAGTCTACGAGGACTATCTGTACGAGGGGGAGCACGCCTATACCCGCCCGCTCGCTCCGGAGCGGACGTTCGCCGCCCATTCGTTCTCCAAGGCGTTCGGCATGGCGGGCAACCGCTGCGGCTACATCGTCGGACCCGCTTCGACCATGGGCGAGCTGCGCAAGGTGAGCACCCACGGTTTTTACAGCACGCCGACCGCCTCGCAGCTCGCGGGCCTTGCGGCCTTGAGCCCGGCGGGCGACGCTTGGATCGAGATCGCCCGCGGGCTCTATACGGAGGCCGGGGCGAAGGCGGCGGCTCGGCTCGGGGTGCCCGCGCCGCAGGGGAGCACGTTCCTTTTCCTGAACGTCGCCGAGCATCTCGGAGAGGACGGGCTCGAAGGGTTCCTCGGCGACTGCGCGGATCAGGGGTTGTTGGTTTCGCCGGGACCGAGCTTCGGCCCCTATCCGACCCACGTCCGCGTCTGCTTCACCGCCGCGCCGCCCGACGTGGTCGAGCGTGGGATCGAGATCCTCGCCCGCCGGATTGGTCGGGGTTGATCGGGAGGAACCCGTGCTCCAGAGCTGGAACGAGAAGAACCGCGACCTGTTGGTGAACATCAACGGCCGTCTGGTCCACCGCGACCAGGCCGGAATCAGCCCGTTCGACTCCGCGGTGCAGGGAGGCGACGCGGTCTGGGAGGGCTTGCGGGTCTACGACGGCCGGGTGTTCAAGCTCGCCGAGCACCTCGACCGGCTGACCGGCTCGGCCAAGGCGCTTGCTTTTGCCGAGATCCCTTCGCCCGAGGCGATCACCGCGGAGATCGCGAAGACCCTCGAAGCCAACGGCATGCGGGACGAGGTCCACATTCGCCTGACGCTTACCCGCGGGGTGAAGATCACCAGCGGCATGGACCCGCGTTTGAACCAGAGCGGCCCGACGCTCATCGTGCTCGCCGAGCACAAGGCGCCGGTCTACGGCCGGACGGGCCTCTCCCTGATTACCAGCACGATCCGCCGCTTCCCGCCCGACGGGCTCGACCCGAAGATCCACCATTGCAACCTGATCCAGTCGATCCTGGCGAAGATCCAGGCGAACCAGGCGGGTGCTGACGACGTTGTGATGCTCGATCCGCGTGGTTTTATCGCCGAGACCAACGCGACCCACCTGTTCCTGGTCCGCCGCGGCGAGGTGCTCACCCCGTTCTGCCATTCCTGCCCGGAGGGAATCACCCGCGCGACCGTGCTCGATCTCTGCCGGAGGAACGGCATTCCCCATGCCGAGCGCGACTTGTCGCTCACCGAGGCGTACCGCGCCGACGAGGTGTTCTGCACCGGCACCATGGGCGAGTTGGCCGCGGTGGCCGAGATCGACGGCCGGAAGATCGGGGTTTCGGGTGCGAGCACCCCCGGAGCGATGACCGTTCGGCTCTCCGCGCTGTTCCGCGATCTGACCGCTTCGGAGGGCACGCCGATCGTCTGACCCCTCTGCCTTTTTTGCGGCTCCGACAATTTGTTGTCCCGAATTGCCCTTCTGCGGAAACTGATTCTCTTTGGAGACACTTTTTCTTAAGGGAACGTCATCGTTTCCTCTTTTGGGGGAGGGCAGCACCTTGGCCGAATCGCCTTCGGAGTCTCATCCGGACATGGAAGCGCTGGCGCGCTGGCTCTCGGGTCGCATAAAGCATGACGAAGTGCTGCGCTCGATCGCGCCGCATCTCTTCTCCTCCTGCCCGACCTGCCAACAGACGGCGACCCAGCTGGCAAAGAAGCTCGACGAAGTGGGGCATTGGGACGAGATGGTCGCGGCGGTCGAAGCGCAAGAGGCCGGCGACCTCCTCGCCGAGTTGGACCGGATGTCGTTCGACGACCAGCACCGCGCCGTGCGCGACCGGGGCGATCTGCAAACCTGGGGGCTTTGCCATCTTCTGCTTTCGCGCAGCCGGCGCGAGGCGCTCGAAGATCCGGCCCGGGCGGTCGACGCCGCGGAGCTGGCGGTCCAGATCGCCCTTCAGCTGGGACCGGCGTACGACTCCGCCTGGGTGCTCGACCTGCAGGCCCGCGCCTTCGCCTGCCTGGGCAACGCCCGCCGCGTATTGGGCGAGCTCCGAAGCGCTGAAGACGCGTTCCGCCTGGCCGAGAGTCATCGGGCCGCAAGCGGCACCGGCAACCTGCGTATTGAAGCCGAGCTGCTGGGCTTGAAAGCGGCTCTCCGGCGAGACCAGCGCCGATTCGGCGAGGCCCTCGGACTGATCGACCGCTCGATCACGATCTATCGCGAAGATCCTTTGGCGCGCGACAACCACCTCGCCGGGCGAGCCCATTTGAACAAGGCGCACACGCTGCTCGAAATGGACAAACCCAATCAGGCGATTCCACACCTGCGTCGCGCGGCGGCGATGATCACGCCGGAGCGCGAGCCACGCCTCGATCTGGTCTTGCATAACAACCTGCTCGAAACCCTGGTGCAAAGCGATCTGCTCGCCGAGGCGGAGGCTTTGCTGCCGGCCGTACATTCGCTCGCGAAACGGCTGGGCGGCGACCTCGACCTCGTCCGCCTCTCCTGGCACGAAGCAAGACTGCGCCTTCGTCAGGGCCATTCCGACCTCGCCGAAGCGATGCTCCGCGAGGCCCAAGCGGCGTTCCTGTCTCGCCGTATGGGGTATGACGCGGCGATGGTCTGTCTGGATCTGGCCATCCTCTACGCCCAGACCTCTCGATTCGCCGACTTGAAGCGACTTGCCGTGGAGATCCTGCCGATTCTTGAGGATCGCGCAATCCAGCGCGAGGCGATCGCTTCCTTGCTGCTGTTCCAAAAGGCCTGTGAGGAAGAGCGCCTGACGCTCGGCCTGGCTCGCCACCTCTCAAGCCACCTTTCCCGCGAACGAAAACAGCCGACCATCTGATCTCGGAAAAGATGTCGACAGGAGCTTCCGTGCCCACAAGGTTACCTGTTTCGAATACATTTGGCCCGCGAGTCCCGCCAAAAGGGAACCACGTTGTCTGTTACGAGACAGGGTGCACCGGCCAATGGCGGCCGGTTATGAGCCGCTCTCTCGCAAAAGGAGCCGCACGATGATCCGTCGCAAACTGCCGCAGGTCTTGGTCTTGTCGATCGTTGTCTTCCTTCTTGCCGCCGCGCAGCCCGCGGCAGCGATCTCCTCCTTCCGTTCCCCGGGATCCGATGGCGGACTCTGGGTCGAGGCGAGGGAGATGTTCGTCGGAGCGCTTCGGGCCCTGGGCGTCGGTGCCCCCGAGCGCGACCAAGCTTCTTCGGTGGTCGCGAACGTGGGCAGCATCCTGGATCCGGATGGGACCCCCAGCGGGGCGCCGAACGGGACCGGAACTCCCCCGGTCGATGAGTCGCACTGAGGTTGCAGATTTCGCAGGGGGTGGAGGCGACGTCCGAGCGTCGTCTCTGCCGGTCAACTTCAGACGGCGGGCCGGGTCAAGCCGAGCACCTTCATCTTCTTGCTCAGGCCGACCCGGCTGAGGCCCAACCCGCGGGCGGCGGCCGAGACGTTCCAGCGCACACCTTCGAGCGCTTCGAGCACCAGCGCGCGCTCCTGGCGTCG
>Ga0268264_10003026_pt1 | contig 14577 bp, 11 predicted proteins | sample KBSSwiS32_FD_190357 | JGI IMG/M metagenome (GOLD analysis project Ga0268264, IMG submission 190357) | Switchgrass rhizosphere microbial communities from Kellogg Biological Station, Michigan, USA - KBS Switchgrass S3-2 (SPAdes) (version 2) | ecosystem: Host-associated > Plants > Roots >...
CCCGCATGCCTTTGAGACCCGTTTCCCAGGCATCCAGCGATTCGCCTTTGCCGAATCCGGTGCGAAATGGCCTCACCCACCAGTTTTCGTAGTTCTGACCCGTCCGGTAGTCGAAGCTCTTGAATTTGAAAGCGCCGAACGAGCCCTTCTTCAGGACCGCCCCGGTGCCCGCCCTGAGGTCCTTGACGATCAGCTTCTTCGGCACCGGACCGTGATGCACGATCACTTCCGGCTCCCCGTTGCGCCAGACGATCTCATCGGGCGGCGGAGTCGAGTCGGAAGACCCGCCACAGGCCGTGAGACCCACCATTAGCAAGAACAAGCTGATTGAAACAGCAATCTTCACGGGCAGCATCGTACTACCGAACCGCAAGACCTAACCGTCGCCGCCGGTCGCTACTTCACCGCCAGCAGATCGACCACGTAGACCAGTGGTTCGTTGGGTGGAACCGACGTCGTACCCGTTGGCCCGTAGGCAAGATCCGGCGGGATTATCAGCTCTCGCCTACCCCCGACTTTCATGCCCCTCATGCCCTGATCCCAGCCCGGAATCACCCGGCCGGCCCCGATCTCGAAGGTAAACGGGTGGCGGTCTTTCCAGGTTCCGTAGAACTCCCTGCGCCTCCGGTACCAGAAGCCAACCCAATTGACGGTGACGTTGTCTCCAGCCTTGGCTGTGGCTCCGGCGCCCTTCTCTATGTCCTCGACGACCAGCCTTTTCGGCGGCGGCGATCTCGGCACCACCACGTCAGCCTCGAGATCTCGCTGCGGCGCCGCCATCGGTTCGGCGGGGCTCGACTGCCCACCGCCGCAACCCACGAGCACGAAGATCGCGCAAAAAAGGATGGCTGGACTCGCTGCCCTCATGAGGCTGGATCTTACGATCTCTCAAGGTTTACTGAGCAATCATCCGGACGATGGAGCCCAGGCACGGCCAATCGCCGCGGGCTATGCTCGCCGCGAGCCCAAACGGTCGACAGGAGGAAACGGGATGGCAATCGGTCTCTGGATCAGTTTCGCGGACGGCACGCAGGAGCAGTACGACGCGGTGAACGCTCAGATGGACGTCGAGCAGAACCCGCCGGAGGGCCTCGTCTTCCATTCGGCGGGGCCGATGGATGGAGGCTGGAACGCGATCGACTTCTGGGAGTCGCGCGAGGCCTTCGACCGCTTCCAGCAGGAACGGCTCGGCCCCGCGATTCAGGCGCTCGGCGACCAGGCGCCGCCGAACCCGCCGAAGATCAAGGAGTTCGAGGTCTACAACACGATCAAGGGATAGGACGACCGCTCGAGCGTGGGCATGAGCCTCAACCTCGCATCGCTGCTGACCGGGAGCGCCGGGCGTGCACCCGGCGCTCCCGCGATCCGCCTCGGCGACGTCGAACTGAGCTACGGCGAGCTCGACGACCGCAGCGCCCGGCTCGCCACGCTTCTGCAAGAGCATGGCTTCCAGCCGGCCGATCGCGTGGGCGTGATGCTTCCCAACGTCCCGGAGTTCCCGGTTGCCTACTACGGCGTGCTGCGGGCGGGCGGCATCGTCGTGCCGATGAACGTCCTGCTCAAGCGGCGCGAGATCGCCTTCTACCTGGAGGACTCGGGCGCCGAGCTGCTGCTCGCCTGGCACGGCTTCGCCGAGGAGGCTCGGGAGGGGGCGGCCGGCGCCGGCGCCGAGATGATCGAGATCGAGCCCGCCGCCTTTGCCGAGACGCTGGCGGGGCTGGAGCCGATGCCGAGCCTCGCCGACACGGCCGAGGACGACACCGCGGTCATCCTCTACACGTCAGGGACGACCGGCAAGCCGAAGGGCGCAGAGCTGACCCATGAAAATCTCTTCCGCAACGCCGACGTCTCGAGCCACACCACTTCCGAGATCTCCCAAGGCGACGTCGTCCTCGGCGCGCTGCCCCTCTTCCATTCCTTCGGGCAGACCGTGAGCATGAACGCTTCGTTGAAGGTCGGCGCCTGCCTCACGCTGGTCCCCAGGTTCGATCCCGGCGAGGCGCTGGCGACGATGCAGCGCGACGGCGTCACCCACTTCTACGGCGTGCCGACGATGTACGGGGCGCTGCTGCACCACCCCGAGCGCGAGAGCTTCGACACTTCGAAGCTGCGCATCTGCATCACCGGCGGCGCCTCGATGCCGGTCGAGGTTCTGCGCGGCTTCGAAGACGCCTTCGGGGCGAAGGTGATGGAGGGCTACGGCCTCTCGGAGACCTCGCCGGTCGCCTGCTCCAACCACCCCGACAAAGAGCGCAAGGCGGGCTCGATCGGCACCCCGATCGAAGGGGTCGAGATGCGGGTCGTCGACGAGGACGGCAACCCCGTCGAGCAGGGCGAGGTGGGCGAGATCGTGATTCGCGGCCACAACATCATGAAGGGGTACTGGCAGCGTCCCGACGCGACCGCCGAGGCGATGCGAGGCGGCTGGTTCCACAGCGGCGACATGGCGCGCACCGACGAGGACGGCTACTTCTACATCGTCGACCGCAAGAAGGACCTGATCATCCGCGGCGGCTACAACGTCTACCCGCGCGAGGTCGAGGAGGTGCTCTTCGAGCATCCGAAGATCCGCGAAGCGGCTGTCGTCGGCGTCCCCCACGACGAGTGGGGCGAGGAGATCGGCGCCGCGGTGGTCCTCCACGGCGGCGAGGAATTGGCGCCCGAGGAGGTCAGCGCCTATGTCAAGGAGCGGATCGCCGCCTACAAGTACCCGCGCGTCGTCTGGTTCCTCGATGACCTGCCCAAGGGCCCAACCGGCAAGATCCTCAAGCGCGAGATCGAGCCGCCGGCGGCTGTGTGACGAAGTCACCCCGGGCAGACTGGCTGGGCAGCCAGTTTGGCGCTAACCTCCGCTCCGGTAAGCCCGCCGGAGGCGTCAACGGAGGAGAGAGATGAGCGTCGCGTCGCAGAGCCTGATGGACAACGTCACCTACGAGGACCTGTACCACCGCTGGGAGCAGGGCAACTGGAGCGCCTACGACATCGACTTCTCCGGCGACCGAGCGGGTTGGGAGAGCCTCAGCGACATCCAGCGGCGTTCGGCGATGTGGATCTACTCGATGTTCTTCTACGGCGAGGACCGGGTTGCCGACACGCTCGCCCCCTACGTGACCGCGGCGCCGACCGAGGAGCAGTCCTACTTCCTCGCCACCCAGCAGGTCGACGAGGTCCGCCACTCGGTCTTCTTCCACCGCTTCTTCAAGGAGGTGATCGGCGTCGGCGGCGAAACCCTCCAGCAAACGCTCTCCTCCACCCTGCCGCAGCTCAACTGGGGCTACCGCGGCATCTTCGACCGACTCGACCTGATGGCCGAGGAACTGCGTAAGGACCGCTCGCTGCCCAAGTACGCGCAGGCGATCACGCTCTACCACCTGATCGTCGAGGGCTCGCTGGCGCAGCCCGGCCAGCACTTCATCGAGGACTTCTTCGCCTCCGAGGAAACGATGCCGGGCTTCAGCGAAGGCATCGCCAACGTCTCCCGTGACGAGCAGCGCCACATCGGCTTCGGCGTCAAGGTCCTCTCCGAACTCCTCAAGGAAGGAGAGCCGGGCGCAGAGGAGTGCCGCGCCGCCGTGGTCGAGCTGTTGCGCGAAGTGCTGCCCTACGGGCCGGCCGTCTTCCATCCGCCGAACATGGATCGCTCCTACACCGAGTGCTACGGCTTCTCGCTCGAGGACATCTTCGCCTTCGGCCTCAAACTGATCCGCCAGCGCTGGCGCACGATCGGCTACCCGACCGAGGAGATGCCGCCCGGCGTCTTCCCCTTCGACCCGGAGAAGAGCCCGGAGGAGATCGCCGAGAACCAGGTGAAGCTGATGATGGGCGGCATCCTCGGCCCGCCCGACGGCGTCCCCCAATCCACGCCCGAGCTACAGCGCCTCTACTTCGACGTGGTCCAGCGCGTCGTCGACCCGAAGGCGGCAAACGGCTCCCGCCTCGTCTACCAGTGGCGCTTCACCGACGCCGACCCCTGGCACCTCGTGATCGACAACGGCTCGACCCGCGCCGAGCCCGGTGAAGCCCCGAGCCCCAACCTCACGATCGAGGCCAGCTGGGGGGACTTCGTCGCCACCGGCAAGCCCGACTCGAACCCGCTGAAGATGGTCCTCACCCGCCGCATCCGCCCCCGCGGCTCTTTGCGCGAGCTCGCGCGGATGCGAAAGGTGTTCCCAGGGTAGCCCGGCAGCCACAGAATTCACCCCAGTGGCAAGGCCGTGCCTGCCACAAATACAGAGGGAGAATTTTTTTGCTAAAGATTCTTCCTTCACGAGAACGGCACGGTCGCAGACCCGTCGGCAGCTTGTGAACTACGGGGAAACTGGGGTCCCTTGCCCCAAAGGCGACTGCCGCCATCGACTGCGCTACGCCGTTGCAATGGAACAACGGAAAGGACCAGTCCAATGAGAAGGCTACTCATAGCCGCAGCTCTGATGGCGACGATGCTGGTACCAGCATCCTCGGCGCTTGGCGCATCGGGTGAATTTGCACAGTTCTCCCAGTGCCCACTGAGCCACTCTGAACTCGCGTTCTGCACCTACGCGGAAACCAACGGCGGCTTCTTCCAGATCGGGAAAAAAACCGTGCCGCTGAAAAATCCGGTCGTCCTGCAGGGCGGGCTCTTAGTCAACGAAGAAACGGAAACGACGGCCTTCGTCGGCGCTGCAAACGGCGAAACCCTCTCGAAAACCCCGCAGACGGTGCCCGGAGGACTCCTGGGAATCGAAGCGCCGAGCTGGTGGCCGACGTTCCTCAAAAACCTGTTCAACGAAACGATCAACAAAGGCGCTACCGGCGTGACGGCAACGGTCGAACTGGCCGCGCCGGCGTCGTCGATCCAGGTCAATCCGGGTAACCTGCTCAGCGAATCGGGCACCGCTCTCGGGCTGCCGGCGAAGATCAAGCTGAGCAATTCGTTCCTCGGCAACAATTGCTACATCGGCTCGAATGCCCATCCGGTCCAGATCGACTTCACCACCGGTGAAACGTCGCCGCCGCCGCCGAACAAACCAATTCACGGCAGCGCGGGAACGGCATCGTTCAACGAAACGTTCACGATCATCACCCTGAGCGGAGGCTCCTTCGTGAACAACTCGTTCGCAGCTCCTGGAGCCAACGGCTGCGGGGGACTCTTCTCGTTCCTCATCGACCCGTTCGTCAACTCGCTCGTCGGCCTGCCGTCCCCGGCCGGCACCAACACGGCGATCCTCGAAGGCAAATTCCAGCTCGCCAATCCCGAAGCGGTCAAAGCAAGCTGATAGCAGTCAGCCTGCATCTGTAGTCGTCGAACGCCCGCCGCGGTTCTCCGCGGCGGGCGTTCGACTTTCAGCTCGGCGTCCTGGGCCCTCGACCTATGAGACCAGCGGTCGCTTGTCTGCCCAGGGCCGCTCGGCCTCGAGCTGAGCGGCGAGCGAGAGAAGCGTGGCCTCGTCGCCCGAGCGGCCGACGATCTGGACGGCCAGTGGCAGACCGTCGGCGGCGAAGCCCATCGGCACCGACATCGCCGGATTGCCGAGATGGTTCCAGGGGATGCAGTAGGGATAGAAGCGGCCCATGCCGATCGCGGTACGCAGGGCGCCCCTGCCCTCCCAGCGGCGGACCGGGATCGCCGTACCCCCCATCACCGGCGTGACGAGGACGTCGAAGGAGTCGAAGAGGGCGTTGATTCGCGCGGCATCCACCTCGCGGCCACGCATGGCGCGCTCGAAGAGCCCGTCGGGGAGCATTCCACCGAGACGGCCGAAGCCACGGGTGCGGCTTTCCAGGCGCTCGGGATGGGGCACTTCGGCGACCGTGTCCGAGACGCCGCGCAGGAAGCGCGGCGTGATGTTGTTGCCGATCCCGCCCCAGTCGGGGTCGCGCTGCGCCACCTCGTGCCCGAGCGAGCGCAGGACCCCTGTCGCATCCTCGACGGCGTCCTTGACCACCCGGTCGACGGTCGGCGGCGCGGCGGCGCGCGGCGCAAGCGTCGAGCAGGCCACGCGCAGCTTGCCAGGCGACGTCTTCGCCGACTCGAGGAAGGGTCGCTCGGGCGCAGGCGGCGCTCCCTGCTCCCGGGAGCCGCCGGAGGTGACGTCCAGCCAGAGTGCGGTGTCCTCGACGGTGCGGCTGACGCAGCCGAGCACGGCCATCCCGTTCCAGTATTCGAGCCCGGGCGCAAACGAGATCCGCCCCCGCGAAGGCTTCAGGCCGAAGAGGCCGCAGGATGCTGCCGGAAGGCGAATCGAACCCCCGCCGTCTCCCGCCGAGGCGATCGGGACCAGGCCCGCCGCCACCGCCGCTGCAGAACCGCCGCTGGAGCCGGCCGGGCTGCGCTGCGGATCCCAGGGGTTGCGGGTGACCCCATAGGTCGCCGACTCCGTGAAACCGCAGATCGCCATCTCGGGCAGCAGGGTGAGGCCGATCACGATCGCGCCCGCCTCGCGCAGTCGCCGCACCATCTCGCAGTCCTCCCTCGCCGGCTCGTCGAAGGCGTCGGTGCCGAAGGTGGTCACCTCGCCGGCGACGGCGACTTCGTCCTTGATCGCGATCGGGACGCCGAGCAGCGGCCGCTCCTCGCCCGCCTTCAGCCGCCCCTCGGCCTGTTGCGCTTCCAGCAGCGCTTTCTCGGCGAGGACCTTGCGGAAGGCGTTCAGCTGCGGGTCGATGCGCGCGATGCGGTCGAGGTAGAGCTGCACCAGCTCGGTCGGCGAGACCTTGCCTGACCGCACCATCTCCGCCTGCCTCGCCGCTCCCGCGAAGGCGAGATCGTCGTTCATGGCGAACAGCCTATTCAGGTCAGCTCGGGCTCGGGCTCGCGACTACCGCCCTCGAAGCTGAGGTCGGGAAGGGCGCGGTCGAGCCAGGAGGGCATCCACCAGTTCCAGTCGCCGAAGAGCTTCATCGCCGCGGGCACGAGGATCAGGCGGACGAGCGTCGCGTCGAGCGCGATCGCCACCGCGCATCCCATCCCCAGCTCCTTGATCGAGGGAACGCCGGTGAGGACGAAGACGGCGAAGACGCTGGCCATGATCAGCGCCGCCGAGGAGATCGTGCGGGCGCTGCCGGCGAGGCCCTCTGCGACCGCGCGCTCGTTGTCCCCGTGCGCCATGTAACGCTCGCGGATGCGCGACATGAGGAAGACCTCGTAGTCCATCGAGAGGCCGAAGACGATGGCGAAGATCAGCGGCACGTTGATCGTGTCCAGGGCCCCCTGGCTTTCGAAGCCGAGCAGGCTGTCGAACCAGCCCCACTGGAATATGGCAACCAGGACGCCGAAGGCGGCGCCGATCGAGAGCAGATTCATCAACACCGCCTTCAACGGCAATACCAGCGAGCGCAGCATCACCATCAGGACGAGGAAGCTGAGCGCGAGGACGAAGGCGACGATCTTCCACATCGAGTCGCTGATCTGCGTCCGAGCATCGCTGCTGCGAGCGGTCTCGCCGCCGACGTCGACCTGGGCGAGTCGGCTCAGCGGCGCCGCCGGGACGACGGTGTCGCGCAGGCGGTCGATCAGCGCGCGCGTCGCGTCGGACTCGCTCGGCGTGCTCGGGGTCGCCTGGATCAGGGCCCTGCCGCCGGCGTAGTCGGGCGGAGCGACGGTGCTGACGCCAGGGGTCGTGGCAAGGGAGCGGGCCAAGTCGGAGACTGCGGCGCGGCCAGTGGTGTCGACATTGTCCGAGCCGAAGTCGGCGACGACCTGGATCGGATCGGTTCCCCCTCCGACCTGCCTGGAGACGAGTTCGTTGCCGACGCGCACGTCGCTGTCCTTCGGGAACTGGCCTAGCGCCTCCGTGCCCGTCTCGATCGAGAGCAGCGGGATCGCCAGGGTAAGCAGGACGGCCGAAGTACCGATCACGGCGGTCCAAGGCCGGGCCATCACGCTTCGCGCCCAACGGGTCCAGAAAGCCTCGCGTTCCGGACGCTCGCGGCGCCTGAAGATCCCGAGCACCTTGGCGACGATGCCCCCCGGCAGGACGCGGTCGCCGAGCATCGCGATCAGCACCGGCAGCAGGGTCGTCGCGGTGAGGATCGAGACGGCGACGACGACCATCGCGCCGAGCGCCATCGAGCGCAATGCCTGGTTGTGGACCATCCAGAGGCCGGCGAGGGAGACGATCACGGCCAGGCCGGAGAAGGTCACGGCCAGGCCGGAGGTCGCGAGCGCCTCGGCTCGCGCGTCATCCGGCTCGTGGCCGCGGCCGCGCTCCTCGCGATAGCGGGCGAGGATGAAGAGCGAGTAGTCGATCGCCACCCCGATGCCGATCATCGAGGCCATGTTGGTGACGAAGACCGAGGTCTCCATCTGCAGCGAGATGAAGTAGATCAGCGCGCCGGTGACGATCACGCTGACGAAACCGAGGGCCAGCGGCAGAATCGCGGCGGCGAGCGAGCCGAAGACGACGAGGAGGATGATCGCGACGATCGGGAAGCCGCCGGCCTCGGCTTTGGCGAGGTCCTTCTTCGAGAGCTCCTGCATGCCCGCCCAGACGGTCGGCTGCCCCGCGAGGTAGGTCGTCACGCCTGCCTGTGCGGCGCCGGGGTCGAGCTCTTCGCGCAGGGTCCCGGCGGAGTCGGTCTGGCGATCGGCCGACTGTTCGCTGTCGAGCGGCAGCAGCGCCGTGCCGGTCCGTCGCAGGGCGACCTCCGCCCGCCGTGCGGTTGCCCCCGGCAACGTCACTTCGTCGAGCCCGGCCACCGCTCGGCGCACGCGCGCGACCGCCGCCGCGCGGTCGGCTCGGCTGGCGCCGGCTTCCGCCCGCAGCGCCACGACGATCCCGCCCGTCTTGGAGGCGAAGCTCTCCTGCAGTGCGTCGCTGACCGCCTTCGACTGGCTGCCGGGAACGTCGAAGCCGCCCCCGGTGAGATGATCGGTCTGGTGGGAGGCGATCGGCAGTGCGAACGCCAGGACGGCGATCCAGCCGGCCAGCACCCAGCGGCGGCGGCGGGTGAGGAACCTGGCGAGCTTGACCATGAAGTCGCGCATTGGCTGTCCAGCCAGCCTTCCGGACGAGCCGCGGCTCGTCTGTGAATGGCGTCACTCTCCGGCTACTCGGAGCCGAACAGGAAGCGCGCCGCCGCGACGCCGGCGGCGAGGCCGTCGCCGTAGTCGCGGTCCGGGTCGGAGAGCGCCTGCAGGGCGAAGCCGTCTCCCACCGCGAAGAGGTAGGAGACGATCGCCTCGGCGTCGTGGCGGAGCTTGAGCACACCCTCGCGGTCCTTCGCCTCCAGCACCTCGGCGACGTGCGAGCGGGTGCGCTCGAAGAGCTGGCCGACCTCGTGACGGATCTCGGGATTGCGCCGCCCGGCGCTGAACAGCTCGTAGAGGAGGAGGAAGAAGCCGGGCTCGTTCTCGATCATGTCGGTGAGACTGGCGACGAGGACGTCGATCACGTCGTCCACGCTCTTCGCCTGAGCCAGCGGCTCGTCGAGTCGGGCGACGCGGATCTCGGCGTCACGGCGAACGACCTCGACCAGCAGGCGCTCCTTGGTCCCGAAGTAGTAGTGGAGCAGGCCGCGGCTCACCCCCGCCTCGCGGGCGACGTGCTCGAAGGTCGAGCCGGCGGCGCCGCGCTTGGCGACACTCTCGCGCATCGCGTCGACGATGCGCTGCGCCTTCTCGCCGCTCAGCTCGCGTGGCTTTGTCGCAGCCTCCATCGGGATCAGTCTAGTGCCGGCTGACCGAGAATCAGACGGCGTCCCGGTTCCCGGTCAGCTGCCGTTGATCGAAGTGGTGCTGGTGTACTCGAACTCCTCCTCGGCGCCGAAGAGGGCGTCGAGCACGGTCTTGCGGGCGTCCTCGCTGAAGATCAGCGCCAGCCCGGCGCCGACCAGGGCGAGGAGGACGAGGCGACCGAGCTTGCCCTTGCGCTTCTTGCGCGGGGCTCGTAGCGCCTCGGAGGCGTCCCGCAGGCTCTCGGCGGCCACCCGCAGGTCCTTCTGCACCTTCTTGTCGCTGGTCACCGCCTTGACCGCACCGCCGTTGCCGCTGGCACGCGAGTAGGCATGGCGCGCCGCGTCGAAGGCCTTCTTGAGGCTGTCGCGCAGTTCTTCGTCCTCGATCAGGCGCTGCACGTAGGGATTGTCGCGCGCGGTCGAATAGATGTCGGCGGCCTGGCTGGTACGTGTCTTGCTCATGCCCTCTCCTCGCTCAGTTCTCGGGTCTGACGCAGGATAACTCTCATTAGGTTCCCGGGGACGGCTGTCTCGACACCTGTCAGCTGGGGCCGATGCCGTCGAGGAGGACCCCGTTGCTGCGGAAGCCGAGGTCGGCGGTGCGAATCAAGCGCAGACGCAGCGGCGCCAGGCCCGGGCCTTCGGGTTCGTAGCGACGGACGTAGAGGCGTCCAACCCGTTCGTAGCCGGTTTCGCGCAATTCCGGGCCGAGCAGACGGGGCGGCGGCGGCGGCGCGGCGCCGTCGGAGACGAAGTCGACCTCGCCAACCAGCCAGTCATAGCCTTCTGAGGGAATCACCTGGAATGCGCCGGTCCCGAGGTAGTAGCGCAACGGCGCCTCGCCTATGGTCCAGGTGACAATCGCGCGCGGCCGGCGCGGTTCGCCGAGACGGGCCGCCACGGAGCCCCAGTCCGGTCGCTGCAGGGCCGGGGAAACACTCGCCCAGATCGAGAAGGCGAGCCAGTAGGCAACGAGCACTGCCCCGAGGGCGAGGGCGAGGCGGCGCGCACGTCGCAGCGTCAGGCCGACGGCGATCGCCGCCAGCAACGGGACCACGGCCGGCAGCAGGTTGCGGGCGAGGACGTAGTCCTTGCCCGAGTCGACGAGGGCGATCGCAAGCGGGGGCACCAGCGTCGCGCCGGCGATCGCCAGCGCGACGACTGCGGCGCGGCGCTCGCCCTCCTGCCCACGAACCAGGCCGAGAAGCAGGGCGCCGATTGCAAGCAGGCCGGGGAGCGCGACGAGCAGCGGGTGCTCGGGCTGGGCGATCACGTCTCCCGTCTCCCCCAGCATGAAGGTCATGCCGGTTTCCCCGAGACGGTGCCCGAGCGTGAAGTTGGAGATCCATTCGGCGTGCGAGTAGGACATCTGGTGGACGACGAGGGGCGCCAGCAGCAGTCCCGCCCCGGCGACGATCGCCAGCCCCGGCACGACGTCGCGCCGTCGCACGCGCAGCAGCCACAAGGCCTCCACCGCGACCGGGAAGAAGGCGAAGTAGTGCGTCGCCAGCGCCAAGCCCGAGAAGACCCCCCACAACACCACCTCCCGAGACGTGCCGCGAGTTGAGCGCCCATATGGGTGCCCGATCTGTGGCACGCCTGAGGGACGGAGGGCACGGAGGAAGTAGAGGAACGAGAGGGCGGCGAGCAGGGCGAAGAGCGCGTAGGCGCGGGCCTCCTGCGAGTACCAGACGAGCATCGGGTTGACGGCGACCAGCGCCGCGACCGCTATCCCGGTCCGTCGCCCTCGCAGCTCGGCGCCGATCCAGTAGGCAACGGGGACGGTGGCGACCCCGGCCAGCGCCGAGAACGAGCGCAAACCGAACTCCCCGGTGCCGGTGAGCTGGGTCCAGAACCAGGCAAGCGCGTAGTAGAGCGGCGGCGCCGACTCGCTGTAGCCGACCGCGTCCATCGCCTGCCAGAGGTTGCCGGGGAGGATGCGGGTGGCGGTGACGACCTCGTCGTGGTGGTAGCTCTGCAGGCCGAGCGTCGCGAAGCGAACCGCGGTGGCGAGCGCGGTCAGACCGGCGACGATCCAGAAAGTGCGGGAGCGCGCGCGGACGAGATCCCCGACCGCCTCCCTGTACGTAGACAGGCCACGCCTGCCCAGCGCCCCGGCAGCCTCCATCTAAGAAGCCAGCGCCGCTTCGATCGCCTTCGAGACCTCGTCGACGTAGACGAACTCGAGCTCGCTGCGCTCGTGCTCGGGGATCTCGGCGACGTCGCCCTCGTTTCGCTCCGGCACGAGGACGCGTTTGATCCCCGCCCGCTGAGCGGCCAGGGACTTCTCCTTCAGTCCGCCAATCGGCAGCACCTGGCCGGTAAGCGTCACCTCGCCGGTCATCGCCACATCGTTGCGGACGTGGCGGCCGCTGACCAGAGAGGCAAGCGCTACGGCCATCGCCACCCCGGCCGAGGGACCGTCCTTGGGGACGGCACCGGCCGGAACGTGGATGTGAAGGTCGTGCTCGGCGAACCACTCGTCGTCGAGCTCCACCGCCAGCTCCCGCCAATGGCCGCGCACGTAGGAGAGGGCGGCCTGCGCCGACTCCTTCATCACGTCGCCGAGCTGGCCGGTGATCGTCAGTTTGCCGCCACCCGGCATCGCCGTCGCCTCGATGAAGAGGACGTCGCCGCCGGTTGGCGTCCAGGCGAGGCCGGTCGCCACCCCCGGGACCTTGGTGCGGCGGCGCTGCTCGGCGAAGAAGCGGCGGCGACCGAGCAGCTCGCGAGCGCGCTTGGCCGAGATCTTCACCTTGCCGTTGCCCTTGCCCTCGGCGACTTCGCGGGCGACTTTGCGGCAGATCGTGCCGATCTGCCGCTCGAGGTTGCGCACGCCGGCCTCGCGCGTGTACTCCTCGATCACCGCGACCAACGCCGGGTCGGCGAACTCGATCTGCGACGGCTTCAGCCCGTTGGCCTCGATCTGCCTGGGCACCAGATAGCGACGGGCGATGTGCTTCTTCTCGTCCAGTGTGTAGCCGGCCAGCTCGATCGTCTCCATCCGATCCTGCAGCGGCACGGGGATCGTGTCGAGCACGTTTGCGGTGGCGATGAACAGCACCTCGGAGAGGTCGAACTCGACGTCGAGGTAGTGGTCGCGAAAGGAGTCGTTCTGCGCCGGATCGAGAACCTCGAGCATCGCCGAGGCGGGATCGCCGCGGAAGTCGGCGCCCATCTTGTCGATCTCGTCGATCATGAAGACGGGGTTGCGCGAACCGGCGTCGCGCAGGGCGCGCACGATCGTCCCAGGCATCGCTCCGATGTAGGTGCGGCGATGGCCGCGGATCTCGGCCTCGTCGCGCACCCCACCGACCGAGATTCGCTCGAATTTGCGTCCCAGCGACTTGGCGATCGAGCGGCCGAGGCTGGTCTTGCCGACGCCGGGCGGACCGACGAAGCAGAGGATCGGGCCGGGCGACTCGGGGTTCAGCTTGCGCACCGCGAGGTACTCGAGGATGCGGTCCTTGACTTTCTCCAGGTCGTAGTGGTCGGCGTCGAGAACCTCGCGCGCGTGGCCGATGTCGAGTTCGTCCTCGGTCTCGGACGACCAGGGCAGCTCGACCAGCCACTCGAGGTAGGTGCGGATGACGCCGTGCTCGGCGGCGGCGGGCGGCAGCTTCTCGAGCCGCGCCAGCTCGCGGTCGGCGGCCTTGCGGGCGTGCTCGGGCAGGCCCGCCTCTTCGATCTTCTCGCGCAGTTCGTTGACTTCCGCCTGCTGCTCGTCTCCCTCGCCGAGCTCGTCCTGGATCGCTTTCATCTGCTGGCGCAGGAAGAACTCGCGCTGGCCTTTGTCGATCTCCGACTGGACCTGCGACTGGATCTGGGTGCCGAGCTGGACGACCTCGAGCTCGCGGGCGAGGATCTGCGAGAGGCGCCGCAGGCGGGCGACGACGTTGATCTCCTCGAGCAGCTCCTGCTTCTCCTCCGTGCCGATGCGAAGAGCGCCGCCGATCAGATGCGCAAGCGCCGCCGGGTCGTCGATGTTTGCGACCGCCATCTGCAGCTCCTCGGGCAGGTAGGGGATCTGCTCGATGATCTCCGAGAAGGTGCGCTGCACGTTGCGGGTCAGGGCCTCCAGCTCGGTCCCGTCCTCGACCACGTCGGGGAGCTCGGCGATCCGCGCCACCAGGTAAGGCTCCTCGGCCACATACGGGCCCAGCTTCACCCGCTGGGTGCCCTGGACGAGGATGCGCAGCGTCCCGTCGGGAACCTTGAGCATGCGGGCGACGACGCCGACGACGCCGACGTCGTAGAGGTCCTCGGGACCCGGCTCCTCGTCCTCGGGGTCGCGGGCGGCGACCATCGCCAGCATCCGGTTGGCCCCGAGCACGTCGTTGACCAGCTTGATCGAGCGCTCCTGGCCGACGGCGAGCGGGGTCAGCGTCTCGGGGAAGGTGACCGTCTCACGCAGGGGCAGGACCGGCAACGCGTCGGGCAGCGGCTCGTCGATGCGGATCGCGTCCTCGGCGTCGAGCGGCGACTCGACCACCTCGAGCGCCGGGCTGCCCTCCATCACTCTCTTCCGATCGGGACGCGGCGGGTCGTCTCGGTGGGATCGCGCAACGGCAGGTCGATGCGCAGCACGCCGTCTTCGTAGTTGGCCGTCGCCTTCTCGGCATCGACGTCGACCTGAAGCTCGACGACTCGCCGGAACGGCCCGGACTCGATCTCGACCTGCTGGTAGACCCGGCCTTCCGTCTCCTGCACGTGCCGCTCGCCCATGATCGCGATCTGCCGCCCGCTCACCTCGATCCCGACCTCATCGAGCTTCACTCCCGCCAGATCGACCTTCACCACCGCCCGCTGCGGGTCGCCGCAGTAGTAGACGTCAACGTTTGGAGTGAAGCCCCGACTTCTCCTGCTGACGTACGTAGTCCTGGCCCAGGCGTAGAGATCGCGCTCCGGCATGAGGCAGAACAT
>Ga0268264_10003029_pt1 | contig 14572 bp, 12 predicted proteins | sample KBSSwiS32_FD_190357 | JGI IMG/M metagenome (GOLD analysis project Ga0268264, IMG submission 190357) | Switchgrass rhizosphere microbial communities from Kellogg Biological Station, Michigan, USA - KBS Switchgrass S3-2 (SPAdes) (version 2) | ecosystem: Host-associated > Plants > Roots >...
ATGGACAAGGACATGGACCCGAAGAACAAGAAGATCGCCGGCGGCATCGGTGCCGTCCTGGCCGTGGCCGCGACGCTGATCGGGGTCGACTTCAACCCGCCGTCGGTCGAGCAGTACACGAAGGACATGAACACGTGCGCGGCCCAGATTAAAGCCAACCAGCCGACCACGGCTTGTTCACCCGAGGTCGCCGCCCAAGCGCAGGACATCGCCAGGGATTCGAGCGCAGTGGCTGAAGCGACGAAGGACGCCGCGCACCCGGCCGGCCAGGATGTCGTGTACTGGATCGCCCCGGAGAACGGAGCCAAGAGGGCCGCGACGCCGCATGTCTTCCACATCTGCCAGGGCGTCAGTCCGCTGCGCGGCAAGGCCGTGAATCACGGCTCCGTGACGGTCGCCTATTCGGAGAACGCCACCCGCATCACCAAGCAAATTCCGATGGAGCAGAAGCAGTGCGGGTTCGCGAGTGCAAAGCCCGATAAAGCCGCCAGCCCGCCAGCAGCAGGATAGTTCAGGCCTTACTTCCCGCTAATATCGATTCCCACAAACTGCTCAGGTGCGTTGCCGCGCTTGACCAGCAGCAGCACGCTGCTTCGACCGGCTTTCCGTGTCGCGTCGACAACTGCGATCACCTGCGCGGGCGAGGTCACCAGTTGATTGTTGACCGAGATGATGAGGTCGCCGCGCTGGAGACCCTCGTCCGAAGCGTCGCTGTTGGGATCGACGGCCGTGATGATGACACCGTGCGCGTTGGGCGGAAGATTGGTTGCGCGCGCGAGTTCGGGGGTCAAGGTTGCGAGCGACAGGCCCAGTGCTTTTTGCGGAGCGACCGGAGCGGTTCCGCCGCTTCCTTGGGTCCCGCCGCTACCGCCGCCGACGATCTTGGCCAGGGCCTCCTCGGTCGGGCGCTGGTCGACGGTCACGTTGACGGTCATGCGCTTGCCGTTGCGGACGAGCTCGATCGGGACGCGCGAGTTGACCGTCGTATTGGCGACGAGGAAGGAGACGGTCTGGTCGGGCGTCACCTGCTGGTTGTTGACCCGGACGATGACGTCGCCCTGCTGGATTCCGGCGCGCGCCGCGGCTCCGCCCGGCACGACCGAGCGAACCAGCTCGCCGCCGCCTTTGGCGAGGCCGAGGGCAGCAGCGATCGAATCGTCGTCGAGCGGCTGGAGTCCGACGCCCAGATAGCCGCGCTGCGGGCGCTGACCGCGCATCAGCGAGTCGATCACCGGCTGGGCCAGCTCGGCGGGGATGGCGAGCCCGATCCCGACTGACGCTCCGGTCGGCGAGATCAATGCCGAGTTGATGCCGATGACGTTGCCGTTGAGGTCGAACATCGGCCCGCCGCTGTTGCCCATGTTGATGGCGGCGTCCGTCTGGATGTAGCGGTCGTAGGCGCCCGAACCGGTGATTCCGCGGTGAAGCGCGGAGATGATCCCGGCGGTGACGGTGCTGCCGACGCCATAGGGATCGCCGATGGCCAGGACCCAGTCGCCGACCCGGGCCTTGGTGCTGTCGCCCCATTGTACGAAGGGCAGGTTCCTGCCTTCGATCTTGAGCAAGGCGAGGTCCGACGTTTCGTCGCGGCCGACGATCCGCGCGGGATATTCCTTGCGGTCGGTGGTGATGACCGTGACGGTGTCGACCGTGCCGGTCCCGGTCAGCCCCTGGATTAGGTGGTTGTTGGTGACGATGTAGCCGTCGGGCGAAATCAGGAAGCCCGACCCGAGCGACCCGGCTTCGCGGGTGCGCGGCTGCTGTTGTTGCTGCTGCTGGTCGTTGCCGCCGCTGCTCCCGCTGCCGCCGTCGGGGCCGACCGGCTGGCCGAAGCGGCGGAAGAATTCCTCGAACGGGTCGCTTTGAGTCCGCACCGGAACGCGCTGCTTGGTCGAAATATTGACGACCGCGGGCTGGAGTTTAGCGACGAGGTCGGCGAACGATTGCGGCGCGCCCCTTGGCGCCATCACCGACGGAGAATTCTGCGCGACCTGGGCGCCGGCGCGGCCCGTGGCGAGCGAGAAAGCGGTTCCCCCCAAGAGCAAGGCCATGGCGACCCCATAGGCGTAGCGCACTTTTCCGGTCTCCTTCGAGGTCATGGATACTCCATCATTCCGGGGTTGACGCAAGGGCGCTTGTCCCTCGCGCGGCTGAATAGTGATTGAACGGTCAGTTATTAACGCGGCCGTCCAGTGAATTCCTTCAAATAGTCATTCTGCGGCGACAAAATGACGGTGGTCGGAGAAGGCTGCTTGCCGCCCTCGCCCACGAAGGTCGTGCGATAGCTCTGCATCGCACGGTAGAAATCGTAGAAATCGGGGTCCTTGCCGAAGCTCGCGGCATAAGTGCGCGCCGCCTGAGCGTCCGCCTCGGCCTGGATGATCTGCGCCTGCTTCATCCCCTGGGCGCGGATCGAGCGGGCTTCCTGCTCGCGCGCCGTGCGCATGCTGTCGTAGGCCGAATCGAGCGGCGCGCCGTCGGGCAGGTCGGTGCGCTTGATTCGCACGTCGACGATCTCGACCCCGTACTGACCGGCAATCCGGTTCAATGAGGTCCGGACATTGTCCATGATCCCCTGACGCTCGGGCGAGAGCAGGGCCGCGAACTCGATCTTGCCGAGCTCATTGCGGACTTCGGAGCCGAGGATCGGCCGAAGCTGGTCCTTGAGCTGCTCCTCCGTCCGGGCGCGGATGTACATCAGCAGCGGGTCGACGATGCGGTAGCGGGCGAAGGCGTCGACCTGTAGCCGGCGCTGGTCGGTCGACAGGACCTGCTGGGTCTGCATGTCGACATCGAGCACGCGCTTATCGATCCATACGAGTTGCTCAGCGAAGGGGATTCGCCAGGAGATTCCGGCGCCCGCCGCGCCGATCGGCCGGCCCCGCTCGTAATGGTTGAGGACCCGGACGGGCTTGCCGAAGCGGACGACGACCGCTTGCTTGGTTTCCGGAACGATCGGGAAGCTGCCGAGCAGGACCACAAGCAGGAACAGGCCGAGGATCGCCGTCAGGATCGGCCGCTCGCGGATGAAGGCGGTCATTGCGCGGCCTCCTTCTTCTGCTCTTTCTGGACCTGGGGCAGCGGAAGATATGGGGTGACCCCGGGCGCCTCGATGATCGTCTTGTCGACCTTGCCGAGCACCTGCTCCATCGTCTCGTAATACATGCGCCGGCGGGTCACCTCGGGCGCGAGCCTGTATTGCTCGTAGACCTTGTCGAACGCGGTTGACTCGCCCTGGGCCTTGGCCGTGATCTGGAGCGCATAGGCATTGGCCTGGTTGATGTAGGATTTGGCGTCCTGCTGCGCGGCCGTGACCTGTTTGAAGGCGTCATTCACGGCATCCGGCGGGTCGGCCTGTTTGATCGCGACGCCCTGGATCTGGATGCCTGAACGATAGCCGTCGAGGATCCGCTGCATTCCGTCGGCAACCTGAATCTCGATGTCGGCGCGTTTGTCGCCCATGGCGTCGGTCAGCGTAACCCGGCTGATCACCATCCGCATCGAGCTTTCGGCGACTTGCTTGATCGTCTCGTCGGGCTCGGCAAGCTGGAACAGGTAGAGCTCCGGCGTTCGAATGTTCCACCGCACAGTATAAGCGATGTCGATCAGATTCTGGTCTCCGGTCAGCATCAAATCCTCGCCGGTCGCCGACCCGAGATCGACGTTCCGGATGTTCTCGACGTCAATCTTCTTCACCCGGTCAATGGGTGACGGCAGCGTGAATCCGACCCCCGGACCGAGCGTGTAGCTGTAGCGGCCAAATTGCATGACGACGCCGCGCTCTCCCGGAGCGATCGAGTGGACCGAAGTGAACACGAGCCAGGCGAGAACCAGCGAAATGAACGCCCACAAGATGATCGAGGGGTTGAAATCCCCGGGCAGGCCGCCGCCGGAGAATCGCGCGCGTCCGCGGCGGAAAAACTCTTCGAGCGACGGCGCTGGATCGCCCGGACCCCCGGATGACCGCTTGCGCCGTCGCGGAGGCTCGCCCCACGGGCCGCCGCCTTCGGAGGGCGGCGGTTCTTCGTCGCCACCGCTCGATCCCCACGGCCCCTTGTTGTCGGCGAACAAGCCGCGGGCGCGGGCGCCCCACCCGAGAAAGATGTTCATGGGACGGAGTATAGGAACCCGCTCGCACGAAAAACAGTGGCAAGCGGCAGCGCGCTCCCTATGTCCCCGGCGATGGCCGACGAGAGCGACGTCCTGGACGCACTTCCGCATGCCGAGCGGATCCGCTCGCGCAAGTTGATCGGCGGAGTCGCGACGGTGATCGCGGACGCAAGCGGCCTCCCGAAGGCGCAGCGCGATCGACTCGAGCGCGAGCTTCACGACGCCGCGCTTGCGCTTCCGGGCGTAACCGAGGCCCGGATCGCGGTGACGGCGGCGGAGCCGAGCCGGACCTTGATCGCCATCGGCAGCGGCAAAGGCGGTGTCGGTAAATCGACCGTCGCGGCCAATCTCGCGATTGCAATGGCGCGGGCGGGCAAGAAGGTCGGGCTGGTCGATGCCGACGTCTACGGCCCGTCGCAACCGACTCTCCTCGGTTCGAGCGAGAAGCCCACGGCCGAGGACGACCGCCTAATTCCAGTCGCGGCGCATGGGTTGAAATTCCTGTCGCTAGGCCACCTGGTATCACCCGGCCATGCGCTCGCCTGGCGCGGGCCGATGGCGACGGGCGCGCTCGCCAAGCTGATCGACGCCGACTGGGGAGACGCCGAGCTGCTGATCGTCGACCTGCCGCCCGGCACCGGCGACGTGCAGCTATCGCTGATCCAACGCTCGCGGCCGGCAGGGGCGGTGATCGTGTCGACCCCGCAGGACCTGTCGCTGATCGATGCGAGGCGCGCGGTCGACCTGTTCAACAAGATGAGCGTGCCGATCCTCGGAATCATCGAAAATATGGCAACCTACGAATGCCCGCATTGCGGAGGAGAGTCGCACCCGTTCGGCACCGGCGGAGCGGAAGCCGCCGCGGCGGAATTGGGCGTGCCCTTCCTCGGGCGGCTCCCCCTGTCGCTGACGATTCGAGAGGAGTCCGACGGCGGCAGGCCGCCGGCTGCCTCGGGCGGACCGGAATCGGACGCGTTCGCCGCCATTGCCGCGAAACTGTTGGAGGCAGTGGCGCATTGAGGCCCTGACAAGGAGCGCACAATGCCGCTGACGAGCGACGAGGACATCAGAGAGCTTCTTACCGGTGCCCGGACGATCGCCGTCGTCGGCGCCTCCGATCGGCCGAACCGGCCGTCCTACGGGGTGATGAGGATCCTGCAGGACCACGGCTACCGCGTGCTCCCGGTCAACCCGCAGATCACCGGCGAGCATGTCCACGGCGAGTTCGTCTGGCGCGAACTCGCGCAAGTTGGGCTGCCGATCGACATCGTCGACATCTTCCGACGTCCCGAGGCGGCCGGCGACGCGGTCGACCAGGCGATTTTCGTCGGCGCGAAGGCGGTCTGGATGCAGATCGGCGTAATCAACGAGGAAGCAGCGGCGCGCGCGGAAGCTGCGGGCCTCAAGGTGGTGATGGACCGCTGTCCAGCTATCGAAATTCGGCGGCTGGGTGTGCCCAAGGTTGCCGCCGAAACTTGAAATTCCTCCCTGCGAGCGGAGCTCGTGGGGAGGGGAACCATCCACCGCAGAGTGGATGGTGGAGGGGTAGAAAACGTCTGCGCCAGTTACCCCTCCACCATGCTGCGCATGGTTCCCCTCCCCATCTCGGATGGGGAGGAATTAGGCGGCCGCAACGGCCATCTCCGGCACCAGGATGGTCGGCGCGTCGATCCCGCGGCGGAGTTCGAGGTCGGACGCGGGCTCTAGCGAAGCGAACATGTCGATGAGGTTGGAGGCGATCGTGATTTCGGCCACCGGCTCGGCGATCTCTCCGCCCCGAACCATGAAGCCGACGGCGCCGCGGCTGTAATCGCCGGTGACGGGATTCACGCCTTGGCCGATCAGCTCGATCACGAGGACGGCTTCGGGGAAGGCAGCAAGCAGCTCTTCCCGACTGCGCGTGCCCGCTTCCATGAAAAGGTTGCTGGGGGTTGCGCTCGGCGCCCCGCCCACGCCGCGTGCCGCATGGCCCGTTGGTTCAATTCCGAGCTGCCGCGCGGACGCACTCTCGGTCATCAGGCTGGCAAGGATCCCGTCCCGCACGAATTCGCGGCGAGCAACGCGTACGCCTTCCGCGTCGAAGGGGCGCGAACGAAGCCCGCGGAGTCGCAATGGGTCGTCGACGATCGTTACTCCGCGCGCGAAACCCTGCCCGCCGAGCCGGTCTTGAAGGAAACTGGTCTTGCGAGCGATCGCGGATCCGCTGATCGCGCCTGCCAAATGTCCGAGCAGCGAGGAAGCGACGCGCGGTTCGAACAGCACCGGATATTTGCCGGGCTTCGGCCGCATTGGATTGAGCCGGGCGACGGCGCGTTCACCCGCCTGCCGGCCGATTGCGGCGGCGGCTTCGAGATCTTCAAGATGGCGCGCGCTGTGCCAGTCGTGGTCGCGCTGCATCGTGGCGCCTTCGCCCGCGACCACCGACGCCGAACAGCCGTGGCCAGTCGAGCCGTAGGCGCCTGAAAAGCCGTGAGAAGTTGCGAGCGCGAGGGTCGAGGCGGACGCCCTTGCGCCGGCGCCGCTCGAATTGGTGATTCCCGATACGGCGAGGGCGGCCGATTCGGCCTCGAGCGCGCGCTCGCGAAGCTCCGCCGGATCGGGTTCGCGGGGATCGATGGAATCGAGGAACGGCAGCTCGCCGTCCTGCAAGAGCTCGGGAGGAGCAAGGCCGGCATAGGGGTCTTCGGGCGCCTCTTGGGCCATAGCCAGGCATCGTTCGACCAGGGTCGACAAAACGTCATCGGACAAATCCGACGAAGCTACGGTGGCGGATTGCTGCCCGACGAAGAGTCGCAGGCCGATCCCTTCGCCCTCCGAACGGCTGATATCCTCGAGTTCGCCCAGGCGTACCTGGACGCCCGAAGAGCGATCGCCGACGTAGAGCGCGTCAGCCGCGCTGGCGCCCGCGGCCATGCCGCGCTCGACGAGGGATGTAGCGATTCGGCGGGCGTCTTCGGGAGATTGCATGACGAGAGGCGGTTAGGCGGCGTCGTCGAAATTTCCTAGGCCGTCATGCTGAACTTGTTTCAGCATCCATTCTGGAGGCGCACGCAGCCATTCTCGAAAATGGATCCTGAAACGAGTTCAGGATGACGAGCTGAGGCCGACGACCAGCATCGCGAGAAAGATGAGAAAGCCGCACGTGCGGTTCGAGCGGAACAGCTTGAGCGCGAGCTCGCCGTCGGCCGGATCGGCGCGCAACGCCTGATTGGCAAGATGAAGCGCTGCCGGAACGAGCGCAACGAGTGCGATCCAGTCGGCACGAACCAGCCAGATCGCAGCGCCCCAAAGAGCGAGCGCGAGCGCATAGCAGAGGGCGATCCCAATCGGCGCCCGGTCGCCGAGCCTCCTGGCCGACGATTTCACTCCGACCAAGGCGTCGTCCTCGATATCCTGGATCGCGTACAAAGTGTCGTAGCCGATCACCCAGGCGATGCTTCCGAACCACAGGATCACCGCCGGCCAGTCGAGGCGACCGGTCACCGCCGGCCAACCAACCAGCGCCCCCCAGGCGAAGACCAATCCCAGCCATGCCTGCGGCCACCACGTGATTCGCTTCATGAACGGGTAGGCGGCGACCGGCGCGATACTCGCGAGCGCAATGACTGCCGCCGTGGCGCTGAGCTGAAGCAGGACAAATAATCCCACCAGGCAAAGCGCGCCGATCAGCAGCCACGCCGAGCGAAGGGAAACGCGGCCGCTTGCGAGTGGGCGCAGACGCGTGCGTTCCACCTTCCGGTCGAGATCCCGGTCGACGATGTCGTTGTAGACACAGCCGGCGCTACGCATGGCGAAAGCGCCGAGCGCGAGCCACAGGAACAGGTCCCAGCGTCCGTCAACGCCGGCGAGCGCAATGCTCCACGCGCATGGCCAATAGAGCAGCCAGGTGCCGATCGGGCGGTCGAGCCGCATCAGGCTTGCGAACGGGCGGAGCCGCGGCGGAAGTGCGCCGATGAACCCGCGCCGCTCGCTGTCTGGTACGATGTCGGTGGCGATGCTCACGAATGGCTGCATATGCCGACCATCCACCTTCGTTAAGTATTCTCGGTTCCGCAACGGGCGTATTTGGCCCGCCGGGCGTGAGTCGCCTGTTTCGAGTGCCGAAGGGGATTTGAAATGATCAAAGGTTTCGCAATGTGTGCATTGGTTTTAGGGGCCGGTGCGATGGCCGCGTCAACAGCGGCTCTTGCCGGCGAGATCAAGGGCCCTCCGCCGGCCGGCAATTACACCGGCACGGAACTGGACATAAATTCGCGCTCGGTTTGCGCATTCTCGGGACTAAACGATTCACCGCTTGGTGATCCCGCCTTTGGTGATCCGGGCGGCATCACACAATCGTTCGGGTCTTTCTTGGCCAGTTCAGGCTTCCCGGTTAGCGATCTGGATCCGACCAGCGACTTCTTGAGTCCGGGTTTCGCGTGCAACCCCACGCGTGGGGAGGATCTTCACGGCGGCTGATCCGGCCAACTGTCCGCAAGCCATCGTCAGTTTCGCTCCCGTAGCGGATATTCGCCTAGCCAGCTAAGCCGCGCCGATGCCCGCGACCCCTGCCTGGCCGACGAGAAGTCTGCCCCGCCTGTTCGCGCGCAAGCTGCTCGCGCAGTGGACGGAGGTGGAACTCGATGGCGCACCGGCTCACTATCTGGCCAATGTTCTTCGCCTGAAGGAGGGGGCGGACGTACTGATGTTCGATGGCCAGTCGGGCGAATGGCTGGCGAAGATCGTCCTGGCGCGAAAGGGCCGCCTCAAACTCAGGGTTGAGCGAAAGACCCGCGATCCCGAGACCATCCCCGACGTCTGGCTCGCTTTCGCTCCGGTGAAGCGCTCGCAGACCGATTGGCTGGTCGAGAAAGCGACCGAGCTCGGCGCGGCTCGGCTGATCCCGGTCATGACCCGGCGCACGGTCGCCGATCGGGTCAAGCTCGAGCGGTTGGAGGCCATCGCAATCGAAGCCGCCGAACAATGCGGGCGGACGGTGCTGCCTGAAATCGCCGAGCCGCTGCCACTCGCTCGCTTGCTTGGTGAGCGCGATTCCGGGCGAACGCTCTACTTTGCGGACGAGGCCGGCGGGCAACCCGCTGCCGAGGCATTCAAGAGCGGGCCCGCATTGATCCTGACCGGGCCAGAAGGGGGATTCACGGAAGAGGAGCGGGCGGCCATCAGGGCTTCTCCCGATGCCGTTCCAATCTCGCTCGGCCCGCGCATCCTCCGCGCCGAGACAGCCGCGCTTGCCGCGCTTGCCGCCTGGATGTCGGCCGTGGGCGACTGGCGCACATAAGTCGCTTGTCGAGCGATAAACCAGAAGTGCTGGCATCGTTTCGGGGGCGCGGCTAAGCGCCGCCGCGCATGACGCAACGTACGGAAACCAGCGAAGGCCCGCCGATCGAGAGCCGCGCCGACCTGTTGTCGGTGTTCGCGGACGGCGAGAAGCCGCGGGAGCAGTGGCGCATCGGCACCGAGCACGAGAAGTTCGTCTATCGCTGCGCCGACCGTCGAGCGCCGTCCTATGAAGAGCCCGGCGGAATCCGCGACCTGCTGATGGGCCTCACCGAGTTCGGGTGGGAGCCGGTGATCGAAGGCGGCAACGTCATCGCGCTGAAGGGCGCGGACGGCGCCGTCAGCCTCGAGCCCGCCGGCCAGTTCGAACTTTCGGGAGCGCCGCTCGAAAACCTTCACCAGAGCTGTTCCGAGGCCGCGCGGCATCTCGGCCAATGCAAGATGATCGGCGACCGCCTGGGGCTCGGCTTCCTCGGCACCGGCATGTGGCCGGACAAGGCGCGCTCCGACCTGCCGGTCATGCCCAAGGGCCGCTACGCCATCATGCTCAATTACATGCCCAAGGTCGGTACCCTCGGGCTCGACATGATGCTCCGCACCTGCACGATCCAGGTGAACCTCGATTATTCATCGGAAGCCGACATGGTGAAGAAGTTTCGCGTCGGGCTCGCGCTTCAGCCGGTCGCGACCGCGCTCTTCGCCAATTCCCCCTTCACCGAAGGCAAGCCCAACGGCTTCAAGAGCTTCCGAAGCCACATCTGGGAAGACACCGACCCGGATCGTACGGGCATGCTGCCGTTCGTTTTCGAAGAGGGCTTCGGGTACGAGCGCTATTGCGACTATGCGCTCGACGTGCCGATGTATTTCGTGTTCCGGAAGGGCAAATATATCGACGTCGCGGGCCGTAGCTTCCGCGATTTCCTCGACGGAAAGCTGCCCGAACTCCCGGGTGAGAAGCCGCGGCTCACCGACTGGGTCGATCATCTGTCGACCGCCTTTCCCGAGGTGCGATTGAAGAGCTTCCTCGAGATGCGGGGCGCGGACGGCGGACGATGGAGCCGTATCTGCGGACTTCCGGCCTTATGGGTGGGCCTGCTTTACGACCAACAGTCGCTCGATGCCGCCTGGGACCTGGTCAAGGACTGGGACATCGCCGAGCGCGAGCGGCTGCGCCACGAGGTGCCGAGGTTGGCGCTGGGTGCCACGACCCCCGACGGCCGCTCGATGCGCGATTTCGCAAGCGATGTTCTCGACATCGCGGCCGACGGCCTAACCCGCCGGGCGAGGCTTAACAGCGCCGGCGACAATGAGGGCGGCTTCCTCGATCCATTGCGCGATGTTGTTGCAACGGGCATGACTCCGGCCGATCGTTTGCTTCAGAAATATCACAACGAGTGGGGCGGCGACGTCTCGCACATCTACGAGGAATTCAGCTTCTGATGGACATGCCCGCCAGCACGCGCCGAACGCTCTACCCGGAGATCCAGCCCTACGAGACCGGCATGCTCGATGTCGGCGACGGCCACAGCCTTTATTGGGAGTTGTCCGGCAATCCGAACGGCAAGCCGGTGGTGTTTCTGCACGGCGGGCCGGGCGCGGGCAGCAGTGAGAAGCACCGGCGTCAGTTCAACCCCGACAAGTACAAGATCCTGGTCTTCGACCAGCGCGGCTGCGGCAAGTCGAAGCCCTATGCCGAGCTCGAGGCAAACACGACTTGGCACCTGGTCGAGGACATCGAGAAGCTGCGGACTGAGGTCGCGAAGGTCGACAAATGGATGGTGTTCGGCGGCTCATGGGGCTCGACCCTCGCCTTGGCCTACGCCGAGACCCACCCCGAGCGGGTGACTGAGCTGGTGCTGCGGGGCATCTTCCTGTTCCACCAGGGGGAAGTCGACTGGATGTACAAAGCCGGCGGCGCTTCCCAGCTGTTCCCCGACAAGTGGGAAGACTATGAATCCGTTATCCCTGAAGGCGAACGCGACGACCTCGTCGCCGCCTATCACCGACGTTTGTTCGGTACAGACCAGACCGAGCAGATGCGTGCGGCGCGAGCGTGGTGCAAATGGGAAGCCGACATCGTCAGCTTGCTTCCCAATCCCGAGAATGTCGAGGATTTCACCGATCAGAACACGGCCGTCGCCACGGCGCGGATCGAATGCCAGTACATGATCAACCTCGGTTGGCTCGAGGACGGTCAGCTTTTGCGGGACATCGGACGCCTTCGGGGCATCCCCGGGGTGATCGTCCAGGGGCGCTACGACTGCTGCACTCCGCCGATGGCGGCCTGGCAGCTCAAACAGGCTTGGCCCGACGTCGAGCTTAATATCGTGCCCGACGCGAGCCACATGTACAACGAGCCCGGCATCCTCGACGGCCTGATCCGCGCCACGGACAGATTCGCCGGAGCCTGAACTTTAGCTGTTGATTGTCTCCCCGAACGGCTGAATACAGGCCGATGTAACGGTCCTGTAACGTATGCGGGTTCGCACGCGTTCGACCGACAATTGGGGGACTACCATGCGCTATTTCCTGTCGTCGATTTCGACGCTGGCGCTCGCCAGCGCATTCGCCACACCTGCCGCCGCCCAATCGACTGCGGCCCCGCCAGCCGCGGCGCCCGCCGCCGGCGACCAGCAGGGCGGAGTCCAGGAGATCGTCGTTACGGCGCAGCGCCGTGCGGAGAATGTCCAGGACGTTCCCGTCTCGGTCGGCATCGTTGACCGGCAGCAGTTGGCGGCGATCAACACCGGCGGCGCGGATATCCGCGGCCTTTCCGGACGGGTGCCGAGCCTCAACATCGAAAGCTCGTTCGGCCGGACCTTCCCCCGCTTCTACATCCGCGGGCTGGGCAATACCGACTTCGACCTCAATGCGTCGCAGCCGGTCAGCGTGGTCTACGACGACGTGGTCCTCGAAAATCCGATCCTCAAGGGCTTCCCGGTGTTCGATCTCGACGGGGTCGAAGTTTTCCGGGGGCCGCAGGGCACCTTGTTCGGCCGCAACACGCCGGCAGGTATCGTCAAGCTCGACCCTGTCCATCCGGGCAGCAGCCGCGATTATGCGCGGGTCAGCTACGGCAGCTATTCGACGATCAATGCCGAAGGTGGCGTCGGCGCCGAGCTCGAGGACGGACTTGCCTTCCGCCTCTCGGGGCTCTGGCAACACCGCAACGACTGGATCGACAATCTCGACGAGCCGGGCAAGCACAATCTCGAAGGATACAATGATGTCGCGCTGCGCGGGCAGCTCCAGTTCAAGCCGAGCAATTCGCTAACCGTCCGACTGGTCGGACAGCTGCGCGATCTCGATGGCGACGCTCGCATCTTCCGTGCCAGCTCGTTCATTCGCGGAAGCAACAAGCTCGTTGGAGCGGACGGCGGCAGTTTCAAGCGCAACGAGGTGCGCTCCGACGGCCTCAATTTCCAAAAGCTCAAGACCCAGAATCTCGCGGGCACGATCTCCTACGACTTCGGGCCGGCGACCATCCATTCGGTCACCAGCTACTGGCACGGCACCCTGAAGAGCCGCGGCGACATCGACGGCGGATTCCTGTGCTGCAACATCCCCGGCTCCGGACCCAATCCCATCGCCTTCCCGGCTCAAAGCCAGGACAATGTGCCAAGCCTCGACCAGTTCACCCAGGAACTCCGCGTCGCGTCGAACAATACCGAAGGGTTCGGCTATCAGGCCGGCATTTTCTATTTCAACGAGAACCTCAACATCGAGAGCTTCGATTTCTCGAACCCGACCGACCTGTCGCCGGCGGCGATCGTCAACCAGCGCCAGGACGCGTCCCACCAGGGGATCTTCGGCTCGGTCAATTACAAGTTCGGACATGGCACGACCCTGACGGCAGGCGCCCGCTGGAACCACGACAAGAAGAAGCTTGTCGCGGAGCGGCTATTCGACATCCGCCCGCTGTTCGTCGGCGGCGGACCGGTGCCCGAGACGACCACCAAGGTCCACGACAGTCAGGTAACCTGGGACGTCAGCGCGCTCCAGGAGATCAATCCGGACATCAACGTCTATGCTCGCGTCGCGCGCGGTTATCGCGCCCCTGCGATCCAGGGCCGGATCTTGTTCACTCGCACTGTGACGACCGCCAAAAGCGAGACGACCATGTCGTACGAAGCGGGTTTCAAGACGCTGTTGCTGGACCGGAAGCTGCGCTTCAATTTCGACGTCTATTATTTCAAGACCAAGGACTTGCAGCTTTCCGCGGTCGGCGGGAACACGAATGCCAACCTGCTGCTAAACGCCGATGCCGTGAAGGGTCATGGTTTCGAGGCAGAGCTCGAAGCACGGCCTGCGCGCGGCCTGACGATGACGGCGGGCGTCAGTTATAACAATACGAAGATCCACGATAGCGATCTTACCGTCGCTGCGTGCGGTGCGACGCGCCTCGACACCTTTCCGAACGTCTCGTTGTGCACGATCCTTGACCCGATCGTCGTCCCGGCAGCGCCCTTCTCGTCGGCGATCGTCAACATCAACGGCAACTCGCTGCCGCAGGCGCCCAAATGGACGCTGAACTGGACCGCCGGCTACGAATATCCGGTCGGCCCGGGCAGTATCTATGCCTACACGGATTGGTATTACCGCTCGAAGATCCACTTCTTCCTCTACCGCTCGGTCGAGTTCAGCGACGACCATGAGCTGCAGGGCGGATTGAGGATCGGCTACAAGACCGACCGCTTCGACGTCGCCGGGTTCGTTCGGAACATCACCAACGACAAGAGCGCGGAATCGGGCATCGACTTCAACAATTTGACGGCGATGGTCAACGAACCGCGGATCTGGGGTGTCGAGCTCGGAGTGAAGTTCTAGTCGCCCGGATGATAGACCCGCTTAGTGTGGCCGCCCAGCTGGTCGGGGTAGAAATAGACTTCGCGCAGATTGCCTGAGGCGTAGCGCTGCGCCTCGTCGTTGAAGTGCGGCGAAGCGGGATGGCCGCTTTCGCCGCCGGCGGTCACGGCATGCGCGCGAAGCCGCTTCCCGAATTCGATGACCGCGACGAAGCTGTTGCCGTAATTGCCGTACCAGCGCTTCGTTCCCTTGCGCGGTTCGGACCGGAAGGAGGCGAGCGAACCCCAGCGGCCTTCGCCGAACGGCACCGCGATGCTGGGCTCAGCGTCGCTATATGGTGGATCGATCGCGTTGGAGATGCGCTGGAAGCGGTTGATCT
>Ga0268264_10003033_pt1 | contig 14561 bp, 11 predicted proteins | sample KBSSwiS32_FD_190357 | JGI IMG/M metagenome (GOLD analysis project Ga0268264, IMG submission 190357) | Switchgrass rhizosphere microbial communities from Kellogg Biological Station, Michigan, USA - KBS Switchgrass S3-2 (SPAdes) (version 2) | ecosystem: Host-associated > Plants > Roots >...
GTTATGCCTTCATCATCGGAATAATAAGGATAATCCTGAGCATTATAAAATCCCAATATTCTGCCCGTTGGTTGCAATGCAAGAGCCACAAAAGATGGAGTTTCTGGCAAGCAGCCTGAATGATACCAACCTTTGACCGGTGCGATTCCAGTTGCAGTAACGCCAACGGAATCCCGTGGTACTCCTGATGAGTCAATCAATATAGCTTTTAAAGACTGTGTGCCGACAGTGCCGTTCAATATCCAATAATAAGATACCTGCAGCACATCGTTACCGTTATTTTTGCCAATTGGCACCTGTGTAGATTGAATATTATTGTCGCAATCGTACACTTCATATTTTACGAAACCGTACGATACGGTGTCATTACGATAAGTCATTTTGAAGTAGATGTAATCTTTAAGCGGATTGCCGATCGTATCAGATTGACCACCGCCGGAAACGAGGGTAATTTTATAAGCGCCCGAAGAAGTAGACGTGGTGTTGGACGCATTATTTTTTTTGCAGCTGAATGGCAACAATGCAATCAGCAGGATAAATGGGGTTGGCAGCCGGTTCATGGTGCGATAATAAATCTAAATGTGAAAAATTAGCACTCACTAGTAGGGCTTTGATTGCGTCGTAACGAAAGATAAATAAAAAAAGGATCACAAAGTTGTGATCCTCTATTTTGCTTGCGTTTATTAGATAAAATACTTTATTCTGTTCTCAAACTCTTCACCGGATTCGCCCTTGCCGCTTTTATTGCCTGGAAGCTGATGCTCACAAGCGCAATAACGATTGCAGCTAGTCCGCCAATAAGAAATAACAACCAACTGATGTCGATTCGATAAGCATAATTTTGTAGCCATTGGTGCATGTAATACCAGGCGATGGGTGTCGCAATCACGAATGCAATTGCGATAAGTATGACAAATTCCTTTGAGAACACATAAACAATACTGGCAGTGCTGGCACCAAGTACTTTACGGATACCAACTTCTTTTATTCGCTGGACCGCCATGAATGAAGCCAAACCATACAACCCAAGACAGCTCAGGAATATCGCGATTGCTGCAAAAATTTTATACAACTGTGCTAACTGATTTTCCTGTTTGTAAAAACTTTCGATTTTATCATCAAGGAACTTGTACTCATAAACGTAATTGGGAAATGTTTGCTCCCATACTTTTTTAACTGATTGCATTGTTGAAGACATGTTGTTCGTTGCAAGTTTTATTGCTGCCTGTCGGTACATGGTGATGTTTGTAGTAACAAGCAATGGTGCAAGACCCTGGCGAAGAGACCTGTCATTAAAATCTTTCAGCACACCAACAACTGGCAATTTTATTAAGCCATTATATATACTTATTTCTTTGTTCAGTATATCTTCCGGTTTTTTGAGCCCTAAACTTTTCACGAGTGATTCATTCACTAAGAATTCTCTTGTTGGATCGGAAGGTTGCAGATTTCTTCCCGCAACCAATTGTAATTTGTACGTCGGTACAAATTCGTTGTCGGCGAATTTGGTTATCGCCTGGAAATCCTCATCTTTTGCCGCGTGGTCAAACTTGAACGTACTCCACATATCATTGTCGTCTTCAACCGGGGTGTGGGAACTAAAGCTTACTGCCTGCACGCCGTTTACTGACAATAATTGTTGCCTCAAATAATTCGCAAGCTTGCTGGCAGTACTATCCGGGCGGAAAGGAACATTTACAATCGCATCTTTGTCGAAACCCAACGGCTGAGTCATAAAATAATTCATCTGCTTAACAATGATAAGCGTTCCAATGATCAGGGCTTGTGCAATGATGAATTGAAACACTACCAATCCTCTTCTTAACGAAATTCCCTTCGAGGCATTTACCGTAAGCTTACTCTTTAATGCATTGACAGGGTTGAAACGAGATAGTACAATCGACGGATAAAATCCAGCGAGTGCGGTTACGACCATCGTTACACTCAAAAGAAATAAAATAATTGCCGGGTTATTTAATATGTTGAATGAAAGCGACAGTTCCAGAAGCTGATTTAAAGACGGCAATGCAAGAATTGTAATTCCTACTGCAATCAATACGGCGCTTGTAACAATCATGAATGTTTCAATGATGAATTGAATTTGCAATTGAAATTTATTGCTTCCCAAAACTTTTCTTACGCCAACTTCCTTTGCACGATTAACGGCTTGCGCAGTCGAGAGGTTGATAAAGTTTACGCAGGCAATCAGCAGGATGAATGCTGCAATCAGCCACAAAACATTCAGCAACTCATGACTGATTGTTTTGTTGCTATAATTACCTGCTATGGAATCATAGTGCACAGCGCTTAGCGGCTGTATAACATACGCATCCTTTTTTCCGGGAATCTGAACTTTTTGAGAGTATGCTCTTAACTGCTGATTAAAATTGTCAACAGAAATATTTGGCGGCATTAAAACGTAGCAACCAAAATCAGGGGCTGTTCCATTCCAATCTGGATTTGCAAAACCGTATTTCTCATCTCCTGTAAAATCTGTTCCCCAGGCGGCTACAAGTTTCAGCTGAAAATCTGAATTTGCGGGTATAGTCGCGAGGACGCCCGAAACTTTCAGACCCACTGGAGGGAATTGAAATAATCCTGGCCCGACGCGATAAGTTCCTGTCAGTTTCACCGTTTTACCAACTGCTTGTTGCCAATCACCAAAGTATTTTTCTGCAGTCTCTTTTGTAAGCAATACGTTATTCGGATCATTTAGAGAGGCATACGAACCCGCGAGGAGGGGAAAATCAAATATGTTGAAGAACGAAGGATTTGTATAAAACAAACCGCTCTGCTCCTTAAAATTTTTTATTGGGGCGCCATTCGCATCGAGTGTTTGTATTTCATCGTTATGACTTGCATAGATCGGGGCCAATTGTTCCAACTGAGGAAAAGCCGTTTTTAATCCCGTAGGCAACGGAAAAGGAACATTTCTGCCATAAGAAGTCGTTGCTGCATCTGCATTATGATATTCGGTTAGTACGCGATAGACGCGGTCTTTCTTCGAATGAAAATTATCGTAGCTCGTCTGAAATTGTATGATGATAAAAATCATCATGCACACGGCAATACCAACTGCTAAGCCAGCAATGTTAATGGTGGCGTAACTTTTGTTTCGGACCAAACTTCTAAATGCGGTTTTGAAATAGTTTTTAAGCATGAGAGAGGATTTACGATTTGTTTTCTCAGTTAACAATTCCTTTTGATATCCGGGTCATTATAACGACGACAAAAATATCGGCCAAATATATCGAAGAATATGCCAGTTGAACTAAAATCTGATAGTCAACGCACTGAGAATGCCGCAAGCTACGAAGCTGTTCGGATTTGATACAATCGATGTCCGCTAGTGGTCTTGACCGGTGTTGAATTATTTTTTGATTTTTTTCCATTCCAAAGGCAAAATAATCCATCAATATTTTGAACACTGGTGTTTAAATTTGGTTATTAAGTGCAACATGGCAGATGTTACGTTAAAAGAACGGTTTTCGGCATTAGGTAATCTCCCGGCGTTTTTTAAGTTGGTATGGAAAACAAGTCCTTCACTTACCGTCGCCACGGCTCTCATACGTGTTGTTCGTTCAGCGATTCCCGTTAGTATTTTATATGTCGGCAAATTGATCATTGACCTGGTGGTCCATTTAAATAAGGGAGGAAGCGATGTTCATACTTATTTGTGGCAACTTGTAGCGATTGAATTCGGACTGGCGATCTTGTCGGATGCGTTGGGAAGGGCTTCTACTTTAATAGATAGTTTACTCGGCGATCTTTTTTCGAATTATACTTCGATTCAAATTATGGAGCATGCCGCGAGATTGGATTTGGAACAATTCGAGGATTCTAATTTCTACGACAAGCTTGAAAGAGCGAGACAACAAACAATTGGGAGAACCATTTTACTTTCCCAAGTACTAAGCCAGATGCAAGATCTGATTACTATGGGATTCTTAGCAGCGGGTTTGATTATGTTTAATCCCTGGCTGATCGTCTTACTCTTCGTCGCGGTGCTTCCGGCATTTATCGGGGAAGCATACTTTAATGACCAAACATATTCACTCAGTCGAAGACAAACGCCTGAAAGAAGAGAGCTGGACTATGTCCGCTACATTGGCGCAAGTGATGAGACGGCAAAAGAAGTGAAACTATTTAACCTGGCAGGGTTTCTAATTGATCGCTTCAAACAACTCTCACAAACTTTTTATGTAGCCAATAAAAAACTCGCATTCAAAAGATCGCTCTGGGGAACTGCCTTTTCACTCTTTGGAACACTGGGATACTATGGTGCTTATGTTTATATTATCTATAAAGCAATCGATGGAAAAATCACCATTGGCGACTTAACGTTTCTTGCCGGTTCCTTTCGGCAGTTACGTGCGTTACTGGATGCAATTTTATCGCGGTTCACATCTGTATCACAGGGAGCCATTTATTTAAAAGACTTCTTTGATTTTTTTCAGATTCAACCTACGATTATACCATCATTAAAGGCATTACCATTTCCTAATCCAATTAAGCAAGGATTTGTATTTGAAAACGTAAGTTTCAAGTATCTGAACTCGGACGTCTGGGCTAATCGCCATTTGAATTTTTCACTTCCCATTGGAGAGAAGTTGGCATTAGTGGGTGAAAACGGTGCGGGCAAAACAACGCTGGTAAAATTGTTGGCGCGACTGTATGATCCAACCGAAGGAAGGATCTTATTAGATGGTCGCGATTTGCGTGAATACAATTTGACCGAGCTAAGGAAAAATGTCGGTGTCATTTTTCAAGATTATATCCGATACCAGATGACCGTTTCCCAAAACATTGCTGTCGGGAATATTGATGAAAAAGAAAACAAAGAGTTGATCGAGCTATCAGCAAGGAAAAGTTTGGCGGATCGTTTGGTGGAAAGACTTGCAGGCAAATACGATCAGGCCCTTGGTAAACGTTTTAACCAGGGCGTCGAACTTTCAGGGGGAGAATGGCAAAAAATAGCGTTGGCAAGAGCTTACATGAAGGATGCGCAATTATTAATTTTAGATGAACCCACTTCAGCGCTAGATGCAAGAGCCGAGTACGAAGTATTCCAGCGTTTCTCTGAGCTTACAAAAGGGAAAACTGCTGTTTTGATCTCTCATCGTTTCTCAACCGTGCGAATGGCGGACCGGATTCTGGTCCTGGACAAAGGCGAACTGTTGGAGATCGGCAGCCATGAAGAACTTTTGCAAAAAGGCGGAAGGTATGCGGAGTTATTTAATCTACAGGCAATGGGTTATCAATAGAAGAAATTACAAAAGACAAAAAATACTTTTATTTTACTTGCGCAAATACGAATTAGGAGCATTATATGAAAAAAATATTTTCGAAAGGAATGCTGACTCTCTATCTCCTGATAATAATCTGGTTAGTGTTATTCAAATTTTCATTTCACATATCGTCAAAACTAAACGTTCATCATAGAAGTTTGAATTTGATTCCGTTTGCAGCCCCTTCAATTATAGATGGAAAAATCAATTACGGGGAGATGGTTTACAATTGCATCTTCTTTATTCCTCTTGGGTTACTGTTAAGTGTCAATTTCAAAAACGCTGGATTTTTGAGCAAGCTTGTTTTTATAATGGTATTCAGCGTTACTCTTGAATTAATTCAATATGTATTCGCGATTGGGGCGACAGACATCACTGATGTCATTACAAATACTATTGGAGGGTTCCTCGGTTTGATCTTGTATAGTGTAAGCAGCAACTATATTAATACTGAAAAACTAGACCGGGTTATTATTTTTTCTGGAATATTTTTGTTCGTAATATTTGTCTCCATTCACGGCAGTCATTTTTTACGAAGGCCATCGAGGCAAAAACTCAGCGACCGCGCATCCGAAAATGCCCAGGCATGGTCTGTTTCATTTTCCCCGCCATCTGCCGGACTCGGCTAAAATCACCGATACTAAACCAGTTTACTTATGTTCGGAAGTAACTTTCCATGCCTGTTCTCTTCGGCGAAAAATTTTCTCAATTGGGCAAGCATCATCTAAATTTAAAAATGGTGAATTGAAATTAAAGTAGGAAATTAGTAGAATACATAATTATAATCCCATGGCAACAATAAATCTGAACGTAAACGGTAAAAAACAAACCGTTAACGTAGATCCAAAAACACCTGTATTGTGGGTGCTTCGTGACCACCTTGGTCTTGTTGGAACGAAATTCGGATGTGGCATGGCGCAATGTGGTGCATGCACCATTCATCTACAGGGAATCGCTGTCCGCTCGTGTCAACTTCCGGTATCGAGTGTAGAGAATAAAGAGATAACGACCATCGAAGGATTATCTGAGGATGGAGAACACCCGGTTCAAAAAGCGTGGCTGGAACATGACGTTCCTCAATGCGGATATTGCCAGGCCGGCCAGATTATGAGTGCGGCTGCACTATTGAAAAAAAATCCGAATCCAACTGATGAGCAGATAAAGACTGCTATGCAGGGCAACCTTTGTCGTTGCGGAACCTACTTGCGGATTAAGGCAGCAATTCATAGTGCTGCAAAAATGTAATTATTAACATTTATTTCTTAAGTCATGTCAACACAGAAACAATCTATAAGCAGAAGATCTTTCTTAAAAGTTTCCGCTCTCACCGGCGGCGGGATGATCTTAAGTTTTGGCGCCCTGGCGGAATTTGCTTCGACCAAATCCGATTCAATATTTTTGGATGGTCAAGGGGCTGCAGAGTTAAATAGTTTCATCAAGATCGCATCTGATGGTTCGATCACATTAATGTCGGCCAATCCCGAGTTTGGATCGAATGTAAAAACTTCGATGCCGATGATCCTGGCAGAAGAGCTTGATGTAGATTGGAAGAATGTAGTTGTTGAGCAAGCCAATTTTTTGCCCAAGCGTTTTGATCGTCAATTTACCGGTGGCAGCCAGGGAATACGCCTGGGATGGAAACCGCTTCGCAAATCCGGAGCCACAGCAAGGAAGATGCTTATCGATGCGGCTGCAAAAACATGGAACGTGCCTGCTGAGCAGGTTACAACAGAGTTGGGAATCCTCTACCATAAACCAAGCAACAAGAGCGCATCATATGGAGAAATGGCATCATTAGCAGCGACACTGGAAGTGCCAAAAGAAGTTCCGTTGAAAAACAACGGCGAATTCAAAATCGTTGGTACATCAAAGAAAAATGTTGATGGAAAGAAACTGGTGACAGGAAAGCCACTATTTGCCATGGACTATTCTCGGGAGGGAATGTTATTTGCGACGGTTGCACATGCGCCTTTCGGAATGAAAATAAAATCGGTTGACGATGCTGCCGCAAAAGCAATGCCTGGTATTAAAGACATTTTTGTCATTAAGACCTTGCCAGATAATTACGAGCGAACTTTTTTTGATACAAATGCATTTGACGAGCTCGTTGTTGTTGTGGGCAACTCAACATGGGAGGTATTTAATGCCAAGAAAGCTTTGAAGATAGAATGGGAAAAGGCAGAAGCCAAAACCGTTGTTGTTAAGGGTTGGAACGGAAAAGAAACAGTCAATATACCAGGTGTTCTCGAAAGCACTGTAGACCATAAGAAGCAAATGCTGGAAAGAAGCAAACAGCCGGGCACTATACTAAGGAAAGACGGCGATCCCGAAACTGCTTTTAAGAATGCCAAGAAAGTGATTGAACGAACTTATACAGCTCCATATCTCGCACACAATACTATGGAGCCGGTTAATTGTTTCGCTCACGTCACCGGAGACAAAGCAGAAATATACGGTCCAACTCAGGCGCCGGAGGGAATTTCGCACACCATAGCCGCGCGACTTGGCATAGACATAGAAAAAGTTGATATCAAACTTGCGAGGATGGGAGGCGGATTTGGATTGCGCGCTTACTCTCATCATATGGTTGAAGCGGCGGTGATATCACAAAAAATGAATGCGCCAATCAAGATGGTTTACACGCGCGAAGAAGATATGACAAATGGAATTTATCGTCCCACATATATTGCAACTTTCAAGGCCGGTTTAGATAAAGACAATAATCTTATTGCGTTTTCCGTGAAAGGTGGCGGTATTCCCGAGCACTCGGTACATGCAAACCGGTTTCCTGCCGGTGCGGTAGATAACTACCTCGCTGAGGGATGGGCGTTAGATTCAAATATTTCAGTCGGAGCATTTCGTGCGCCACGTTCTAACTTTATTGGTGGTGCTGAACAATCTTTCCTGGATGAAGTTGCTGAGGCTGCAGGAAAAGATCCAATTGCATTTCGTCTTGAACTCTTCGAGCGCGCAAAGAAAAATCCTGTCGGCAAGGATAACGATTATGATGTGGATCGGTACGCTGGTGTGTTAAAACTTGTGCAGGAAAAATCAAAGTGGTCCGAACCCCGGCGGGATGTGCATCGTGGTGTCGCCGCATATTTTTGCCATAACACGTATGTTGCCCAAGTGATCGAATTAAGTTTAAATAAAAACAATCCGGTTATTCATAAAGTGCATGCTGCGGTTGATTGCGGCGTTGTTGTAAATCCAGATGCTGCCGCAAATATGGCTGAAGGAGGTATTGTTGATGGAATTGGAAATTCATTATTTGGAGAGATGTCATTTGCAAATGGAGTTCCTCAAAAAAATAACTTTCATCAATATCAAATGATTCGTCAGCTTGAGGCTCCTAATGCGATTGACGTACATTTTGTAAAAAATGACATTGATCCCACTGGACTTGGTGAACCATTGTTCCCACCAATTTTTGCTGCAATGGCAAACGCGCTTTATAAAGCGACCGGAAAAAGATTTTATAACCAGCCATTCGGGAAAGATATTCATGCACCCGCTCCTTCAAAACTCGATACAAAAGGAGTTAAGAGTTAGGTTTGATTTTGTTTTCTTGCTTGTGATCCTATGTGTCTATGTGATAATTTTTTTGCGACGTAGAGACATAGATCTTAGAGATACTCCTCGCTCGCGCGATTGCTTCAACAGGATAACTTAAGCGACTCTGAATTGATGAAAGCCAGTCGAACAATCCCTTGCCTACTCTAATAAGCGGTCCCAGCAATACTTTTTTATTGATCTTTGCGTTTGTAAGATTGAACTTCTTTTTATTCCCCTACAATTCCAGACAGTCAAACAATAAACCGCATGAAAGGAATTGCATTTCTTATCACTCTTAAACTTGTTGTCTATGTTCCGCTTGCAAAAAATGTTCAAGGTTATGTCATCACTAACAGCAATGACACTATAAAGGTCACTATGAAAATCGCGAGCGGCGCGTTTTCAAATGACGAGCCATTGAAAACGGACCAACGCGTTAAATCAGTCGATAGTGTCGGAGACATCATTACAACCTACGATTCCTCATCAATAAAAGAATACGGATATACGAATCATAATGAAGAGACAAAATATAGGTTGAAACCCATTCAGGATGGCGGAAGGTATTTTTTACACGTCGTAGTTGATGGGCCTAAAGCGGCATTGTATTCTTATGTTCATTTTTACGGAACCGCTAGCCAGGGGATCGAATATTTTACGTTTGAAAAGAATGACACTGCTTATTTGTTTTTAAAAAGTTTTGACAAGCTGGAAACATTAAAGAAAAAGATAGCAGATTTCTATTCTGAATTTCCTGCTGCTCAAGAATTGGCCATGAAAAAATTTCAAAACAGATGGCAGATTCAAAAGGATGTAGCTGCTGTGGTCAACTCCGTAAATAAATAGAGTTTATTGAAGCGGGAGTTGGCTTTAAAAATTCAAAACAACCTTTCCGAAATGCTTTCCATTGTCAAAGTAATGCAAAGCTTCTGAGAGTGAATCAACATTGAATTTCCTATCAACAACCGGTTTTATATTATTATCCTCAATCAATTTATTCATTGCTTTGAATGATGATTTGGCGCCGACTTGAATTCCCAAGATGGAGAGATTTTTTTGCATAATTCCGAATACAGACAAATTCGTATTGGCGCCGCCGAGCAAACCAACAACGACAATTTTTCCGCCAAACTTCATTGCTACGGTAGTTTTACCAACATCTGCCCAAGACATTTCCAGGGCCAGGTCCACTCCATCTCCATCCGTCAATTCCAAAACTTTATTTTGCCAATCGGGTATTTCGGAGTAATTAATTACTTCATCTGCCCCTAATCGTTTAGCCATTTGCAATTTCTCATTTGAGCCCGATGTAATGATAACCTTGGCTCGGAATATCTTTGCGAATTGTAATGCAAAAATCGAAACTCCACCTGTTCCTTGTAACAAAACAGTTTGTCCTTCCTTTAATTTTCCTGCATTTACAAGTGCTTCCCAGGCAGTAAGTCCGGCTATTGGTAATGTGGATGCCTCTTCGGCATTAAGATTTTTAGGGACTTTTACCAATGATTTTTCGGGCAGGGCAACATATTCTGAAAACACTCCGCGGGCACTTGTTCCAAGACGATTTTTTAAATACGCGGATTGTAGATCGCCGGATTGCCAGTCCTGGATAAAGTGAGTTGAAACAATATCTCCCATTTGAAAAAGCGTAACGGCGCTTCCAATTTTTTCAACAATTCCGACTGCGTCTGATCCCAAAACATGTGGAAGACTTGTTTTGAAAGCTCCTTTTGCAATCATTAAGTCCAGTTGGTTGAGTGAAACCGATCGAACGTTTACCAAAACTTCATTGTTCCGGATACTGGGAATGGGTTGCTCTTCGATACTTACATTGTCAAGACCATAATTATTTTTTATTACAATTGATTTCATAATTCGAAGTGATTTTTAGAATCGGCATTTGGTTGATAAAATGGTGAACTTTCACTTACTCCTCATTAGTCGCGATACCTTTTGCTTTCAAAATTGTCAGCACAATCGATTTTTTTTCGTCGTCGGGCAACTTTTTGAATGCATTTGTTTGTTGCAGACCGGACCACATCAACGATTCTGCTTCACCCGGAATCAAAAATGATTTTTTATGCAGTGACACGAAGCGTTTCAAAAGTGAAACCATTTGCGGGTAAAAAAGCTGATACATCAATTCATGTTGTCCCAATTCACCGTTGTTCATCTGAACAAAAAAATCATTGTTGAAAAAATAGGATGAGTCATTCTTATTCAACCCGAAATTCAATATCGAGTTTTGAGCCGACCACTCTTCCCGCTTCGCCCTATTATAAATATTCAACAACACACAATGCATGACTTCGTGGATCAAGGTTGCTGCCAAAGCTTTGTCGTCTGCAACCTGGTTAAACCGGTTTAATTTGAGATGATACATTGTATCGTTGATTCGGTATTTTATGGCCGCAGCGTTTTCAGCATTATTGCAAGTGACAACATACAAATAGACGGTGAATCCTTCTTTTCCTAACAGATATCCGTTCCGAAAAATCGTTTCATTGAAGGTTTCCGAAAGATCGCTGATCACACCCGGAAGATTTTTTAGCGAAGAAGAATTTATGAACCGGATCGTTTGTAAGGAATCTTTGTTTCGGGATCTCTCAAGAACCCAATTAGTGGTTCCAATTCCCGGCACGACTAAATCTGTATGCTTGCCGGTTGGAAGCATGGAGAAAGAAGTGATAAATAAAATAAAAAGCGGTTTCATATTATTTATTTTGATAGACTTTTTCTGCCGCTGCTTTTCTGGCGGCACTAATAATTCAGATGTAAAGCTAGTTTCATAATACCCGAATTAAGTGTGACTTCCCTTTGGTATAGCACTATACAAAAGGAAAGCGAGCCTATCAATGGAAGCTGTGTTAAAAAATATTTCTAAAATGAAGTATTAATTATTGAGTAATGATTGTGCGAGATGCATTATGAAATGCTCAAGCGTCTTTCGGTTCGCGAACATTTAATACCTGAACGAACCAATTTGTTACAGCAGTAATGATATCGGGGTGTTTTTTAAAAATCGGCACGCCATGAGCGCCATTAGTGTATGCCTTCATGGTGCTTGCAGGATTTTTCGAATTTTTTATTATCGCATCGAGTTCTTTCACCCACGTTACTTCATCACCATTTTCGATTGCTAGTATCGGCATTTCCGGATGCGATTTAATATATGCAACTCCTTGTTGTGGTATAGGACCAGTTAGGAAAAACAAAGCTTTTATATTGTCATTTCTCATAGCCAGTTGAATTGAATTATACACTCCGCAACTGGCTCCTCCCACTGCAATGCGTTTTTTATCTACGCCTGGCTGCGAAATTAACTTGGCCAATGCTGAATCAACATCGGCTGCTATATGTTCATAAAAATTTCCGTTGGCAGGTGTTTCTCCATATCCTCGATAATCGAAAGTCAGTACATGAATTCCGCTGTTAGCCAAAGATGTTGCGAGTGATGTCCAACTCTTGCGATCCATATCACATTCATGCAATAACAAGATTCCCGGACCGGGTTTCGCCGGCGAATAGTAAGTTGCTTTTAATTGGATTCCATCAGAAGCCAAAATATCCAGGTTCACTTCCTTTACGGATGCGTCATATCTCCGCGAATTTTGGGTTTTATTTGCCTGTTCTAAACAATTAAAAAAAATATTTAAAATATGAAGTTGGATAATCGCAATTGTAAAGAGCAGTTTCATCGCATATATTTCATCCAATTTAAACCAAAGCTCAAAACAAATATTAGATTATAGGATGGAACAGATTTATTGTTGGATGAATGGCGCAAATCAACAACCGTTTGACAAGTAATACCAGTTTTCAATTTGGAAGAAAACTCGCGCCAGGGTAAAGAAATTTCATACTCACTTTTTCAACTGGATCCGAACTCGTGAAGCTCTAATTCGCAAAAAACCATTATAATCGCGCACTTATGTGCCCTATCTGCACGAATATAAAATGCTTTGACCCGGCCTTTCATGTGCGAAAATAAATTTATAAGATTGTGTATTCATTATTCAACTCCTAAACTAAGATCGCGGATGAAAAAATATCTCATTCTCTTATTATTTGTGCCTGTCGTCTCATGTTCGAAAAATGTCGGTGCTACAGAAAATACGTGCAACAGGATAATTGAGGTTCTTGCGAATCACCCGTACGGCGGCGGGTATCTGACGACTGCATTGATTGAATATGACGATAGGGGAAGAGTTAAATCAGTAAAAGGCGAAGGATCGAATCAATCTACTTACAATTATTTTAAAGATAGTATTCAATTGCTGGCAACTGATTTTAACGGCATGGATATTAGTGAAACGTATTACCTCGATAGCAAGCAGAGAATAGTAAATACAAAATTCTTCAATTATAATTATACATATAACGACGATGGATACCTGATTTCCTACAAAGCCCCTTATGGAATAAATCCTTGCCAGGTTCTCGGATTCATTCAATACAATTTAAGATACGAGAATGGTAACCTGGTAGAATTGTCTACGCCTGATCAAACCGTGAGCAAACAAAAAGTAACTTTCGAATATTATGATCAGCCAAATCAGGACGTGATGGGATACAACTCTCCACTCTATTTGGGTAGAGTGATTTATGACAGGCCAACATTTTTCCTTATCAGAAATAATTTTTTTGGTAAGCAGCCAAAAAATCTTTTGAAATCATTGGATTTCCACGATGGATTTGGTCCCGCAACTATTTCTTACCAATACGATTCAAGCAAAAGAATTATTTATTCTGACGATGCATACGAATTCAAGTATCAGTGTCCGTGATACGGCTCACAGCCACTCTTCCGCCGCGTCTACCAGGGCTCTCCACAAATGCAGAGCGAATGAACTTCTGACCACGACGCGGTAACGAAATTCAGCAATGTGGCATACGATCACTGGTGCCTTTGCCATGAGCCCCTGTGAGACACTGGCAACTGGAAAACTCTTTTCCCGGAGATCCTGATCCCAGAGATGGGCAAGTACTTCGCGAGCCCTAGGTCCTTCAAGTTCAATCGTAGTTCGCTGGCCGCTGACATCAACTACGCTGAAATGATGTTGGCCCATTAACGGGGCAAGTTTCTCCTCTGCTTTGTGGAATCCTACAATGAGCCACCAGTCAGGTGCAAGGCATAAGGCATATGCTTCATCTTCAGCCGACGCTGAAGTCATTTTAATTTGTCCAGTCTTTCCGGGTAGTTCCGCACCCAGCGCTTCAACAATTGCAGTTTGCGTTGACGTCCCTGGCGCTACGCGAAGATCGATTGCGTGCAATCCTGGTAATTCACGAATCGACACAGTAGAAATGGTTCCCACAGTCATTCCTTCAAGCGGGCTTTCTTTGGCAATCATAATTGAGTTTTAAGAATCTCTTCGAACATTTTCCTTGTCAATAAATACCGCATCACAGATTGTGGCATTCAACACTTTTTTCCCAATAGGTACTGATACCACTTCACCCATCCGGTTCAGGCCATCGATAACGAGTGCAAGTGCGAATGCTCGTCCAAGTGCCGGCGAATAGTAAGAACTCGTCACAAAACCAATATGACTTGTTTTGCCATGCACGTCCGGGCCTGCATTAAGTTTCGTAATGTAGGCCCCCTCGGGAATTATCTCGTCACCATTCTCTGGCATCAGGCCAACCAGTTGGGATCTGCCGGTTCGCTTCAGGTACGCCAACTGGAAAGAGCGTTTACCGATGAACTCCTTCTTC
>Ga0268264_10003034_pt1 | contig 14561 bp, 9 predicted proteins | sample KBSSwiS32_FD_190357 | JGI IMG/M metagenome (GOLD analysis project Ga0268264, IMG submission 190357) | Switchgrass rhizosphere microbial communities from Kellogg Biological Station, Michigan, USA - KBS Switchgrass S3-2 (SPAdes) (version 2) | ecosystem: Host-associated > Plants > Roots >...
GCGAAGATCTGGTTCAGCGTCACGTGCCGCGGCGAGACTCCCTTCAGATAGAACGCCGCCATCGCCACCGGCGGCGACAGGAACGCCGTCTGCAGGTTCAGCGCCACCAGGAGGCCGAAGAACAGCGGGTCGACGCCGAACTTGGCGAGCAGCGGAATGAAGATCGGCATGAAGATGACGATGATCTCCGTCCACTCGAGCGGCCAGCCGAGGATGAAGATGATGAACTGCGACAGGATCATGAACTGGACCGTCGTCAGCCCGAGCGAGAGCACCCAGCGTTCGATGAGTTCCTGACCGCCGAGCAGCGCGAACGACGCCGAGAAGATCGACGAGCCGACGAACAGCCAGCACACCATCGCGCTGGTCTTGGCGGTGAGGAACGACGACTCCTTCATGATCCCGCCGAGGTCGCGCAGCGTCGCGTTGATCGGGTGCGGGCGGTGGCTCTGCCTGGCGGCGACGTAGCGATAGGCGCCGGCGAGCAGCAGGCCACCGAACGCGCCCACCGCAGCCGCTTCGGTCGGTGTCGCCAGGCCGAACACGATCGAGCCGAGCACGGCGACGATCATGACGGCGAGCGGGAAGAACGACGTCAGCAGCATCTTGAAGATCTCGAGCCGCTGCCAGTTCATCAGCCAGGTGATGAGGAGCAGGGCGGCGATGCCTGACGCGAAGACGATCCAGAACCAGGTCGGGGCCGGCACTCGCTCTGCCGCCGGGGCGACAGGCGCTGCTGCCTGGGCGGGCGCGACGCGCGGCGCCGCTGCCGAGGGAGCGGCCACGGGGGCTGCGGCGGTGCCGAGCGCTTCAGGTTCCTTGACGCCGGCGCTGTCCGCCGCGCTTTCCATCGGCGGCTCTTGCAGGCCGGAGCTGGGCTCGGCCGTCTCTTCGGCGGGCATGCCGCTGCCGGCCTGCACCAGCCCCGACGTGTCGACGGCTGCGACCGGAGCGGTCGCGCCGCCGTAGACCAGCAGAAGCAAGGCGACGATGGAGAGCGCGGGCAGCAGCGTCACGAAGAGCTGGCCGACGACCGATCGACGCGGCAACCCGGCATCGCGCAGGCCGCCGAACAGCCCGGCGACGGCGTTGCGGCTTCTCCCGCTCAGCGCTTGTGAAATCGGCGGCAGGACGACACGCCGCTCTTCTTCGCTCAACGGCGGCGCGAGGTGCGGCTTCAGCTTCGCCACGATGATGACGAAGAGCACGTACAGCCCGGCCAGCATGATGCCGGGGAAGAATGCGCCGGCGTAGAGCTTGACGACCGAGACGCCTGCAGTCGCGCCGTAGACGATCAGGAGCACCGACGGTGGAATCAGGATGCCGAGGCAGCCGCCCGCTGTGATCGCGCCCGCCGACAGCTGCACGCTGTAGCCGGCGCGCAGCATCGCCGGCAGGGCGAGCAGGCCCATCAGCGTCACGACCGCGCCGACGATGCCGGTCGCCGTCGCGAAGATCGCGCAGGTGACGATCGTCGCGACCGCCAGCGCGCCCGGCACGCGCGCGAGGGCCAGGTGCAGGCTCTTGAACAGCTTTTCGATCAGGTTGGCGCGCTCGACCAGGTATCCCATGAACACGAACAGCGGGATCGCGATCAGGACGTCGTTCGACATCACCGAGTAGGCGCGCTGGACCATCAGGTCGAGGATCTGCTGGGTCGCGATCTGCGGGTTGACGCTGCGGTAGGCGAGCCAGCCGAACGCCACGCCCATTCCCATCAGCGTGAACGCGGTAGGAAAGCCCAGCATGATCGCGACCACGATCAGCGCCAGCATGAGCAGGCCGAGCGCGCCGAGGTCGTCGTGGCTGAGATGGCCGTCGAACAGGCTTGCCCAGGGCGTGAAGATCAGGACGGTGACGATGATGATCGCCATCAGCGAAAAGCCGAACCAGAGCTCCCTGCGGATCTTCACTTCTTGCCCCCTTCCTGCACGACGAGCTGGTCGAGGCGGGCAATGTCTTCATCCTTCACGTGCACCATCTGCTTGAGCTTGTCGACGTCGACCTCCTCGACGTCTTCTTCGCGCGAAGGCCACTCGCCCTGCCGGATGCAGATGACGCAGCGGATGATCTCGACGATTCCCTGCAGGAACAGGAACGCGCCGGCCAGGGGCAGCATGGTCTTGAACGGATAGATCGGTGGCCCCTCGGCGGTGACGTTGGAGTGCTCCCAGATCGCCCACGACTCGGCGGCGTAGTAGTAGCCCGCGTACGTCAGCGCGAACACGCCGGGGATGAAGAAGATGACGTAGAGGACGAGATCGATCGTCGCCTGCGTGCGCGGCCGGAAGAATCCGTAGAGGACGTCACCGCGCACGTGGCCGGATTTGGCCAGGGTGTACGCGCCGGCCATCACGATCAGCGTGCCGTACATCATGATCATGACGTCGAAAGCCCAAGGGTGCGGATGATCCAGCACGTAGCGCGAGAACACCTCCCAGGAGATCAGGAACGTGAGCGCGACGATCAGCCACGAGAACGCGTGGCCGACGAAGGTGCTGATCTTGTCGATCGTCAGAAGCAGTTTCTGCATGGTGTGGTCCGCTCAAGCAAATCGGCCACCCGAACCGCGCCCGGGTGGCCGACCGGCGATCGGTGAATGCTCAGGACTTCTTGGGCTCTGCCTTCTTGGGGCCGAAGAAGTGGTTCATCGCCATGCGCCGGTTGATGACGGTGTCCTGCTCCCACTTCACCGCGCGCTCGGCGAACGCCTTCTGCGACGCGACGATTTCCTTGAACATCGGGTTCTCCGCCGACTTCTTCTCGAGGATCTGGTCCCAGACGTTCAGTTGCGCCTGCAGGACCGTGTCGGGCGTCTTGTAGAACTTGACCTTGTCGGTCGTCTGCAGCTCGATGTAGTCCTTCGAGTAGCGATCGATTCCCTTCCAGACCATGTCCGACGACGCCGCTTCTACCGCGTTCGCGATGATCGCCTTCAACTTCGCCGGCAGCGCTTCGTACTTCGGCTTGTTGAACGTGATCTCGAACGACTCCGCGCTCTGGTGATAGCTCTGAAGCATGCAGATTTTCGAGACGTCGGGAAAGCCGAGGATGCGATCGGAGGTCGCGTTGTTGAACTCCGCGGCGTCGAGCAGGCCGCGGTCCATCGCCGGGACGATGTCGGCGGCGGGAAGCGCATTGACCGCCGCGCCCATTCCCGTGAACAGATCGATCGCGAGGCCGTTGGTGCGGTACTTGAGGCCCTTGAAATCCTCGGGCTTCGTGACCGGCTTCTTGAACCAGCCGAGCGGCTGGGTCGCGAACGGGCCCGACAGGAAAGACACCAGATTGCCGCCGATCGACGCGTAGAGCTTTTCGAGCAGCTCCTTGCCGCCGCCGTACTTGTGCCAGGCGAGCAGCATGTTCGCGTCCATGCCGAAGGCGGGGCCCGAGTTCCACAGCGCGAGCGCGTTCTGCTTGCCGTAGTGGTAGCCGAGGATGCCGTGGCCGCCATCGAGCGTGCCCTTTGATACCGCTTCGAACAGGCCGAATGCCGGCACGACCGAGCCTGCGGGCAACACCTCGATCTTGAGCTCGCCTCCGGTCATGTCGTTGATCTTCTTGGCGAAGTCCAGCGCCATCTCGTGGAAGATGTCCTTTGACGGCCAGGTGCTCTGGAAGCGGAAGCTGGTCGCTGTCTGGGCCGTCGAAATCATCGGCGCGGCCATCGCGGTCGCGCCCACGGTCGTCGCGGCAGCGCTCCTGAGGAAACGGCGCCGGGTAGCGAACGCTCGCGCGCGGGGGGTGATCTTGTCGGTCAAGTTCGTCTCCGGAAGTGATACGAGCGGCGCGCCACCAGTAGGTCGAGACACAGTAGAGCCGGCGGGTCGAGCAGCGCCCCGGATACTGGCAATCGGCCGAACGCAACACAAGTAGGGGAAGCCCGCCGGGAATAATCTGCCGTCCGATGCTCTCCGCCAAGCCTCCGCCCGTCTCCCGTTCATCGCCATCGCCGATCGTCAGCGCGATCGAATTTCCGGAGGCGCTGCCGGTCTCGGCGCGGCGCGACGAGATCGCCGCCGCCGTGCGCGACCACCCTGTCGTCATCGTCTGCGGCGAGACCGGCTCAGGCAAGACGACGCAACTGCCAAAGATCGCGCTCGCGCTCGGCCGCGGCCGCGGCCGAAGCAACGGCGGCGGCCTCATCGGCCACACCCAGCCGCGCCGGATCGCCGCGTCGAGCGTCGCCAAGCGCATCGCCGAAGAGCTGAAGACGCCGCTCGGCGAGGTCGTCGGCTACAAGGTCCGCTTCCAGGACCGGCTGTCCGCGGGGGCGAGCGTCAAGCTCATGACCGACGGCATCCTGCTCGCCGAAACGCAGAGCGATCCGCTGCTGCGCGCGTACGACACGATCATCGTCGACGAGGCGCACGAGCGCAGCCTCAACATCGACTTCCTGCTCGGCCACCTGCGCCAGATCCTGCCGCGGCGGCCCGACCTCCGCGTCGTCGTGACGTCGGCGACGATCGACGCCGACCGGTTTGCGCAGCACTTCGCCGGACCCGACGCGCCGGCACCGGTGATCCAGGTCTCGGGACGGCTCTACCCGGTCGAGATCCGCTGGCGCCCGTTCGTCGAGAGCCGCGACCACGACCTCGGCGATGCGATCTGCGACGCCGTCGACGAGCTCTGGCAAGGGCCCGGCGCCGCCGGCTCGGGCGATGTCCTCGTCTTCCTGCCGGGCGAGCGCGAGATCCGCGACGCCGCCGAGCGCCTGCGCAAGCACCACCCGCCCGGCGTCGAGGTGCTGCCGCTGTTCGCGCGCCTGTCGCAGCAGCAGCAGGACGAAGTGTTCGCGCCGCACAGCGCACGCCGCATCGTTCTCGCCACCAACGTCGCCGAGACCTCGCTCACGGTGCCCGGGATCCGCTTCGTCATCGACGCCGGCACGGCGCGGATCAAGCGCTACAGCTTCCGCAGCAAGGTCGAGCAGCTGCCGATCGAGCCGGTCAGCCAGGCGGCGGCGAACCAGCGCGCGGGGCGGTGCGGGCGCGTCGCCGACGGCATCTGCATCCGCCTCTACGACGAGGCCGACTTCCTGGCGCGGCCGAAGTTCACCGATCCGGAGATCGTCCGCTCGTCGCTCGCCGGCGTGATCCTGCGCATGCAGTCGCTCAATCTCGGCAGCGTCGAGGACTTTCCGTTTCTCGAGGCGCCGCCCAAGCGGGCGATCGCCGACGGCTACCAGCTTCTCAACGAGCTCGGCGCAACCGACGGCCAGAACGCGCTGACGACGATCGGGCGCGAGCTCGCACGCCTGCCGCTCGATCCGCGCATCGGCCGCATGATCCTTGAGGCGCGCCATCGCGAGGCGCTGCGCGAAGTGCTGATCGTCGCCAGCGCGCTCAGCGTCCAGGACGTCCGCGACCGCCCGCTCGAGCTGCAGCAGGCCGCCGATCAGGCGCACGCCAAGTTCGACGACGACAAGTCCGAGTTCCTCGGTACGCTCAAGCTGTGGTCGTGGCTCGAGCACTCGCGCGGCGGGCACGGCGAGCATCGCCTCTCGAGCCGAAAACACGAGCAGCTGCTGCGCGACAACTTCATCTCGCCGCGGCGCGTGCGCGAATGGCGCGACATCCACGCGCAGCTGCAGTCGGTCGTCACCGAGCACGGCTGGCGCGTCAACGCCAGCGTGCCGACCTACGAACAGCTGCACCAGTCGATGCTCGCCGGCCTGCTCGGCAACATCGGCGTCAAGAGCGACGAGGACGAGTCGTACCTCGGCGCGCGCGGCATCCGCTTCTGGCGTCATCCCGGTGCGCGCCTGGCGAAGAAGCCCGGACGCTGGATCGTCGCCGCCGAGCTCGTCGAGACGACCAGGCTCTATGCGCGCGGCATCGCCGCCATCGACGCGCGCTGGTTGCCGCAGCTCGCGAGCCATCTCATCAAGACGCAGCTGCTCGAGCCGCACTGGGAGAAGAAGGCGGCGCAGGTGATCGCGCTCGAGCGCGCCACGCTCTACGGCATCGTGGTCTACGCCAACCGGCGCGTCGACTTCGCGACGGTCGACCCTTCCGCGGCGCGCGAGATCTTCATCCGCGAGGCGCTCGTCGCCGGCGAGTGGGAGACCAAGCTGCCGTTCGCGGCGGCCAACCGCAAGCTGATCGCGCAGGTCGAGGAGCTCGAGCACAAGTCGCGGCGCCAGGACGTGCTCGTCGACGACGACCTGATCTTCGCCTTCTACGATCAGCAGGTGCCCACCGACGTCCACAGCGGCGAGACGTTCGAGCGCTGGTACCGCGACGAGGTCAGGCGCCAGCCCCGGCTCCTCATGCTGACGCGCGACGAGCTGATGCGTCACGAAGCGGCGGGCATCACGACGGCCGCGTTTCCCAAGACGATCCGCCTCGGCGGCGTGGACTGCGCCGCCCACTACCTCCACGAGCCCGGCAACGCGCGCGACGGCGTCACAGTGACGCTGCCGATCTTCGCCCTCAACCCGGCGAGCGAGGAGCGCTGCGAGTGGCTGGTCCCGGGGATGCTGAAGGAAAAGATCGTCGCGCTCGCCAAGACCTTGCCGCAACGGCCGCGCGCGCGCCTGGTGCCCCTGCCCGAGTACGCCGACGCGTTCATCGCCGAGAGCGAGTTCGGCGCTGGCAGCCTGCTCGACGCGCTGGCCGCGCACGCCGCCAAGCGAACCGGGCTGCCACTGCGGCGCGAAGACTTCAAGCACGAGCAGCTCGCGCCGCACCTGCTGATGAACCTGCGCGTCGTCGACGAGCACGGCCGCCAGCTCGGCGAATCGCGCCGGCTTGCCGAGCTGAAGGCGGCGCTCGGCGCGCAGGCGCGCACTGCCTTCCAGGCGCTGGCAGCGTTGCGCTTGCCGGCACAGTCGTCCGCCAGCGACGCCGATGCAATGCCCACGCGGGCCTCAGGGCAGGGACGCGCGGCACCGGCTCGCGACGCGCTGCCGGCGCGCTCGGCGCCCGAGCGTGCGTCCGGCGCGGTCGTCGCTGCGCCGGCCGAGCCGCCGCGCGCCGCTTACACGGCCTGGACCTTCGGCGAGCTGCCGGAGCTGATGGAGCTCGCCAAGGGGGGTCAGACGCTGGTCGGCTACCCGGCCCTGATCGACATGGAGTCGCACGTCGAGATCGAGGTCTTCGACGAGCCGGAGATCGCCGCGGCGAAGCACCGGGCGGGGCTGCGCAGGCTGGTCGCGCTGCAGGTGCGCGACTCGCTGAAGTCGCTCGAGAAGAGCCTGCCCGATCTGCAGAAGACTGCCATGGCCTACCTGCCGCTCGGGACGACCGACGAGCTGCGCGCGCAGATCGTCGAGGTCGCCCTCGACCGCGCCTTCCTGGCCGAGCCGCTGCCGACCGACGCCGCTGCGTTCGCGCGGCGCGTCGACGAAGGCCGCGGCAGGATGGTGCTCATCGCCAACGAAGTCGCGCGACTGGCCGGCGTCGTCCTGGCCGAGTACCACGCCGTGCTGCGCAAGCTCAAGGACACGCGCCCGGCCAAGGACGTCGCCGACGACGTCGCGCAGCAGATCGCACGGCTGGTGCCTCGGCGCTTCATCGCCGACACGCCGTGGGAGCGGCTGCAGCACCTGCCTCGCTACTTGAAGGCGATCGCCGCACGGCTCGACAAGCTGCGCGCCGACCCCGCGCGCGACAGCGCCCGCCTCGCCGAGCTGCGGCCGCTCGAGCAACGCTACCTGAGGAAGCTCGCCGAGCGGCGCGGCGCGCGCGACGCACGCCTCGAAGAATTCCGCTGGTGGCTCGAGGAGCTGCGCGTCGGGCTGTTCGCGCAGGAGCTGAAGACCCCGCAACCGGTGAGCGTCAAGCGCCTCGACAAAATCTGGGCGCAGGCGTTCGCCTGAGCACGAACCGCGCATCGACAAACGACACGACGACACGATGGCGATCTCGGCACTCGGCAGATTCTTCGCACGGCAACGCCCGACCGTCGACTGGGCGGTCGTTCCGGCGACGACGCGCGAGATCGATGCGGTGGTCCGCTACTGCCGGCGCCTCGTCAGCCAGCGTGCCCTCATGGCAGCCGGCGTTGCGGTGGTTCCCTTGCCCGGCATCGACTGGGTCACCGACGTCGCGGTCCTCATGAAGCTGATCCCCGACATCAACCACGCGTTCGGCCTGACGCCGGAGCAGATCGAGCGCCTCGCGCCGGATCGCCAGGTCGTGGTCTACAAGGCGATCTCGGCCGGCGGCGGCCTGCTCATCGGCAGGCTCGTCACGCGCGAGCTCGTCATGAGCGTGCTGCGCCTGGTCGGCGTGCGGCTGACGACGCAACAGGCCGCCAAGTTCGTGCCGATCGCCGGCCAGGCGGTCTCGGCTGCGCTCACGTACTCGGCGCTGCGCTATGTCTGCGAGCAGCACATCCAGCAGTGCGTCGAGATCTCGCGCCAGCTGATGCTGCCGGCGCCGAGCCCCGCCGACGAGTCGCGCTGACGACGACGGCGCGCCGTCGCCCCCTACAATCGCGCCGGTTCGGGGCGTAGCGCAGCCTGGTAGCGCAACTGGTTTGGGACCAGTAGGTCGCGAGTTCGAATCCCGCCGCCCCGACCAGACCGTCGTCGAACGACGGCCCTCGCTGCCCGTAGCTCAACTGGATAGAGCAGTTGCCTTCTAAGCAACAGGTCGGGGGTTCGAGTCCCTCCGGGCAGGCCAGCTTCCAATGACGTCTGCGGGCGTCACTTGTCGATCTGCCGATTCAGTTGGGCCCTCACGAAGTCGACGTGCTGGCGCAGCGTGTAGACCCGATCCGAGAGATCGAGCGGGAACCGCGCCTGAACGAGCTCGTCCTCGATCCGATCGAGCTGTGCTCTCGCCTTGTGCCGTTCCTCGTCATCGAGCGTGCGCGACATCAGGTCCTTCTCGAGAAACTTCAACTCGCCATAACGGCGATAGAGGCCGCTTTTCTGGCGCCGGGAAATGGCCTCGGGCAGGAGCCGGACCAACGGAATCAGGATGGCTGCCAAGGGGACGAGCAGGAAGACGAGACGCTGGACGAGGTTGGCCATCCAGAATGGCAGATAGTTCAGCAGGAACGGTCGACCATCCCTGAAGTAGCGCTCGGCTGCCGTTGCGAGCGGGAACTCGGTGGCTCTCGGGCTGGGAAACTCGCCCGCTGCGTGGATGAGGCTCGGCCCTTGATGGACCTGCCGCGCGGCTTCGAGCAACAGGTATGCCAACGCCGGGTGGACGTCATCGCGCACGACCACGTTGGCGGTGGTGGCGAGCAGTTCGATGTCGCGATGGGGCAGGTCGCGTTGCGGATCGACCGAGCCGCGCTTCAGGCTCACGGGCTGGAAGTAGCCGAATCGTCGCGCCAGGCCCTCGACGTGGTCGAGCGACGCCAGGTGCATCGACTCGTCGGCGAGGAGACGCTGCACGGCGGGGGCCGCCGCTGCGGCGACGATGATCGCCGCGTCGATGTCGTGGCGACGAAGCATCTCCACGACCGCCATGCCGCCCTCGCTCACCAGCGTCGCGGGCGCCGCCGACGGGGAGCCGGCCGGGATGCCATAGGCGGCGAGAAGCTGCGTGGCGACCTTGTGATTGCCGCTGCCCGCAACACCCACCGCGACGCGCCGGCCGGCCAAAACATCGAGGCCTTTCGACACGTCGAGCGTGTGGGTGAAGATCCAGACCGGTTCGTAGGCGATGGTTGCCAGCGAGCGCAGCGTCGTCGTCTCGACCAGCGCGTCGGCATCAGCGGTCAGCAGTCCGGTGCCGCCCTGAACGAAAGCGACCGAGACCGATCCGTCATTGAGTCGGGCCAGGTTCTCGATGCCACCGCTGGAAGTGCGCAGTTCGAGCTCGATGCCGTTTGCCTTCAGGATCTCGCGATAGCGCTGCCCGAAGTGGTGATAGGCGCCATCGGCGATGCCGGTGCTCATCACCAGCGTGCGCGGCGGCATGGGGCTGATGAACCGCACCAGTGCCCAGACCCCGACCACGAGGAGGGCGACGAAAACGGTCCAGAAAATCACCCGTCGACGGCCTTGCACAGCAACCCACCTTGGGTGGTGACGCACCCCTTGCGAAACGATTCTGGCATGGCGTGTCGCGCGGTTGCTGAAGGCGTCACGTTATGCTGTCAGCGCAGTCGACGGACGGCCGGACGAGAGGAACGAGGCGCGATGAAGGGCGGGCTGGACGAGGCGATCTGTCGCGGGCGACGCCTGGCTGCCGCGGCGAGGCTCGTCGTCGGCTGTGCGCTGATCGCCGCGGCGACGGCGCCATCGGCCGCGACCGCGCCGAGCGGGCCGAAAATCCTGACCTGCAAGGACGTCAACGGCAAGCCGATCATCACTGACCCGTCCGATCCGCGCTGCTACAGGCCGCCGCTCACCGAGTCCGAGAAGGCCGCTGCCGAGGAGGAAAAGCGCAAGCAGGTGGAGCTCTACAACGCGTGCAAGGCCGAGCAACGAAGCCTGCAGAGCTTGGTCAGCCGCTACCCCGACAAGGCGAAGCACGACGCCGCCAGGCAAGCCGCGCTCAGCCAGGTCGAAGCATCGATGCGCCTGTCGACGAAACGAATGGAGCAACTGCAAGGGGAGCGAAAGCGCCTTCTCGACGAAGCCGAGTTCTACCCTTCGGGCAACCTGCCGGCCAAGCTGAGGCGCGACCTCGACGCCAACTCGGCGGTGATCGCGGCGCAGACGCAGGCCATCGCGAACCAGAAAGACGAGGCGGAGCAGAAGAACGCCTTCTACGACGAAGAGCTCGTCAAGCTCAGGAAGCTCTGGGCGCCACGGCAGGTCGAAACCCGCCCCTGCGTCGCCCCACGCGACTGAAGGCCCGTCAGCGCCGCTGGTACTGCGTCTTGCCGAACAGGACGTCGCGTTCCTGGTCGGTGCGAAACGGCTTGCGCAGCCCGGCCAGGACCTCGACGCCGCGCTGCACCGCCGGCCGCGCAGCGATGCGGTCGAACCAGTCCTTCAGGTGAGGGAAGTCGGCCCAGTCGATGCCCTGGTTCTGCCACGAGCGCAGCCACGGGAAGATCGCGATGTCGGCGATCGTGTACTCGTCGGTGGCGATGTACTTCCGCGACTCGAGTCGCTTGTCCATCACGCCGTAGAGGCGCCTGGCTTCGTTGCTGTAGCGATCGATCGCGTAGGGGAGCTTCTCCGGCGCGTAGATCCTGAAGTGGTGGGTCTGGCCCAGCATCGGCCCGACGCTGCCCATCTGGAACATGAGCCATTCGAGCGTTTGGTAGCGGCCGCGGAGGTCCTCGGGAAGGAAGCGCCCCGTCTTCGCTGCCAGATAGATCAGGATGGCGCCAGATTCGAACAGCGAGATCGGCCGGCCGTCGGGGCCGTCGGGATCGACGATCGCCGGGATCTTGTTGTTCGGGCTGATCGCGAGGAACTCGGGCTTGAACTGGTCGCCCGCGCCGATGTTCACCGGGATCGCGCGGTAGGCGAGGCCGCATTCCTCGAGCATCACATGGACCTTGTGGCCATTGGGCGTGGCCCACGAATACACTTCGATCATCGCGTCGCGTCCCGGAATGAGAAAGGCGCGCAACGCGCCCGGCGCACGACTCTAGTGGATCGGAGAGGGTCATGCTCGAATCGATCAAGCGCTTGCTGGCCCGCGTCGCGCACCACGCCGAAGGCGATGCGATCGCCGGCTGGGCGCGCCGCGCCGGCCATGTCTACAAGCGCGAGAAGGACGGCGACGGCTTCGCCATCGACGGCCACCTGGACGACAAGCCTTGGCGGCTCGAATGGGGCCGCCCGCAACGGCGCTACATCGAGGGCCACGAGTTGCGCATGCGCATGGTCCTCGACATTCCGCCCGACCTGCAGATGCTGCTGATGACCAAGCCGCTGCGCGAGCGCCTCGCCAAGGACGCGTTCGAGCAGGCGACGCAGACCAACCAGACCTCGCTCGACGACAGCGTCGGCGAAGAAACACGCTGGCTGGTCGTGTTCCCGCGGATCTCGCTCTCCGGCTCGCAGATCCTGCGCAACTGCTTCGCCGGCGTGTCGAGCCTGCCGCACGAGGGTCAGGCCTGGCTCGAGGGACCGCTCTCGCACGGCCTCGAGCGCGCCGCCGCGAGTTGGCTGAACGCGCAGCCGCCGTTCCTGCTGATGACGCTGCGCGGCCGCATCTACCTGCGCCTGCAGCTCGCCAGCGCCGACGAGCAGGACACCGCCGCCGCCGTCACGCTGTTCGGCATCGCCGCCGGATCGGCCCGGCGCGTCGCGCGAGCCCGCGGCGACGAGCCCGTGAGCTGGTCGGCGTCGACCACCAGCGCCTGGCAGTCGCTCCCCCCCGCCAACGACCACCGTTGAAAAGAAAGGGGCTCCAACGGAGCCCGCCCCTTCCTCCAGGAGGAAGGGGAGCGAAGCGGGGAAGGAGCAACCCTGTCAGCTCGGTGGGTCGGCACGCTGCGCGTGTCGACCCACCGAGAGCTAGGAAGGCTCGCTACGCGTGCCTCCCCAGCTCGATCTTCGCGATCGCGTTCCTGTGAACTTCGTCCGGGCCGTCGGCGAAGCGCAGCGTTCGCGCGCCGGCATAGAAGCCGGCGAGCGGGAAGTCGCCCGAGACGCCGCCGCCGCCGTGCACCTGCATCGCCCAGTCGATCACCTGGCAGGCCATGTTCGGCGCGACGACCTTGATCATCGCGATCTCGGCCTTGGCCGCCTTGTTGCCGGCGACGTCCATCATCCACGCCGCCTTCAGCGTCAGGAGGCGCGCCATGTCGATCTGGCAACGCGACTCGGCGATCCGCTCGCGCGTCACGCCTTGCTCGGCGACCGTCCGACCGAACGCGACGCGGCTCGAGGCGCGCTTGCACATCAGCTCGAGCGAGCGCTCGGCCAGGCCGATCAGGCGCATGCAGTGGTGGATCCGCCCCGGGCCGAGGCGACCTTGCGCGATCTCGAAGCCGCGGCCCTCGCCGAGCAGGATGTTGTCGACCGGAACGCGGACGTTCTCGAACAGCACTTCCATGTGGCCGTGGGGCGCGTCGTCGTAGCCGAACACGCTGAGCGGCCTGACGATGGTGATGCCCTTGGTCTCGGCCGGCACCAGCACCATCGACTGCTGCGAGTGACGCGGCGCGTCGGGGTCGGTCTTGCCCATGAAGACGTAGATCTTGCAGCGCGGATCGCCGGCGCCGCTGGTCCACCACTTGCGGCCGTTGATGACGTACTCGTCGCCTTCCTTGCGGATGCTCGCCTCGATGTTGGTCGCGTCCGACGACGCCACCCCCGGCTCGGTCATCGCGAATGCGCTCCTGATCTTGCCGTCGAGGAGCGGCTGCAGCCAGCGGTCCTTGAGCGCGGGCGAGCCGTAGCGCTCGATCGTCTCCATGTTGCCGGTGTCGGGCGCCGAGCAGTTGAAGACCTCGGACGACCACGGGACGCGCCCCATGATCTCGGCGAGCGGCGCATAGTCGCCGTTCGACAGGCCGAAGTCGCGGCCGCTCGCCTTCGACCCCTTGCCCCCGGCGGTCGGCGGCAGGAACAGGTTCCACAGGCCCTGCGCGCGCGCCTTCGGCTTCAGCGCCTCGATCGTCTGCAGCGGCGTCCAGCGCTTGCCGGCCTTGGTGTTGGCCTCGATCTCGTCCTCGTAGCGCTGCTCGGCCGGATAGATGTGCTCGTCCATGAAGCGCAGCAGCTGCGCCTGGAGTTCCTTCGTGCGCGGTGAATATTCGAAGTCCATGATGGTCTTTCGTGAGTGACGGGGACGAGGCGGCGCGGCGCCTCAGCGCTTTGCTGCGCCATGCGCCAGCCCAGTTCCGCGAGCGGCCGCGCGCCGGCGGCCGACTGGCGCGCCTGCGCGCTCGATGCCGTGCCCGCCTCGACGCGCTTGGCGATGCCTTGCAGGATGCCGGCGATCCGGAACAGGTTGTAGGCGAGGTAGAAATTCCAGTCGGCCATCACCGCATCGGGGTCGGCGCGGCCGGTGCGCTCGCAATAGCGTTCCACGTATTCGCGTTCGGTCGGAATGCCGAGCGCGGCGTGGTCGAGGCCGCCGATGCCGCGCGACGCATGGGCGCCGCCGGGCGCGATGTGCCACGACATACAGTGGTAGCTGAAGTCGGCGAGCGGATGGCCGAGCGTCGAGAGCTCCCAGTCGAGGACGGCGACGATGCGCGCCTCGTCGGCGGCGAAGACGAGGTTGTCGAGCCGGAAGTCGCCGTGGACGATCGACACCTGGGAGTCGTCGCGCGCGCTCGCCGGAATGTGCGCGGGAAGCCACTCGATGAGGCGATCCATCGCCTCGATCGGCTCGGTGATCGAGGCCTGATACTGCTTGGTCCAGCGGCCGATCTGGCGCTCGAAGTAGTTGCCCGGCTTGCCGTAGCCGGCCAGGCCGACGCTCGCCGGATCGACCGAATGGAGCGCTGCGATGACGCGGTTCATCTCGTCGTAGATGGCCGCCCGTCCGGGCGCGTCGAACGCCGGCAGCGCCTGGTCCCAGAGGACGCGCCCGGCGATGAACTCCATCACGTAGAAGGCGCGGCCGATGACGCTTTCGTCCTCGCACAGGACGTGCATGCGCGGCACCGGCACGGCGGTGTCGGCGAGGCCGCGCATCACCCTGAACTCGCGCTCGACAGCGTGCGCCGACGGCAGC
>Ga0268264_10003040_pt1 | contig 14544 bp, 15 predicted proteins | sample KBSSwiS32_FD_190357 | JGI IMG/M metagenome (GOLD analysis project Ga0268264, IMG submission 190357) | Switchgrass rhizosphere microbial communities from Kellogg Biological Station, Michigan, USA - KBS Switchgrass S3-2 (SPAdes) (version 2) | ecosystem: Host-associated > Plants > Roots >...
ACGCGGATGTCTGGCAGCGAGAGGATCTGCAGCACGTGGTCTTCGGGCCGCCAGATGCAGCGTAACTGGTACGTGGCCCAGGAGCCCTGCACTTCACCGTGGATTTCATCGTCGGAGACAAATTCGCAAGGCCAGCCGCGCGCCTCGAACAGCGAGGCCAGCATGTCCACCGGTGCGGCGTCATCGCGGTCGCTGTCGTCGTGGCCGGTTCGCATCATAATGCCCCTTGCACGGTGCCCATGCCGGCCTTGTGGCCGGCGCCTCTCGCGGCCGCCGTGGCTTTCAAACGAACCATTGCCGAGTGGGTTGCCGGCGACAATCGACCCTTCGGCCAGCCTTGGGCAAAACTCGACAAGGCTGTGTATAACATGTGGACAAGCGCGGCAGAGCCACCAAGACGCTTTGCGCCACTCGCCAAAGGCTGATGCAAGATAGATTCGGTTTGGATGAAACGGGCCCGATCAGAACGGAATGTCGTCGTCGAGATCATCAGAGAAGCCGCCGCCGCCCTGATTCCAGGTGCTGCCACCGCCCGAGGACTGGCCACCGCCGCCACCGCCGCGCGAACCGCCGCCCGAGCCGCCTTCGTTCCAGCCGCCACCGCCAGAGCGCTGGCCACCGCCACCACCACCGCCGCCGGCACCACCCTGCGGGCCATCGAGCATGGTGAGCGCGCCGCCGATGCCGGCCACGACAACTTCGGTGCTATAGCGATCGTTGCCGCTCTGGTCCTGCCATTTGCGGGTGCGCAATTGCCCTTCGATGTAGACCTTGCTGCCCTTGCGCAGGAACCGTTCCACCACGCCGATCAGCCCGTCGCCGTTGATCACGACGCTGTGCCATTCGGTGCGCTCCTTGCGCTCCCCAGTGTTGCGGTCCTTCCAGTTTTCCGACGTGGCGATGCGCAGGTTGGCGATCTTGCCGCCGTTCTGGAACGACTTGATTTCAGGGTCGGCGCCAAGGTTGCCGATCAGAATCACTTTGTTGACGCTGCCTGCCATCGAATCATGCCTCTTGGATTTCAGACGCGGGTGTTAGCCCATCGCCAACCGCCAGCACGAGTCCGAAAGCCGAGAAATGCGGGGAAAATCACCCCAATCCGAACGAAACCGCCGTCCAATAGGTAAGGCCGGCAAAGATATAGGCCAAGGCGAACAGGTAGCCGAGCATGAAGCCTGGCCATTTCCAGCCGTTGGTTTCGCGCCGGGTGACGGCAATGGTGGACATGCATTGCGGCGCAAACACGAACCAGGCGAGGAACGCCAGCGCGGTCGCCAGGCTCCAGTGGTGCTTGAGCTGGTCTCCCAGTGCGCGCCCCTGCGCATCTTCATCCTTGCTGTCGACGGCATAGCTGGTGGCGAGCGAGCTGACCGCCACTTCGCGCGCAGCCATCGACGGGATCAGCGCCAGGGCGATATCGCGGTTGAAGCCGATCGGTTCGACCACCACGGCCAGGCCATTGGCGATATGCCCGGCGATCGAGGCATCGACCTGGCTCTTGCCCTCTTCGGCGCGAGGAAAATTGAGCAGCAGCCACAGCACCATGGTGACCGTGAAGATCATCGTGCCGGCCCGGCGCAGGAACACCCAGGCGCGCTGCCACAGGCCCAGCGCCAGGTCCTTGACCGTGGGCAGCTGATACTTGGGCAATTCCATGATGAAGCCCGACGCAGCGCCCTTGGTGATCGAGCGGCGCAGCACCAGCGCCACGACCATCGCCCCCACGATACCCATTACATAGAGCCCGAACAGCACAAGGCCCTGCAGGCCCACGCCCGGCAGGACGCGGGTGTTGGGAATGAACGCGGCGATGATCACGGCATAGACCGGCAGGCGGGCCGAGCAGGTCATCAGCGGGGCGATCAGGATCGTGGTCAGGCGGTCCTTGGGATCGGTGATGCTGCGCGTGGCCATGATGCCGGGAATGGCGCAGGCAAAGCTCGACAGCAGCGGAATGAAGCTGCGCCCGGAAAGCCCGACGCCCGCCATCAGCCGGTCCATCAGGAAGGCGGCGCGCGCCATGTAGCCGGTCGCCTCCATCACCAGGATGAAGAAGAACAGGATCAGGATCTGCGGCAGGAACACGATCACCGCACCAACTCCGCCGATGACCCCATCGGTCAGAAGATCGCGCAGCAGCGAGGCTGGCAGTTCGCTGCGCACCAGATCCTGCAGCGAGCTGGCCAGGCCATCAAGCATGTCCTGAAACGGCGTGGCCCAGGAAAACACGGCCTGGAATACCACGAACAGCAGTGCAAAAAGCACCGGCGGGCCCAGCCAGGGGTGAAGCAGCAGCTTGTCCATCCGCGCGTGGACGCGATGGCGGGCAGTTTCCGAAAGCGTTGCGCCCTGGGCCATCTGGCGCGCCAGCAGCCGGCGCTCGGGCATCGTGATATGCGCGCGCGGTGCCGGGACCTGATCCTTGGCCGCGCTGTCTCTTGCCGCCGCGATCGCGCTGGCCAGTTCCGCCAGGCCCTTGCGGCGCACCGCCACTGTTTCGATCACCGGCACGCCCAGCTCTGCGCCCAGTGCCGCCGCATCGATCGTCAGCCCGTCGCGCGCGGCCAGATCGACCATGTTGAGCGCCACGACCGCGGGCCGGCCCAGTTCCAGCACTTCCTGGGCAAAGACCAGGTGTTGTTCCAGGTTCGACGCATCGAGCACGATGACCAGGACATCGGGTCGCACCTGTCCAGTCTGTTCGCCCATGATGACGCGGCGGGTCACTTCCTCGTCAGGGCTGGTGGCTGCAAAACCGTAGGAGCCCGGCAAGTCGACCAGTTCCACCGGCTCTCCGCTCGGCAGCAACAGGCGGCCCGCCTTGCGTTCCACCGTGACGCCGGGATAATTGGCGATCTTCTGGCGTGCACCGGTCAGCGCATTGAACAGTGCGCTTTTTCCCGCGTTGGGATTGCCGACCAGCGCGGCAACGAACGGTCCCCGGCTCATGCGGCCAGGTCTTCAACATGCATCGCGCGGGCGTGAATGCGGCGCAATGCCACGGTCATTCGCCCGATCTCGATTGCCAGCGGATCGCGGCCGAGAAAAACTCCGCGATAGGCGAGGCGCACTTGCGCCCCTTCGTCAAAGCCCAGCGCACGCAGCCGCTGCGCCTCTTCGGGCACGAGCGCGGCCCAATCGACCGAGGCGATTCGGGCATCGTGGCCCAGCGGGAGTTCATCGAGCGTCACAGCAAACCCGCTGCCATAGGCCTGCCGCTTATGCAAGTCGTTCGCAATAGATTGATCGAGGTCAAATCCGGGAAATCGAGTATCTGCGATCAACGCGCCGGATAGCGCAGGCGCCCCAGCAGTCGCACCGGGCTGAAGCGTTCGCCCTTGGGCTTGAACAATCCGGCCTTGAGCTTTTCGAACCGCATGACCCCTGCGATCCGGCGATCGAGAAACGCGCGGGTTTCGGCATGATCTTCGCTGCGATCTTCGGCAAAGACCGCCAGGGTTGCGGCATAGAGCGCGGCCAGCGTGGCGCGCTTGCTGTAGTGGTTGAGATCGGTGGCGGTGTCACCGGCCAGGCGCCACATCGCATCGGCACTCTGCCAGCCAAGCCCCAACGCCTGCGCGGCATTGCGCGGGCGGGCCATCTCGATCAACGCGCGGCGGAGCGCCTCTTCCATGCCGACCAGCGCGTCGAGGCGGAATTGCACCAGGCGGCGAATGCGCTCGCGGATCGAAAGGGTGGCGAGCATTTCGGCCGGCAGGGCGCGGGCCATGTCGGCATCGATCCGCGCGATCCAGGCCGAAATCATGGTCATCTCCGCGCCGCTTTCCCCCACGCCATAGGCCAGGCGCGCCACGGCCGGATCGAGCCCGACTGCGAGCGCTGCACTTTCCACCGCTGCGCCGGTCCAACCGTCGAACATCGCCGATTCGGCCACGAGCGGCGCGAGTTCGATGCGCAGTCCTTCCAGATCGAGCGATTCAAGCGTGGCAAGATCAGGCATGGCGATCACGGCAAGTCTCCAGCGTAGGCAATCAGGGGATCAGCGATCAGAACGTGGGGCCGTAGGTCTGCACCGCCTTGCCGGTCTGGCGCTTCTTGGCGGCCGCCTCCAGCTCGGCAGAAATAGCCTCGGCATGGTCGAGCGCGGCATAGTCGCGCGCCGAACGGCCCGAATTGTCGGGACGATCGGGATTGGCCCCGGCCTTGACCAGCGCGCGCACCAGGGAAAGGTTGTGCCCGTGGACGGCGGTGATCAGCGGGGTTTCCCCGGTGTTGTTGGGATCGTCCACCCGCGCGCCTGCGGAAATCAGGAAGTCCACGCCTTCGAGGAAGTTGTAGTTTGTGGCGATCACCAGCGGCGTGGCGCCCTTGTTGTCACGCGCATTCACGTTGGCGCCCTTGCCCACCAGGAACTGCATCCACAGCAGGTCGCGGCGCTGGGTCACGATGTGCAGCGCGGTTTCACCGGTCGACACGTCCTTGGTGTTGACGATCTGGCTGGACGGATTTTGCAGCGCCTCGTTCACCTTGTCGCCGTCCTTCTTGCGCACGGCATCGAGGAACTTGTAGCTTTCGGAAAACTGGGCCAGCGCGGCGCCGGTTGGCCACAGGGCAGCAGCGGGCGCGATCACGGCCATGGCCAGGGCGATCCGGTGCGAATTGGCCCACTTGAACGTCACGGCTGCATTCCTCCTCTGGCCGGTCACCCGTGCAGGTGGCCCTTGCAAGCGCGCTGTTAGCAGAGCATGAACCGGCACGCCATGGATCACCCTTCGTTCTTGCCGATTATTGCCCGCAAGTGCCTGTCAGGCCTTGCGCTGGCTGTTGCATTCACGCTGCCGCTGGCCGCCTGCGGAAGCGGCGCGCCGACAACGGAAGCGCCGCTTGCCGGCGCGCAACTGGGCGGCGATTTCACGCTGGTGGATGAAAGCGGCAAGACCGTGCGCGCAGCCGACTATGCCGGGAAATACACCGTCTTCTACTTCGGCTATACCTATTGCCCCGATGTCTGCCCGCTCGACACCGCAAACCTGATGCAGGGCTATCACGCCTTTGCCAAGGCGCACCCGGACAAGGCGGCCAAGCTCGTGCCGATATTCGTGACGATCGACCCGGCGCGCGACACGCCGCAAGTGCTGTCCCAGTTTACCGGCAATTTCGGCAAGGAATTGGTCGGCCTGACCGGAACGCCGCAGCAGATCGCCGCCGTGGCCAAGGAATTTGCCGTCTATTACGAAAAGCGTGCCGCGCCCAAGGGCGCCGATCCCAAGGCCTACCTGATGGACCACAGCCGCGCTGCCTATCTGATGGGACCCGATGGCAAGCCCATTGCCCTGCTGCCGGTGGACCAGAACGGCCAGGCGGTGGCGGCCGAACTCACCCGCTGGGTGCGTTGACATGACAGACGCCCCACCCGACCGCTTCTGGGACAAGCCGATCGAGACGCTCTCGCGCGACGAGTGGGAGGCGCTGTGCGATGGCTGCGGCAAGTGCTGCCTGCACAAGCTGGAAGACGAGGACACCGGCGAAGTCCATCACACCAATGTGGCCTGCCGCCTGCTCGACACCAAGACCGCACGCTGCAGCGACTATCGCCATCGCCGCGCAATGGTGCCCGATTGCCTGCGCCTGACGCCGCGCCTGGTGGCGCAAGTGGCCTGGCTGCCGGCCACCTGCGCCTATCGCCTGCGCGCGGCGGGAGAACCGCTGCCGGCATGGCACTACCTGGAAAGCGGCGATCGCGATGCGGTGCACCGCGCGGGCGTTTCGGTTGTGGGCAAGGTGATCAGCGAAGTGCTGGCAGGCCCACTGGAAAACCATATCGTCAGCGAAAGCGAGTGGGATGGCGAGGCCGACGTGCCGCCGCGCGCGCCCATGGGGTTTCGTTTTCCATGAACGGGCCGCGATGATGGATTGGCTCGGCCGCGCTGGAAAGCCCGAGCCACCGGTCACCGTGCGGGTGGCCGGGCGCGACCTGCCGGTGCAGGTGCGCCGCTTGCCCCAGGCCCGGCGCATGACCTTGCGCCTGGCCCACGACGGCACGGCCGCGCGCGTATCCATTCCCACCTGGGCGCGCAGCGCCGATGCCGTGGCCTTTGTGCGCGAGCGGGCAGACTGGCTTGCTGCGCAACTCCAAAACGTGCCGCCGCCTGCGCTGCTCGGGCCGGGCACCGCCCTGCCCTTTCGCGGCGACACGCTGACCATCGCGTGGGACGCAGGCCATCCGCGCCGCCCGGTGGTGGACGACGGGCAATTGCTGGTCGGCGGCCCGGAAGCGCAGTTGCCAGGCCGGGTGCAACGCTGGCTGGCCGACCAGGCGCTCGACCTGTGCACGCAGGACCTGGCGCATTATTGCGGCCGCGCCGGGCTGCCCGTGCCGCCGCTGGGGCTATCGAATGCCAAGCGGCGCTGGGGCAGTTGCGCCACCGACGGATCGATCCGCATCAATTGGCGCCTGATCATGGCGCCCGATGCCGTGCGCCGCTCTGTCGTGGCGCACGAGGTGGCGCACCTTGTGCATTTCGACCACAGCCCGGCGTTCCATGCCTTGCTCGGCCAATTGTTCGAAGGCAGCGTGGCTTCCGCCAACAAGTGGCTCAAGGCAGAAGGTCGGGGTTTGTACCGGCTGTTCGCCTGAGCACATCCCCGTTGGCGAGACTCATTTGCGTTCCGCCCGCGCCATCCCTATCTGAAGCGCCATGAAGGCTTTCTTCCGCAATGTCTCCCCGCGCCGCGCGGTGCTCGATTTCTGGAAAGTGCTGGGTGCGCCCAGCGAATTCCGCACGCGCGCGCTGATCATGGCCGGGCTGGTGACGGGCGGCATCTTTTACCTGATGACCCAGCAGGAAGGGCGCGGATTGCCCAAGCCGCCCACCATCGTCTATTTCGAATCCTGGCGGGCAGACCGCAGCGATGCCGAAATCATCAAGGGCAACATCGCCGCGCAAAAGCAGGCCGATGCCGAAGCCGCCGCCGAAGACCAGCGCCAGGAAGACATCCGCAAGATGTACAAGGCGGTGGGTTCGGCCACCGGCATCGACACGCAGAAGATGTACGACGACGGCACCAAGGAACGCGCCGCCGAAAAGAAGGCAGAGGCGGACAAGAATGTCGCGCTCTATCGCCAGATCACCGGCCAGGCCGTGCCGACCACGCCCGCTCCCGATGCCGCCAAGCCCTGAGGAAGACCGGCGCTGGCTGGCTGCGGCCGCCGCACTGTCCGCCCGTGGCCGCCCGCTGAGCGCACCCAATCCGGCCGTGGGCTGCATCGTCGTGCGCGATGGGCGAGTGATTGCGCGCGGCTGGACGCAGGCAGGCGGGCGCCCTCATGCCGAGGCGATGGCGCTTGCCGCGCTTTCGCGGCCACTGGACAATGCCACCGTCTATGTCAGCCTGGAGCCCTGCGCCCATCCTTCACCGCGCGGTCCCTCGTGCGCCGATCTGCTGGTGGCGGCCCGGCCGGCGCGTGTCGTGATCGGCCAGATCGATCCCGATCCGCGTACCGCCGGCGCCGGGCTGGCACGGCTGCGCGCGGCCGGCATTGCCGCCGATCACGTCCCCTCCCCCGCCTGCGCCGATGCGCTGGCCGGCTTTCTGTTGCGCACCCAGGCCGGGCGGCCGCACGTCACGCTCAAGCTCGCCCTCACGCTCGATGGCGCCATTGCGCTGGCCAATGGACAAAGCCGCTGGATCACCGGCCCGCTGGCGCGCGCGCATTGCCATGCAGAGCGCGCGCGGGCCGATGCGATCCTGGTGGGCGGGGGCACCCTGCGCGCCGATGCGCCCCGGCTCGATGTGCGCCTTGCCGGCCTTGCGCCGCGCAGCCCGCAGCGCTGGGTTCTGACGCGTGGCACCGTGCCGGAAGGCTGGCAGGGCGTTGCCGATATCACCGCGCCCGGCGCATTCGGAACGGCGCAATGGCTGTTCGTGGAAGGCGGTGCGGGCGCTGCGGCCACATTCCTGAAAGCCGACATGGTCGATCGCCTGCTGCTTTACCGCGCGCCCATTCTCGTTGGGCCGGGCTTGGCCGCTGTTGCCGACCTGGGGCTCGAAACACTCGAAGCCGCGCATAGCCGTTGGGACATTTCCAGCGCTTGCCAGCTTGGCAGCGATACCCTCACCGTCTACCACCGCCGCCGTTGAAGCGAAGGAAAGCCAGCGCCATGTTTACCGGGATCGTCACCGAAGTGGGCAACGTGATTGCCATTGCCGACAAGGGCGACCAGCGCGTGACCATTTCCTGCACGATGGACCCGGCACGGATTGCCATCGGCGCATCCATCGCCTGTTCGGGCGTGTGCCTGACCGTGGTGGAAAAGGGTGGCGTGGCCGGCGAAGCATGGTTCGCCGTCGATGTCTCTGCCGAAACGATCAGCCGCACCGCGCCCGCGCAGTGGCAGGCCGGCGCGCCGGTTAACCTCGAACCGGCGATGCGGCTGGGCGATGAACTGGGCGGGCATATCGTGACCGGCCATGTCGACGCGCTGGGCGAGATCGTCGGCATCTGCCCCGAGGGTGGCAGCCTGCGCGTAGGCGTGTCTGCGCCACGCGAACTGGCTCCTTATATCGCGCCCAAGGGTTCGATCACCGTGGACGGCGTTTCGCTGACGGTGAACGACGTGACCGACCAGCCAGACAGCACCTGCCACTTCGCGCTCAATATCATTCCCCACACCGCGCAGGTAACCACGCTGGGCCAGCTTGCCCCAGGGCGCCCGGTGAACCTGGAAATCGACGTGCTCGCACGTTACCTGCAGCGCATGCAAAGCCTGTCGCGTCAGGCCTGAGCCATTTCGCGCGCGAGAGTTGCGACAAGGTCTGCGGCGGGCATCGCGCGGGCAAGCGGCGCACCGGTGCCGGCCCATTGTGCGCCGAACCCCTCTTCGCCCCCGGCCAAGGCGGCCGCATCGAGAGCCTTGCCCGCTGCATAGGCACGCGGATAATCGGGCACGGGCGGCAGGTTTTCCAGCGCCGTGAACCGATTGGCCAGGCACCGCGCGGGCCGACCGGAAATGGCGCTCGTCATCACCGTTTCCCGCGCCGCCAGCAATGCGGCGCGATATCCGGCGCGCGCCGCGCTTTCCGGGCAGGCCACGAAGGCCGTTCCCAATTGCGCCGCGAAGGCACCGTCATCGAGCGCGGCACGCATGCCCTGCCCGTCCATGATGCCGCCAGCGGCGATCACGGGCAGCGCCGTTTCCCGGCAAAGTTGACGCACCAGAGCGCGCATCGGCAGTCGGTCATCCGGCCCAGCGGGATCGAACACGCCGCGATGGCCACCCGCTTCCCAGCCCTGCGCCACGATCACGTCCAGGCCGGCAGCGGCAATCGCGCGCCCTTCGGCAACGCTGGTGGCCGTGGCCGCCAGAATGCAGCCCGCCTTGCGCAGCGCAGAAATGACGCCGGCATCGGGCAAGCCGAAATGGAAGCTGACCATGGGCGGCGCCAAGTCCACCAGCAGTTCCTGCATGGCGGGGTCATCGGCAAAGCTGCGATAGATCGTGGCAAGGTCTGCCGGCGGCTGCGCGCCGAACGCGGCAAACTGCGGGGCCAGCGCCGCGCACCAGGCCGCTTCGCGCAGCAAGTCCACGCGCGGGCTGGCATGAACGAAGACATTGACGTTGAACGCCGCCGTGGTGGCCGCGCGCACGGCAGCGATCATAGCCCGCGCGCCGTCTGCATCGGTGGCGCCAACGGCGATCGAACCCAGTGCGCCGGCATTGGACACCGCCGCCGCCATGGCCGGGGTCGAAACCCCTGCCATCGGCGCCTGGATCAAGGGGACCCGCAGGCCAAGGCGCTGCAACAATCGCGAAGCAGCGTCCCGACCCGCGTTCATGGCATCACGCCGTAGCGATATCGCGCAGGGCTTCGATGAAGCGATCGATATTGCCGTCCGTCAGGCCCGCAACGTTGATGCGGCCCGAGCCGGCCATATAGACCCCGTGGCGCTCGCGGATCGCCAGGATCTGCTCGCTCGACAGGGGCAGGATGGAAAACAGGCCATTCTGCGTGCCCAGCACATCCATGGCGATCGGCCCGACTTTGCCGGCCGCAGCCAGCTTGTCACGCACCCAGCGCATGCGATCGCGCATTTCATCCAGTTCTGCCAGCCACATGGCCGTCAGCTCCGCATCGGCCAGGACCAGGCGCACGGCGGCGGCACCGTGATCGGGCGGCATCGACCACGAAGCGCGGGCGATCGTGGCACCGTTCGACATGGCCATGGCCAGCGCATCCGCATTGGCCGTGACGGCATAGAACGCACCCACGCGATCACGATAGAGGCCGAAGTTCTTGTCGCACGAATAGGCAACCAGCGCTTCGGGAACGGCGGCCAGCACCTTGCGCAGGCCATAGGCATCGGCTTCCATGCCCTCGCCCAGGCCCTGGTACGCCAGGTCGATCAGCGGCAGCACGCCCTTGGCCGCCAGCAGCGGGGCAATCTCGTCCCACTGTGCAGGCGTATAGTCCACGCCCGTGGGGTTGTGGCAGCAGCCATGCAGCAAGACGAGGTCGCTGGCATCGGCTTCCTCGAGCGCAGCCTTGAGCGCGGCGAGATCGGCCGTGCCATCGGCGGCAGTGTGCTGGAACGTCTTGAGCTCGAGGCCGGCTGCCGCCACGATCTGGGCATGGTTGGGCCACGAAGGCGTGCCCATCCACACGCGCTTCACGCCCGCACGCTTGGCCACTTCGATGGCCAGGCGAACCGCGCCGGTGCCGCCGGGCGCCTGCATGCCAGCCACCTTGGCCGTATCGAAATCAGCGCCGAACACATAGGGAATCAGCGCATTGACGAAACCCATGTCGCCTTCGGGGCCAAGGTAGGCCTTGGAATCCTGGTCGGCCAGCAGCTTGGCTTCGGCAGCCTTGATTGCCCGGAACACCGGGGTTGCGCCATCGGCAGTGCGATAGACGCCCACGCCAAGATCGATCTTGGTATCGCGCGGATCGGCATTGTGCAGCTTGATCAGCGCCAGCAAGGCATCGGCCGGTTGCGGAGCCAGGTTTTCGAGCATGGAAATTTTCTTTCACGGCTGACTGAAAGGAACGCCGCCCCCATGCCGCCGCAGGCGCTGGCGCGCAAGAGGGTTTGCACCCTTGGGCGCCAGCGTTCCAACTTGGCAAGCACTCACATTCAGAACGGCATCCAGGTCTGCTTGCGGCTGAACTTCATGTAGCCGGCGTTGATGCCCAGGCGCAGACCCGCGCCCATGCGCACCGGGATCAGCACAACATCGCCGCGCCGCAGATAGCTGACGTTGAACCCGCCGATCAGGTAGGCTTGCCCCTCGCCCGCGCCAAAGCGGTGGTACATGTCGGCCGTGTCATAGAGATTGTAGACCAACACGAACGTATTGCCGGCATTGGCCCCGGCATCGAAGCCCACCGACGGCCCCGTCCAATAGACCGGCATATCGCCTTCAACCTTGTGGTGCATGGTGCCCGAGCCATAGCGCAGGCCCACCACCAGCGCGCCACCGGCCTCACGCCCGGTGATGTATCCGATCGGTTCACCCTGCTTTTTCAGGATATCCCGGATCATCATGGCCAAGCCCTTGGCGCCCTTGCCGAAAACGCCTTCGGCCGCACCGATCAGATCGTCCTCGTGCCAGGCCTGGCCGGTTCGCGACGGGTTGCCGGCCGCACCGGCCGGCGCCGGCGCGGCATAGGGTGCTGCGTAGGGCGCTGCGGGCGCTGGCGCCGTCGCCGGGCTGGCATAAGGTGCGCCGCTGACAGGAGGAGCGGAGGGCGCGGGCTGAACCGGCGTGGCACGCGGCGCGGCCGGCGTCGTTCCGGGCTGCGAGGAAAGGTCCCCATCGATCGCCGTATTGGGATCGATCGACTGGACTTGTGCCTGGGCCAGCGGCGCAGACAGCAGGGCCAAGCCTGCCAGGCCCAGCGCCATGCAATGATGGAGTTTATGCTTCATTGTATTTCCCATCCCCTTGATGCACCCACCGTGTCATGTCGCCAGGCGAGGCACTCGGCAACCCGATAGCGTCCTTCCGCCACAGGTTTCCCTCCTCACAATGAACAGGCGATGAGCCGACTCCAATTTGCGCCCAAACGGATGTGACAGGCCGCAACGCACGCCGGCCGGCCTGCCCACCAACACTGTCCACAGGACAATCCACCACCTGCAAAAAAACGCGGCAGACCGCTTGCCCCACTCCCCAACCCCCGTTATAGGCCGCCCTCGCCGCTGCGATCCGGAGACGTGGGTGAGTGGCTGAAACCAACGGTTTGCTAAACCGTCGTACTGGTAAATCCGGTACCGAGGGTTCGAATCCCTCCGTCTCCGCCAGATCACGCATTCTGGCGCCCCTCCCCGAACCGGCACGAACGCAAAACGGCCACCAGAGTTCGCCGCCAATCGGCTCAGGCCGCCTCCGAAATCATGGTGCCGCGTGGCGACGCGATATAACGCTGCCCGACCGTCTACTTCTCCACACTCGCACTGGCGGGCACAGTGCCCTTCTGGCTGCGATCGGTGAACCCTGCGCCTATGACGGCTATAACGCTCTTGGCCACAAATACGGCGTGATTGGTCACTTCGGGAAGGCCCATCAGCTCGCCGAAGGTTCCTCGTGCAAGAGGGCCGGCGACAAAAGCGCGGGAATTGGGGCCGTCGCGCCCGATCATGTGGCTTTCATCGTCTACCGCCACCCCCAAATTCGTTGGGTCCGATACAAGCAACCCTGATGTTACGAGCGTAGCAAGGAAGCCTTGCGAGGCCAGGACATTGCCGTGGCCCGGTCCGGTGGTGGCGATAACGGCATCGAATATCTCCGTCCGGGTTGCCCTGCCGCGATCCTTCAACGTCACGGCGCACTGGGCACCTTGCATCCTGGCGCCGCTGATGGTGGCGGCGCGGATGGACAGCGTGCCCGCGGCGATCCGCCGGTCTAGGACGGCGCCGACCTGCGGCGCGATCCGGAAGCGGTGCGTGTCCCAGAACGGCCGAAGATGGCGGATCAGCCGGAGCCGCTCGGCGAGCGGCAGGGCCCTCCAGATCTGGGGGGCCTGCACGCGCAAGCGGTCGAACAGTCCCTGCCATGGTCCACCTTTCTGCACGGCGGCACGAACGCGCCGCAGCAGATCAAGCGCGGTGCGCGATGGCTGGGTGGCGAAGTCGCCAAACGGTTCGACGTGGCCGGGCGCATGGCTGTGTGAACGCTGGCCGCGCCGGGAGATCGCGGTGATCGCCCCGCGATGACCGCGCGTATCGAGCGTGGCGATGACGTCTGCCATGGTCAGCCCGGTTCCCACCACCAGCACCCGGTCGTCCCGCGCGATCGATGCCAGCGCGCCATCCGCCCAGGGATCGGCGATGAAGCGCCGTTCCCCTTCGAACGCCGCCGACAGGATTGCGGGCGGCGCCGGCGGCGGGTGACTGGTGGCAAAGACGATGACATCGGCGGCGAGTGTCTCCCCCGTGTCGCATGTCAGAGCCCAGCGATCGGCCTCGTTCGCGACAGAGGTGATCCTGGCCCGATGGTGCTCGATCCGGCCGTCGGCCAGCATCGGGCGTAGCTGTTCCGAAACATAGCGGCCAAACAGCCGCCGGGCGGGATAGGATTGGCCGTTTGCAGCGTTGGCGACGGGATCGCCGTCAAGGGCATCGTGGGCGGCGAGCCAGCGCACGAAATGCCCCTCGTCACCAGGCAGGAGTGACATCCGCGCGGCAGGCACGTTGATGCGATGCGCTCGGTCCTGCGTCGAATAGGCGAGCCCCAGGCCGATTTCGGCGCGCGGCTCGAAGACGACGATGCGCAACGGCTCGCCGGTCAGTCTTGCCAAGTGATAGGCGACGGCGGCCCCGGTAAAGCCGCCGCCGATGATTGCCACCGTCGGTACGGTAGGTAAGGTGAAGGGCATGTTTCCTCAGGATTGCGAGGCGCGGACCACCGGGCGGTGATCGCCGGCGATGGTCTCGCCGAACGGGCCCATGTTGCTGGCGGCGGTGGCGGTGCGATGCCCGTGCGCCAGCGGAAGGCGGGGCAGCACCAACTCGCCGAAGCGGTAGGCTTCCTCCAGGTGCGGGTATCCCGACAGGATGAAGCTGTCGATGCCGATCCGCCGGTACTCGTCGATCCGCGCGGCGACCGTCTCGGGATCGCCGACCAGCGCCGTGCCCGCACCGCCGCGCACCAGGCCGACGCCGGCCCACAAGTCGGGGCTGACCTCCAACTGGTCGCGCCGACCGCCATGCAGCTTGCTCATCCGCGCCTGACCGACCGAATCCATCCGCGCGAACACGCTTTGGGCGCGGGCGATCGTCTCGTCGTCGAGCCGGCTGATGAGCGCATCGGCGGCAGCCCAGGCCTGTTCGCGGGTTTCGCGCACGATCACATGCAGCCTGATCCCGAACGAGACCTCGCGACCCTGTTCGGCGGCCAGGGCGCGGATCGTCGCGATCTTGGCGGCGACGGCAGCAGGCGGCTCGCCCCAGGTCAGGTACTTGTCGATGGTCTTGGCTGCGACCCGGTTGCCCGCTTCGGACGAACCGCCGAAGTAGAGCGGCGGATAGGGCGTCTGCGCCGCCGGGAACAGCAGTCTGCCGTCGCTGATGCGGAAGTG
>Ga0268264_10003045_pt1 | contig 14529 bp, 11 predicted proteins | sample KBSSwiS32_FD_190357 | JGI IMG/M metagenome (GOLD analysis project Ga0268264, IMG submission 190357) | Switchgrass rhizosphere microbial communities from Kellogg Biological Station, Michigan, USA - KBS Switchgrass S3-2 (SPAdes) (version 2) | ecosystem: Host-associated > Plants > Roots >...
AAACTCGCGCGTATCTGAAGGACTCGTCTCTCGTGGCCACAGCCACCCATTTCCTCACCGACAAGGAAGCGACCGCGCATCCGCCGTCGGAAGCCGTGGTCGTCCGCTTCGCCGGTGACAGCGGCGACGGCATGCAGCTGACCGGCGGGCAGTTCACGCTCTCGACCGCACTGGCCGGCAACGACCTCGCGACCTTCCCCGATTTTCCCGCCGAAATCCGCGCGCCGCAGGGCACGACCTTCGGGGTCAGCGCTTTCCAGATCAACTTCGGCTCGGCCGCGATCGAGACTGCCGGCGACCAGCCCGACGTGCTGATCGCGATGAACCCGGCGGCGCTCAAGGTGAACGCCAACGAGGTGCGCGAAGGCGGGCTGATCATTGCCGACGAGGGCGAGTTCACGGCGCGCAACCTCGCCAAGGCCGGTTACGAGCAAAGCCCGCTCGAGGACGGCAGCCTCGCCAAGTGGCAGCTGATCCACTTCAACATCTCGCAGCTGACGCTCGACGCGGTGAAGCCGTTCGGCCTCGGCAACAAAGAGGCGCTCCGCTGCAAGAACATGTGGACGCTGGGCCTGGCCCTGTGGATGTTCGATCGCGACCGCCAGCCGATCGTTGATTGGCTCAAGGCCAAGTTCGCCAAGGCGCCGGAACTCGCCGAAGCCAACATCGCGGCGCTCAATGCCGGCCACGCTTATGGCGAGACGGTCGAGATGGGCGCGCCGTTCAAGCAGCACCATATCGCGCCGGCGCCCGCCGAGCCGGGGCTTTACCGCACGGTCACGGGTGCGGAAGCACTGGCGCTGGGCCTCGTCGCCGGCTGCCAGCTGGCGGGCGTGAACATGTTCTTCGGCGGCTATCCGATCACGCCGGCGTCCGCGTTGCTCCACCATCTGTCGCGGCTCAAGGAATATGGCATCACCACGTTCCAGGCCGAGGACGAGATCGCCGCGATCTGCTCGGCAATCGGCGCCAGTTACGCCGGCCAGCTCGGCATTACCTCATCGTCCGGTCCGGGTATCGCGCTCAAGACCGAGGCGATGGGCCTTGCGATTATGACCGAGTTGCCGCTGGTGATCGTCAATTCGCAACGTGGCGGGCCGTCGACGGGCCTGCCGACCAAGACCGAGCAGTCCGACCTTTATCAGGCGGTTTATGGCCGCAATGCCGATGCGCCGCTGCCGGTGATCGCTGCGCGCTCGCCGGCCGACGCGTTCGAATGCGCGATCGAGGCGTGCCGCATCGCGACCAAATATATGACGCCGGTCATCCTGCTGACCGACGGCTACATCGCCAATGCCGCGGAGCCGTGGAAGGTGCCGGACATGAGCGGCTATGCGCCGTTCCCGGTCAGCTTTTTCTCGACCGTGCCCGGGGAAGGCGAGGGGGTGATGCCGTTCGCCCGCAACGACGTTCTCGCGCGGCCGTGGATCAAGCCGGGCACGCCGGGGCTCGAACATCGCATCGGCGGAATCGAGAAGCAGCCGGGCACCGGGAACATCGATTATTCGCCCGCCGCGCACCAGGAGATGAGCGACACGCGCGCCGCCAAGGTGCTCGGCGTCGCCAACGACATTCCCGACCAAGAGGTGTGCATCGGCAGTGTGGGGGCGAAGCTGGGCGTCGTCGGCTGGGGCTCGACCTTCGGCCCGATCCACCAGGCGGTGCGGCGCGCGCTGGCCAAGGGCCAGGACGTCGCCCACGTGCACGTCCGCCATATCTGGCCGGCACCGAAGAACCTCGGCGACCTGCTCAAGGGCTTCGACAAGATCATCGTGCCCGAGATGAACATGGGTCAGTACAAGACGCTGCTGCGCGACCAGTATCTGGTCGACGCCCAGCCGCTGACCAAGGTGTCGGGCCACCCGTTCCGCATTGCCGAGATCGAAGCGGCGATCGACCGGGCGCTAGCATGACGTACCTGCCACTTGTTCCCCGGCGTACGCCGGGGTCCAGGAGCGCGAAGCGCTTCAATTTGTGGGGTTCGGCAATGAACCGCTGCTCCGCAGCGGCCTGGGCCCCGGCCTGCGCCGGGGAACGGCAATGAAGCAGATCAACGTCTTTCCCCTGGTCATGCTGCTGATCATCGTGGTCGGCCTGGTCTATTGGTTTGGAAGCATTCGCGGATGAACGAGATTTCCCCCATCCCCGCCACCACCGCCAAGGACTGGGCGAGCGACCAGGAAGTGCGCTGGTGCCCTGGCTGCGGCGACTATGCGGTGCTGAAGGCCGTGCAGCGGACGATGCCCGACCTCGGCGTCGCGCGCGAAAAGACGGTGTTCATCAGCGGGATCGGCTGCTCCAGCCGCTTTCCTTATTACATGGCGAGCTACGGCTTCCACACGATCCACGGCCGTGCCCCGGCCTTCGCGACCGGCGTGAAGCTCGCCAATCCCGAACTCGACGTGTGGATCATCACCGGTGATGGCGACGCGCTCTCGATCGGCGGCAACCACACGATGCATGTGCTGCGGCGCAACCTCGACTGCCAGATCCTGCTGTTCAACAATGAGATCTACGGGCTGACCAAGGGCCAATATTCGCCCACGTCGCGCGTCGGCACGCGCTCGCCTTCGACGCCGTTCGGATCGGTCGACCGGCCGGTGACGCCGTGCATGTTCGCGCTCGGCTCGGGCGCGCGGTTCATCGCGCGTGGGATCGACGTCCACAAGGCGCTGCCCGACGTTCTCAAGGCCGCGCACGCGCACAGGGGCGCGAGCTTCGTCGAGATCTACCAGAATTGCGTGGTCTATAACGACGACGTGTTCGCCAGTTTCACCAGTCGCGACATCGCGTCCGACAAGCAGCTGTGGCTGGCAGCGGGCGAGAAGATGCTGTTCGCGGGCGGGGCCAAGGGCCTCGCGCTCGACGTCGAGAATTTGCGCCTGAAGGTCGTCGACGGCGACGATCCGGCGGTCATCGTCCACAACCCGAAGAACCGGGGCGTCGCGGCGATGCTGATCGAGATGCCGGAGAGCTTCCCGGTCGCGCTCGGCGTGATCTACGAGGACCCGGCGCCGACCTTCGAAGCCGCGGTGCGCGAGCAGAACGCAGCTGCTGCGTCCGGCAAAACGGCCGACCTCCAGGCGCTCGTATCCAAGGGCCAGACCTGGCAGGTCGAAAAGGAGCCGCGACCCGAGTGATCCGCGGCCGCTGATTGGACAACCTCACCCACTCGCTGGTCGGCGCCCTGCTCGGGCGCATGGGGCTGAAGCGCCTGACGCCTTACGCCATGCCGGCGCTGATCGTCGCCGCCAACCTGCCAGACATCGACAGTTTCATCGCGCGGCTGCTGGGCATCGAGCCGATCGCCGAGCATCGCGGCTTCACCCACGGCATCGGCGGCCTGCTCACCATGCCTTTTTTGGCAGCAGCAATAATTCTGCTTTGGCAAAAATTTCGACCGAGCAAAGAAGGGCCTGTTCGCCTCCGCGGGCTGCTGATTTGCTGCTTCGCCGCTACGCTCAGCCATCCGCTGATGGACTACATCACGTCCTACGGGACGCGGCTGCTCGAACCGTTCTCGCACCGCTGGTTCTACGGCGACGCAATCTTCATCGTCGATCCGTGGCTGTGGCTGATCCTGATCCTCGGCCTCGAGATGTCGTGGCGCGCCGAGCGGCTGGGCCGCAACTGGACCCGCCCGGCCTGGTGGGCCTTCGCCGCCGCCCTCGGCTACATCGCGCTCAACTTCGCCATTTCGGCCCGCGCGGTGGCGGTGACGCGCCCGCTGGTTCAGCGGGTTGCCGAGCCGGAAATGATCGAAGCGGGCGAGGTCCCGCTGACCTTCTGGAAGCGCAAGATGATCTGGCGCGGGGAGGGGCTTGGCGGGAGCGGCACCTATAACCCGCTCGACGGGTTGAACAGCGCCTGGCTGAGCCCGAAGATCATGCCGCTCAACATGGACGATCCGCGCCTGGCCGCGGCGGCAAAGCACGACCCGCACGTCCGCGCCTTCCTGTTCTGGTCGCGCATGCCGATGGTCCATGACGAGGGCGGGCACGCCTATCTCACCGACCAGCGCTTTTTCGAATCCGGCCGCGCGTCGAGCGCAGGCTTCCTCATGCGGCTCGACAACGAAGGTTCGAAACCATAACGCCCGCGCCATGAGCACGCGCGGGGAGCATCTGGTTCGCGCGGACCGCCGCTTCGCGACGGGCGGCGGGGCGATTGCCCGGCTCGTCTCGCCGGCTTTTTCGAAGCTGCTCGACGAAATCGACGCCAATCTGCCGTTCGGCGGCCTCGAGATCACGCTGCCCGACGGTCAAGTTCGCCGCCTCGGCTTCCGTGGGCCAGGGGCAAGCGCGGTCGTCCGACTAGCGAGCTGGATGGCGCTGGTCCGGCTCGGCACCTCGGGCTCCGTCGGCTGGTACAAAGCGTGGACGCTGGGCGAATGGTCGAGCCCTGACCCGGTCGCGATCTTCGAGCTGTTTTCGGCGAATGCGCGGCCGCTCGGCGATATTGGCCGCGCCAAGGGTCCGTTCCGATGGGTCAACGCCCTCGCGCACCGCCTGCGCGATAATGCGCCGAAACGGGCGCGGCAGAATATCGCCGCCCATTACGACCTCGGCAACGATTTCTATTCGGCCTGGCTTGACCAGACGATGACCTACAGCTCGGCGCGCTTCGCTTCGTCCAAGGACAGTCTCGAAGCGGCTCAGCTCAACAAGGTTCACATCCTGCTCGACCGGATCTCGCTCCAGCCCGGTCAGCGCCTGCTCGAGATTGGGTGCGGGTGGGGCACGCTGGCCATCGAGGCGGCGAAGCGCGGTGCGTCCGTCGTCGGCCTGACCCTGTCGCGCGAGCAGAAGGCGTGGGCCGAGGACAAGATCGCCGCAGCGGGCCTCGCCGACCGGGTCGAGATCCGGCTGCAGGACTATCGCGACACGGCCGAGACGTTCGATGCCGTGGCATCGGTCGAGATGGTCGAGGCCGTCGGCCAGCGCTGGTGGCCGGCCTATCTCGACTGCATTGCCCGCAACCTGTGCGATGGCGGGCGCGCTGCGCTGCAGTTCATCTCCTTCCGTCACGACATGTTCGACAATTACGCGCGCAGCCCGGATTTCATCCAGACGTATATCTTCCCTGGCGGGCTGCTGCTTGACGAGGCGCGCTTCGCTGGCCTCGCGCGGGAGCGTGGCCTGTCGTGGGAAGCGCGCGAAGCCTTCCGCTTCGATTATGCCGAGACTCTGAAGCGCTGGCGGGAACGCTATAATCGGGCGGTGGCCGGCGGTGCGCTCAGCGGGTTCGAGGAACCGTTCCACAACCTCTGGCGCTATTATCTCATGTACTGTGAGGGCGGATTCCGCGGCGGCGCGATCGACGTCGCGCAGGTGACGATGGTCAAGTCTTGAAGGCGATCGTCGATCGCGCGGGTGCGTTGGGGCAGGGCCTCTCCGCAATCCGCACCCAATTCCAGCTCCCGGGCGACTTTCCGCCGGAAGGTGAGGAGGCGGCGAAGGCAGCCGCGCGCCAGCCGCTTTCCGACCACGCCGACCGGACATCCGTGCCGTTCGTCACGCTAGATCCGCTAAGCTCGACCGATCTCGACCAGGCGCTTGCGATCGACCCGTCGGGCGGTGACCTCATCCTTCGCTATGCCATTGCCGACATCGGCTGGTTCGTCCCCGATGGCGGTCCGGTGGACCTCGAAGCCTGGCACCGCGGCGAAACGCTCTACCTCCCCGACGGGAAGATCAGCCTTTACCCGACCGTGCTGTGCGAAGGCGCGGCGAGCCTGCTGCCCGATGGCGACCGCCCGGCAATCGTCTTCGCGGTCCGGGTCGACGCGAACGGAGCGGCGAGCCTCGACGGGGTCGAGCGCGCGGTGATCCGCAGCCGCGCCAAGTTCGGTTATGCAACCGTCCAGCCGGCCGACTTGCCAGCCGGGTTCGATGAACTGTCGCGGCGGATCACGGCGGCTGAGGATGCGCGCGGCGCATCGCGGGTCGACCCGCCGCAGCAGCAGGTGTCGCAGAATGCGGATGGCAGCTTCATGCTCGAGTTTCGGCCCATGACCGCCGCCGAGCAGGCCAACGCCTCGCTGTCGCTCGCGGCCAATCTCGCCATGGCCGACGCGCTGTACAAAGCGGGGACGGGCCTGTTCCGGGTGATGGGCGAGCCCGACGACTGGGCAATCCGGCGCCTGCGCCGCAGCGCCAAGGCGCTCGGCGTCGACTGGCCCAAGGCTATGAGCCTCGAGGAACGCCAGAAGACGCTCGATCCCAACGACATGAAGGAGGCCGCCTTCATGCTCGCCATTCGCCGGTCGGGGTCCCATGCGAGCTACGCTCCGCTCCATGCCGGCGAGCGGCCATGGCATTCGGCCATGCGCGCGACCTACGTCCATGGCACCGCTCCGCTCCGCCGGCTGGCGGACCGTTACGTGACCGAAGCCACGCTTGCGGTGGCGAACGGGCGGCCCGTGCCAGACACTGTCTCTGCCGCCTTCCAGCGGCTCGGCGATGTCATGAACCGCGCCGATGCCAAGGCCGGGCAGGTGGATAGCGCCGTGCTGGAACTCGCCGAAGCAGTCGCGATGACAGGGCGGGTCGGCGAGACGTTCGACGGTGCCATCACCGACATCGACCAGCGCGGCGCCCGCATCCAGCTGTGCGATCCGGCGGTTGTCACCCGCGTACCTGCCGACGGGCTGGAGGTCGGCGCGACCGTTCGCCTGCGGCTCGACGAAGCCGATCCGACGCGGCGGTTGACCCGTTTCTCGATTGCCTCAACCTAGGCTTCGACGCGCACTTTTCCGCCGGTCGGAGCATCGGCGAATACGCGCTCAAGGATTGCCTTGGCGACCACTTCCGGCGGTTTGACGGTCTCGGGTTCCTCGCCGGGAAAGGCATTGGCGCGCATCCGCGTCCGAGTCGCGCCGGGATCGATGATGTGAACCTTCAGCTTGCCGGTGAATTCAGTCTCGTCGGCGTAGGTGCCGAGTAGGCATTCAAGCGCCGCCTTGGATGAGCCGTAGGCGCCCCAGAACGCTCGCGGCTTCGCCCCAACCGACGAAGTGACCCCGAACACGTCGGCCCGCTCCGCTTTCGACAGCAACGGATGGAACGCCGCGATCAGCGCCTGGTTTGCGAGCACGTTGAGGGTCAGCAGTCGCGAATATTCCTTGGGATCGATGTCTTGCACCGGGGTTAGCGAGCCAAGCATCGCGGCGTTGAGGACGAGGATGTCGAGCGCGTCCCAGCGCCCAGCGATCGCCGCCCCTAGCTTGGCGATGGACTCGCCTTCGCTCAGATCTAGCGGGGCGATCGTCGCGCTTCCGCCGGCCTCGTGAATGCGATCTTCGACCTCCTCCAGCGCCGCTGTCGTGCGCGCGGTGAGGATGACGTGGGCGCCGGCCGCGGCGAGCGTCTCGGCGGTCGCGGCACCGATGCCACGGCTGGCGCCGGTCACCAGCGCGAGCTTGCCGGAAAGGGGTTTGTCGTTGGTCATGGCCGCGCCCCTAACACCCGCTTTCGCCCGCAAAAAGGCGTCGGTTGCTCGAAAGTCGATTTGCCGCCGCAACGACCGGTGGGATGCGGCCGCGATGGACTGGAAAACCGTCAGTCGCTTCGCCTTTGGCCTCACCTTTGTGGGAGTTGGCGCGATCGGGCTGATCGGCAGCAGCTTTGCGCCCACCTGGCGGCCGGTGCCCGACGGTGTTCCGGGGCGAGACTTGCTCGCCTGGCTATCGTCCTTCGTCTCGCTCGGCTGTGGCGCCGGCCTGCTCCTCAGGCGCAGTGCGGCGCCAGCGGCGTTGGTCCTGGCCCTATTTCTCGCAGTCTGGACGCTGGCGTTCAAAATGCCGTTCATCGTGAAGGCGCCGCTGGTCGAGGGCAGCTATCAGAGCAATGGCGAGAATTGGGTGCTGATCGCGGCGGCGTGGGTGCTCTACGCCGAGCTGTCGAAGCGCCGGAATTTCTGGTCGGGCGACCGCGCTCTATGGCTGGCCTACGGCCTCTATGGCCTCGGGCTGATTGCGTTCGGCCTGTCGCATTTCTTCTATCTCGATCTGACCGCTCCGCTCGTACCCGCGTGGCTGCCGGTGCCAGTGTTCTGGGCCTACGCAACCGGCGCGATTTACACCGTGTGCGGGCTCATGCTGGTCGCGGGATTGGCGCTGCGGCCGGCAGCGCTCGGCGCAGCGGCCAACGTCACGCTGATTACCGTCCTGGTGTGGGGGCCGATGCTCATCGCCGGGGGCCTAAGTGCGATGCACTGGCAGGAAACGGTCGTTTCCGTAGGCCTGATGGCGGCGTCCTGGGCGCTTGCTAGCGGGTCGCCACCAGCGACAGGCTGGCTGCGCCGCCCTTCTCACCCAAATCGGTAAGCGCGGTCGGATAATCGCCGGTAAAGCAGGCGTCGCAGCGCTGCGGCGCGGCCGAATTCCGCTCCTCGCCGACCGCCCGGTAGAGGCCTTCGATGGTGATGAAGGCGAGGCTATCGGCGTTGATGTAATCGCGCATCTGATCGACGCTCATCTGTGCGGCGAGCAGCTTGGCGCGCTCCGGCGTGTCGACTCCGTAAAAGCAGCTGTGCCGCGTTGGCGGCGAGGCGATGCGCATATGGACTTCGCGCGCGCCGGCATCGCGCATCATCTGGACCAGCTTCACGGACGTCGTGCCGCGGACGATCGAATCGTCGACCAGCACGATGCTCTTGCCGTCGATCAGCGCGCTGTTGGCGTTATGCTTGAGCTTAACGCTCTGGAGGCGGCCGGCCTGGCTCGGCTGGATGAAGGTCCGCCCGACGTAGTGGGAGCGGATGATGCCGAGTTCGAACGGAATGCCCGACGCCTGGCTGAACCCGAGCGCGGCGGGGACGCCGCTGTCCGGCACGGGCACGACATAGTCGGCCGTGACCGGGCTCTCGCGCGACAGTTCGGCGCCGATGTTCTTGCGCACCTCGTAGACCGAGACGCCTTCGGCGATCGAATCCGGCCGCGAGAAATAGACATGCTCGAAGATGCACGGCCGCGGCGCGACCTGCTCGAACGGCCGGAAGGAGCGGATGCCGCTGTCGTTGACGACGACCAACTCGCCCGGCTCCACATCGCGAATGAAGGTCGCGCCGATGACGTCGAGCGCCACGGTTTCTGACGCGAAGATCGTCGCTTCGCCGAGCTTGCCCATGACCAGCGGGCGGATGCCGAGCGGGTCGCGGCAGGCGACCAGCCCTTCCGGCGTCAGGACGAGCAGCGAGTAAGCGCCCTCGACCTGTTTCAGGGCGTCGACCAAGCGGTCGAGCATGTTCGCGTTATGCGACGTCGCGACGAGATGGATGATGACCTCGGTGTCGCTCGTCGACTGGAAAATCGAGCCGCGACGGTTGAGCGTCCGGCGGAGCTTGAGCGCGTTCGACAGATTGCCGTTCTGGGCGAGTGCGAATCCGCCTTCGGCAAGCTCGGCGAACAGCGGCTGCGCATTGCGGATGCCGGGGCCGCCGGCGGTCGAATAGCGGACATGGCCGATCGCCGTCCGACCCGGCAGAGTTCGCATCACCTCATCGCGGTCGAAATTGCCGGCGACGTGGCCCATCGCGCGGTGCGAGCTGAAATGCGTTCCGTCGAAAGCCGTGATGCCGGCCGCTTCCTGACCACGGTGCTGGAGCGCATGGAGGCCGAGCGCGACGAAGCTCGAGGCCTCGTCGGCGCCCCAGATACCGAACACGCCGCACTCTTCGTGCAGCTTGTCATCATCGAACGGATTGGTCGTCAGCAAGTCCCCGAACTCCAGGCTGGCGTCGTGAAACGGGCATATAGGGCGGAGGCGGCGCCTTGTCGCCCCCGACCTGAATTAAAGGTGAAAACTTAACGACTTATCGGCTTACGCCTTGAACATGCTGGGATATTGCCGCTTCAACGCGGCGACCTTTGGCCGGTCGTTGATGACGATGTACGGCTCGAACGGGTGCCGACGGGCATAGTCCTGGTGATTCGCCTCCGCCGCGAAGAAGCCGCCATGCTCGATCCTCGTCGCGATCGGGGCCTGGTAGACATGGCGCTGGCTGAGCTTGGCGATGAAGCTCTTCGCCTGGGCCTCCTGGCCGGCATTCTGCGGGAAAATCGCGCTGCGATAGCTCGGTCCAACGTCCGGCCCCTGGCGGTTTACCTCGGTCGGGTCGTGGGCGACCGCGAAGTAAATCTGCAGGATCTGCGCATAGCTGATCCGGCTTGGGTCGTAGCTAATGCGGACGGCCTCGGCATGGCCGGTGCCTTCGCTGCTGACCCGATCGTAGCTCGCGTCCTTGGCGGCTCCGCCGGCAAAGCCCGAGACAACGTCGGTCACGCCTTTCACGTGCTCGAACACGCTCTCCATGCCCCAGAAGCAGCCACCGGCGAGCACCGCGGTTTCGGTACGGGGGGCGGCGTGGGCGGAACTCGCCAGAGTCGCGGCGGCAGCGATCGCAAAGCCACTCAGCTTCATGAAACGTCCTTTCAAATATCAATGTAGGATTGAAGATACGGCCTGCACAGGCCGCCGGATGCTCCAAAAATTATCCAAGGATTTGGGACGCGGGCGCGTCTTAGGAGTCGTACGGTTGTTTTAATGACGGATCACGAAGGAGAAATTCATGGCAATTCGGAAGCTCTTGAAGACAGCGTTGTTGGCCGGGGCACTGGCGCAACCGGGCATTGCTCAGGCCCAGCAGGCGCCGACCGCGAGCATATCGGAAATGGCCAATACGCCGCTGGTGCGGGTGAATATCGCCGAGTCGCTGCGGACTCCGCCGGACGAGGCCAGCATGACCGTTGGAACTCAGGCCAAGGCTGCAACAGCGACGGAGGCGGTGGCGGCCAACAAAGTGAAGACGGAAAAGCTTCTCGCCACGATTCGCGCCGCGGGCATTCGCGAGCGCGATATCCAGACGCAGGGCATACAGTTGCAGCCGGACTACCGGTGGGACAATGAACCCAATGGCCGCGGCCGGCAGACGCTGATTGGCTACATCGCCAGCAACTCGGTGCAGATTAAGACGCACAACATCGACAAGCTCACGTCCTTGCTCGACACGCTCACCACGGCGGGCGCCGACTCCGTCTACGGCCCGAACTTCTCGATTTCCGATCCAGCTCCCCTTCGGAAGGAGGCCCGTATCCGCGCGATGGCGCGCGGTCAGGCCGAGGCGACCGAATACGCGCGCAACAACGGCTTTACGTCGGTGCGGCTACTGTCAGTGGAAGAGGGCACGTCGTATCGGGGAACTGACGTGGTCGTCACCGGCTCCCGCGTTGTCGGTCCCTATGCCCCGCCGCCGCCACCGCCGCCACCCGCGCCCGAGCGGGACGGCGGCATCGTAGCACCGGGCCAGCTGGAGACGAGCGTGTCGCTCAACCTCCTCTACCGAATGGAGCGCTAGGGTTCGGGTGGCGGCGAATTAATTGCCTCGCCGCCACCGCCCACCGCTGGACGCTTGGCCAGAGCCGCAATAGGACATTGCTGACACGGAGGTCAGTTAGCCATGCCCACCTACACCGCGCCGGTGCGTGAGACCCGCTACATTCTCAACGACGTCCTCGACGTCGGCCGCTATTCCAACCTGCCGGGCTTCGCCAACGCGACACCCGACCTGGTCGACGCCATCCTCGAGGAGGCCGGGAAGTTTTCCGCCGAGGTCCTGCAACCGCTGAACAAGGTCGGCGACGAGGCAGGCTGCAAGCGCGCCGACGATGGCTCGGTGACCACGCCCCCGGGGTTCAAGGAAGCCTACGACCAGTTCGTCGCGGCCGGCTGGCCGACGCTGACCGGGCCAGAGGAATATGGCGGGCAGGGCCTGCCGCAGGTCGTTGGCACCGCGGTCACCGAATACATCCTCTCGGCCAACCACAGCTTTGAGATGTACCAGGGACTGACGTCGGGCGCGATCGCCTCGCTGCTGGTCAAGGGCTCGGACGAGCTGAAGCAGCGCTTCGTACCCAACATGATCACCGGCAAGTGGACCGGGACCATGAACCTGACCGAACCGCACTGCGGCACGGATCTCGGCCTGTTGAAGACGCGGGCCGAGCCGAACGACGATGGCAGCTATGCGATTAGCGGGACGAAGATCTTCATTTCGTCGGGTGAGCATGACCTCGCCGACAACATCATCCACCTCGTGCTCGCCAAGATCACGGGTGCGCCGGATAATGTGAAAGGCATTTCGCTGTTCGTGGTGCCCAAGTTCCACGTGAATGACGACGGCTCGCTCGGCGCGCGCAACGGCGTCAGCTGCGGCGCACTCGAGAAGAAGATGGGCATCCACGGCAACGCGACCTGCGTGATGAATTACGATGGCGCCAAGGGTTGGCTGGTCGGGGAGCCGGAGAAGGGTCTCGCGGCGATGTTCATCATGATGAATGCCGCCCGGCTCGGCGTCGGCTTGCAGGGCCTGGCGCAAGGCGAAGTCGCCTATCAGAATGCGGCGGCCTACGCGAAGGATCGGCGGCAGGGCCGCGCGCTGCGCGAGGACGAGCGCGAGGCTGACGCCAAGGCCGATGCGATCATCGTCCACCCGGACGTCCGGCGGATGCTGATGGAGGCCCGCGCCTATATCGAGGCGGGCCGGGCGCTCGTGCTATGGGGCGCGCTCCAGGTCGACCTGCTGCGGCGGTCCCCGGACGAAGCCGAGCGCCAGAACGCCGACGACCTGCTCGGCCTGATCACCCCGGTCATCAAGGGGTATCTGACCGACAAAGGGTTCGATGCCGCGGTCAGCGCCCAGCAGGTGTTCGGTGGCCATGGTTACATCCGCGAGCATGGCATGGAGCAATTCGTGCGCGATGCGCGGATCACCCAGATCTATGAAGGTACCAACGGCATCCAGGCGATGGACCTGGTCGGGCGCAAGCTACCCAAGGACGGCGGCCGCGCGGTCCGCGCCTTTTTCGAGATGGTCGGCCGCGAAATTGCCGATGCCAAAGCGGCGGGCGATTCCGCCGGAGTCGCCGTCGCGCTAGAGCCCGCGCTGCTCGACCTGCAGGCGGCGACGATGTGGCTCGCGCAAAACGGCATGGCCGACCCGGACAATGCCGGGGCGGGGGCCTACGCCTACATGGACCTGATGGGTCTCGTCAGCCTCGGGTGGATGTGGCTCAAGATGGCAGCTGCGTCATCGCGGGCCCTCAGCGAGGGCGCTGGCGACCAGGCGTTCCACGATATGAAGCTCGTGACCGCGCGCTTCTTCGTGTTGCGCGAACTGCCCGCGTCGACCGGCCTGCGCAAGAAGATCGAAGCGGGCGCTGAAACATTGATGCGGATCCCGGTCGACGCATTCTGAGCCGGTCAGGTTCCGCGCGCTCCTACTTGGTGAAGGTCCGCCCGTCCCCAATGTCGTCGGAGCGCTTGCCGTCGCCACCCGCACAGGGTGGGACGTCCATCGCGCCATATTTGCCGTTGAGGCAGGCGATGACCCGCGCCTTCACCTGATTCTTTGCCGGCCCTTGGAACAGCTGTGCCGGGAGCGAAGCGAGGGTCACCTTTGGCGTCGATTCCGGTTTGCCGACCTGCAGCGGTTGCGCCGGGCTCGAGTAGCGCGACTTCCAGCAGAAGGCCTTGTCCGCCGGCTTCACCCAGCATTTGTTGTCGGCGCAATAAGCCCAGGGCCCGTTGCCTGCGGGGATGTAGCTCGGCACCTTGCAGTCGCGGTCGGCGTGGCAGACCTTGCTCGCCGGGTCCTCGAACGCCAGGCATCCGCCGCCCATCCCGTCCGTCTCAATGCCGCTTGCCGACCGCAGCATGTGCAGCGATCCGCTGATCGACCCCGGACCCGACTGCGCAACCGGCAGCGCTTCGATGACCATGCGTTTCTCGTTCGGGTCGGCGGCAGGCTTCGCCGGAGGCGTCACCGCGCTGTTTATGCCTGCATTCTCATGGGGATTGGCGACGGCGCTATTGGCGGCACTATTTTGGCTGCCTTGCCCGCCGCAACTGGAGATCATCATGGCGGTCGCCGCCAGGCATGAAGATCGAACGAAAGGAGTCATAAGCCACCCCCCTTTTGCCGCAACGCCAAAGCACGCCGCAGTCTAATTCGGCGGGCGTCGTGTAGCACATTCGCCCGCGCCAAACACGCCTAAGCGCCAGTCGCGCTAGGCACTTTCAGGCGGGAGTTGCATCGGATTGGGGACTTGTCTTTCGATGCGATCACCGTCGAGTCGGCCAATGTCGGCCTCGACCTCTTCCGCCATTTTGAGGAGCGCTGCGGCAGCATGCTTGTCGGTCATGGCCCGTGCGAGGCGCCGGCACTGCTCCGCGCGCGCCCGCATCCGGCTGACCATTTGCTCGTCATTCTGCGCCACAGCCTAGTAATTCACCTAGGTTAATGCGGTTCCCAATGAACCGGGCAAATCGGGTGATTTTTCGCCGCCGTTGCATCTCGGTCGCACGACTGAGTTGTGCCGGACAGGGACAGGCGAAGTCGCGGCGTTGCGTCGCCGGGGTGCCGGATGAGACGCTGGCCTACATCGGCTCGCTAACCCCTTTGTGAGTCGTGTGCGGTTAGGGGCCGCGCAAGTTCCCTGAGTGCGAAGGCCCGTCGACCTGTTCTATCGGC
>Ga0268264_10003046_pt1 | contig 14528 bp, 18 predicted proteins | sample KBSSwiS32_FD_190357 | JGI IMG/M metagenome (GOLD analysis project Ga0268264, IMG submission 190357) | Switchgrass rhizosphere microbial communities from Kellogg Biological Station, Michigan, USA - KBS Switchgrass S3-2 (SPAdes) (version 2) | ecosystem: Host-associated > Plants > Roots >...
GCGGTAGAGCCGCCGATAAATGGCACCGTCGAAATCGGCGGGCCAGAACAGTTTCGCGTTGATGAACTAGTCCGGCGGCGCTTGGCTGCGCTGAAAGATCCGCGCGAGGTAAGCGCTGATCCAAATGCGCGTTACTCTGGAGCGAAACTCAGCGAGAACACACTAGTTCCGGGCAGTAACGCACGGCTCGGAGAGACGCGCTTCGAAACCTGGTTGACTCAGCCCGCAGCACACGCTCAGAAAGCTGCCTAATGACAAAATTACGGACCAAACACACGATGCAACCATGCGTCGATCAACCGAAAGGTTAATTTATGACATTTCCAAAACTAATTTTGGCACTGGCATGTCTCATGTCCAGCACCTTGATGGGACAGGAGGCCAAAGTAACGGATCTCTTTTCGAAAGACTTGGCAAACATTCCTGGCAAAGAAGGTGTGATGATGATCGTGGATTATCCTCCGGGCAGTGTAGACCCCATCCATCGTCACAATGCACATGCGTTTGTCTATGTTCTGGAAGGTTCGATCGTGATGCAGGTGAGAGGCGGCAAAGAAGTGACTCTGACACCTGGTCAGACATTCTATGAAGGCCCCGATGATGTTCACGTCGTTGGGCGGAACGCAAGCAAAATCAAACCGGCGAAGTTCGTCCTGGTCATGGTGAAGGACAAAGGCGCTCCGGTGCTGGTGCCCGCCAAGTAAATAAAAACGTTTCTGTTTCACAAGAACATGAACATAAAGGAGAAGATTTGTATGAGCACTATTACAGTCAAAGATGGCACCACGATTTACTACAAAGATTGGGGATCAGGACAGCCGATCGTTTTTTCACACGGCTGGCCGCTCTCAGCCGACGATTGGGACACGCAGATGTTGTTCTTCCTCAAGCACGGTTATCGAGTTATCGCTCACGATCGGCGCGGACATGGTCGCTCCTCGCAAACCGGTGATGGCCACGACATGGATCATTACGCCGACGATCTGGCGGCACTGACCGAGCATCTCAACCTCAAAGACGCCATCCACGTCGGCCATTCGACAGGCGGTGGTGAGGTCGTGCGCTATCTGGGTCGCCATGGCGAAAGCAGAGTTGCAAAAGCTGCCATTCTCAGTGCCGTCCCGCCGCTAATGGTCAAAACAGCGGCCAATCCAAATGGCCTGCCTAAACAGGTGTTTGACGATTTGCAGGCGCAGCTCGCCGCCAGCCGGACCAAGTTTTATTACGATCTTGCGTCGGGACCCTTCTACGGTTACAACCGGCCCGGCGCGAAGGCTTCCGAGGTGGTGATCCGGAATTGGTGGCGGCAGGGCATGATGGGAGGAGCCAAGGCGCACTATGACGGCATCGTGGCCTTCTCGCAGACGGACTTCACCGAAGACCTGAAAAAGATCACTGTGCCGGTGCTTGTGATGCATGGCGATGACGACCAGATCGTACCTTATGCCGATTCCGCGCCGCTGTCCGCAAAGTTGCTGAAAAACGGCACATTGAAAACCTACAAGGGCTTTCCTCATGGCATGCCCACGACCGAGGCCGAGACGATCAACAACGATCTCTTAGCGTTCTTTGAAGCGGCAGCACAAGCCGCGGCATAATGAAAGCAGGTTCTGAAGAATGGTTCGGCGTTTTCGCGCTAGGCGAACGCCGAACCCCTAAGAACCAACGGCCGGAGAACTCATCAATCACGGCCTTTGCCTGATTACAACAATTAGGCTCGCTATGAAAGTTCTCGAATCTCAGAGGCTCATCCCACCATCGATCAGCAACTCTGCACCGACCGTAAACGCTGCCTCATCCGAAGCGAGAAACACGACAGCATTCGCGATCTCACTTGGCTGTCCGAACCTTCCTGCTGGGATCTGCTTGATGAACGCAGCCTGCTCCTCCTTCGACCTCCCGGAATGAAGGGGAGTCATAATCGGTCCGGCGCTCACCGCGTTGACGCGAATGCCCCGTGAAATCAATTCACCAGAAAGCGTTTTCGTCAGCGAAATCATCGCGGCCTTGGTCGCTGCATAAACGCTCGATGTCGGCATCCCGATGTGCGGATTGACCGATCCGTTGATTACAACTGACGCTGGGTTCGCGAACAGCGGCAACAATTCCTGAAGCAGAAAGTATGGACCCTTCACGTTCGTGTTGAACGATCTATCAAATGCCGCCGCGTCCCATTGGCCGATTGGCTTCAGTTCGGCGATCCCCGCATTGATAAAGAGAGTGTCCAGCTGTCCGAATGCCTTTCGGATCTCGTCGGCAACTTTGCCCTGCTCCGCCGCGTCCCCCGCGTTGGACTCGATGACAATTGCATCGCCCAGTTCCTTGCGAGCAGCATCCAAGGCTGTTTTGCTGAGTCCAGTGATCGCGACTCGGGCTCCTTCTTCTAGGAAGCGGCGAGCGGTTTCGAGTCCTATCCCGCTGGTCCCGCCCGTGATCAGAGCGCGTTTTCCTTGGAGTCTTGGCATGACGGGAAATTATACAAAGAGTCAACTGAATGCATGTTCGAAGCTGAAACCGATTTTGCAGGAGGCGATGTCTTGACGCACGTGCCAAGCAGCAACTTGGGTAAACAGATCAAGGGACTCGCCGAGATTGACCACTTCCGGAAGAAGCGAGCCTGATAATCCTTAAGTTGGAAAGAGTCAAGGGATGACCTTTGTTTCAAAGTCTCGATTTGCAAATCAATCAATTGAAGGACTTCTCGCTTGATCGGGGAGACTTTATCCGTGATCATCTGAGTTCTCCAGGTGTAAAAAGTAGTGGATCCGCATAGCAGGTCGATTCCTTGGACTGTCCTTTGAGGTGTTAACCGCCGAGTTCGACGACAACCTTGCCCACGGCACCAGATTCAACCAGCGTATGCGCGCTATCGATGTCCGCCGCTGAAATAACGTGGTCGTTGAGAAGCGGCATTAACTTCCCCGTTTCGACGAGAGCTGTGATGTGAGCGAGGATTTCGCCATGATGTGCGCGGCCTTCGCCCGTGATCAGAGGAAGCAATGTAAACACGCCGGAGTACGTCGCCCCGCGAAAAGAAAGTGGAGCAAGTGAGTGGTTTCCCCAGCCGAGGCAACTTACAACGTGACCGGTATAACGTTTCACGGCAACGAAGGACGCATCAAGCGTTGCGCCGCCTACCGTATCAAACACGATGTCAAAACCCTTGCCGCCTGTCATCTCTGCGACATACTCTTCTACGGAACAAGAACGGTAATCGATGGGCGTGGCCCCGAAGCCCTCCACAATGTGCTTCTTCTCTGCCGAAACAGTGCTGAAGACTCTTGCGCCATAGGAACGCGCTAGCTGGACTGCAATGTGACCAACGCCTCCCGCTCCTGCGTGAACAAGTACTGTCTGGCCGGCGCAGACCTTGGCCCGATCGACCAAACCCTCCCAGGCCGTGATCGCAACCAACGGAAGCGCGGCGGCCTGACGCATCGAAAGTTTGCTCGGCTTGGGTGCAAGCAAGTCCACATCGGCGGCGATGAATTCAGCGAGTGTACCTTGAAGTCCACCGACACCTCCTACCATTCCAAATACTTCATCACCGCGTTTGAAAGCTGTAACGTCGGGACCGAGTTCTTCGATAATTCCCGCCATGTCCAATCCAAGTACAGCGGGAAGGGACTGTTTGGCATGCGCTGCTTTGCCAGCCCGGATCTTGGTATCAAGCGGATTGACTCCACTGGCCTTAATTCTGACCAGAACGTGATTCGGTCTGAGAGCAGGGCGTGGGAGATCTGTTTTGTGAAACTTCCCACCCGGCTCTTCGACAATATAGGCTTCCATACCGACCTCCTTTTTCTTTTACCCAAGCCCCGGTCCTTCCGTGCTGTCGGACAATGAAACGACGTTTACGTCAGCCGCGACTGCATCCTTCTCTTCTTGGCTCTCGTGGAGAATTGCCAGAGCCTCGTCAATAAGAACTCTGACCAGCCAGCTTCGAAAAGCGCCTTCATATTCAAAGCGCGGCGGATTGCGAGATGCAGTCTGCCAGCAGTTCAGTATGGCAACGAATGCTCTGTCCTCGTCACCGAGTATGCGGCTAGCCATGGAGTTCAGTAAACGATAGCTTCGTAAGAAGCGCCGGACGAATATTGCCGATTGTTCTTCCTCACTTTTCACGAAACCGTTGTGCTCCTTCAAACAATTTTCTCTGTTACGTTCATTAGGGAAGAAATACGTGACACCTAAGGTTAATGTGGGAACAGAAAGACCCTGTTCTTGCAACTCCCTTTGACGCGAAAGGACCGTTCGGCCGTTCATGCTATGGTCTGCAGGAATCTCAGATTCTCTAGTGCCTCTGCGGCTAATTGTTTGGTCAACTCTGCCGCGGGAAGTTCGCGACCTAGAGGAGCGGCTTGGCCCGACCAAAATGGAGTGAAGTCAGCAGACCCTGCCATCTCTGATTTCACGCGGAGTGGCGCGAGCGCAGCAGCCGCGAGCGGAAACTCCGGAGCGACATCGGACATTGGTCCGACCTCGCGCATGAAGCGATTTACGATCGCTCGCGCCGGACGGCCCGTGAATACATTCGTGATTGCGGTCTGGTTGTCCCTCGTGCCTTTCAACGCTTGACGATAGAGTGGGCTGATTTGGGCCTCGGGACAATGCAAGTAAGCTGTGCCGATTTGCACCGCCGCTGCACCAAGCGCAAAAGCCGCCAGTATGCCACGCGCATCGGCGATCCCCCCGGCGGCGATAACGGGCACCTTTACCGCATCAACCACCTGCGGCACAAGCGCCATTGTGCCAACCTGCGTGGAAACATCCTCCGTCAGAAACATTCCCCTGTGCCCGCCCGCCTCAAACCCCTGGGCGACAATTGCGTCGCATCCTTGATCCTCAAGCCAACGTGCCTCACCGACAGAAGTGGCGGAAGATAAGATCTTCGCACCAGTACTTCTGACGCGGTGGAGAAGATTGTTTTCCGGAAGACCGAAATGGAAGCTGACTACCTCCGGATGAAGCTCCACCACGAGGTCGCACATTTTGTCGTCGAAAGGAGTACGGGAGGAGGTTGGAATAGTACTGTCGTCAGTTTGCAATTGGACGTAATAGGTATCCAAGCGCCGTCTCCAGGTCATTTCGCGAGTGCGGTCGCCCCGCGGCGGTTGGTGGCAAAAGAAATTCGCATTGATGGGGCGCGAGGTTTTTCGGCGGATGGTCTTGAGTTCATTGCGTGCCTGTTCCACGCTTAGCAGCGCACACGCAAGCGAACCGAGGCCTCCCGCTTCTGAAACGGCAACCACTATGTCGGACAACGCCGATCCAGCCATCGGAGCCTGAATAATTGGGAGATGGATGCCGGCAAGTTTGATAAAGCGATCATTGGGCCACATGCGTATTCTCCTGAAATTAGGTTGGTGACTGCCCATCAGCGGTCAAGCCGCTAACGGTGATAGCGCTGCGGACATCGCGAATTCCAACAACAGATCCGTAAGCTCGCCTGGAAGGTCGAGCATCACTTCATGTCCACAGGCAATTGTGCGAGCCTTCCATCCTTTCGCCTTTGCGCGTTCGTGGGCAGCCTGAAAAGGTGACTTGTTCCAGTCTGTGGCCAAAAGGTGAGTAGCATCGTGCGTGCGAGACAGCACCCGATTCAGTCTGATGTGTTCTTCGAACGATGCGATTGATTGAGAAGTGCATTGGGCGCTCACCCAGGCAGCGTCCCGCGGATTGACATTGAAGCGCCCGGCTGGAATCGGAGGAACTTTCCAGCCATCGCCTGCCGTTTGGGCCTGCAAACGCATTTGTTGCGCCCGTTCTGGCGGATGGAGGTCAAACACGCATTCGCCGTCCTCCGGGACAAACGCGTCAAGATATACCAACGTGCGGATTCGCTCTGGAACCTGATCAGCGACGCCGCTGATCACGTTGCCGCCATACGAGTGCCCGCACAGGATGACATCCGAGAGATCCTCCCATCGAAGCAGGTTGACAACATCCGCAATATGCGTCGAAAGATTGACAGCGGGAGAGTTGAGATGAGAGCGCTCGCCCAGACCCGTAAGAGTCGGCGTGAACACCTGATGGCCGGCGTCCTGAAGGCTTTTTCGTACTCGCTGCCAACACCAGCTACCATGCCACGCCCCGTGCACAAGCACGTAAGTGGTTTGGTCCTGTCTTTGTTTATCCGTTCTTGTCAAATCAACAACCCTCCTTCTTATTGATCGTAAATTGAAGTTGACGCCATGAACCGCCACACGCGAGGAGGCTGTGAAGCTAATCCGCTCCTCGCGCTAGGCACGACAATCCCTGTCCCGCTTGGGGATGACTGCAACGCACGTGATTGCGCAAAACGAAGTGCTAGTAGTCAAGCCATTGGTTCAATGCCTGGATCTTATCCATTGTGAAAGGAGGATAGACGTGAGCGATGTTTACATCCGGAGGTGAAATCAAGATGGATTTGGCATGCGTCATACTGTCAAAACCATATTTGCCGTTGCCGGAACCAATTCCTGATTCACCGACACCCCCGAAAGGAATGCTGTCGAGGTACACATGAACATTGGTCTGGTTCACTGCTCCACCGCCAAACGAGAGGCCTGAAACAAATTGGTCAATCGAGTGCTGGTCCGTGCTAAAGATATAACCAGCAAGCGGCCGGGGACGAGATTTGATTTGCGATATTGCGTCCTGCAGATTGGAGTATCTGAGAATCGGCAAGATAGGGCCAAAGATCTCGCCCTGCATTACTTTGTCCGTCCAGACGACGGGATAGAGAATGGTTGGCTCGAAGTAGCGCTCGGCTTCGTCATAGCCTCCTCCCGTGATTACCTTCTCCCGATCGACCAGTTGAGCTAGTCGTCTCACCTCAAGTGCACTGATGATCCGAGAATAGTCGGGGTTCTCTTTTGGATTCTCACCGTACACCTCGATGACGGCTTTACGGCCCTCCGCAATAAACTCATCTGCCACTCTTTGGTGAACGTACACGTACCCAGGCGACGTGCACCACTGGCCGCCCCACGCAGTCGCTCCCCATACTAGTTTCTTCGCCGCATCCCGCACGTTCGCAGTTTCATCCACGATTGCTGGGTTCTGTCCTCCCAACTCAAGGACTACCGGTGTCAAGTTTTCCGCTGCTGCACGCATCACGATCTTTCCAACTCGTGTAGACCCCGTAAAGAAGATGAAATCGAACGGGAGTCGCAACAGCTCAGCGACCTCTGTGGGGCCTCCGGTAATCGCAACGACAGCCTCAGGAGCGAAGTATTGTGGAACAAGCTCCATGAGCAGTCTGCCGGTATTGGGGGCGTCAGAGACTTTCAGAATGCATGTGTTTCCCGCCGCAAGTGCGGTGATGGCGGGACGCAACAAAGAAAGCAATGGTCCATTGAACGGTCCCATGATTAGCGTGACGCCGTAGGGCTCGCGATACACGATCGCTTTGTGTCCCGACTCTGCCAGGAACTTGGGTACGGGCGCCTCGATCGGTTGCATCCACGACTTAAGAAAACTTTTGGTGACCTCGATTGTTCCTAGCGTCGCATTGACTTCAAAGACTTTTTCGGACAAGGCCGTCTTGAAATCCCGGCTCAGCATGTCATAGAACTCGTTGGTATGTTCAGACAGCATTCGCGCAAGGCGATCCAGTTGATCCATGCGCCAGTCAAACGACTTCGTAATGTTGCTGGCGAAATAGGCTTTCTGGCGATTGAAAATATCTTTGTAAATATTGGTTTGGCTTGTAGTTTCTGCTGGAACTAATGTCGTTTCCATTCTTCGTGGTCTCCCTTGTCACATAAACGCTCTCAGTCTGGACGTTTCACCCTATTCGTCCTTCCTGATTGAATCGAGCATAGGGTGGGAGGCGGCTTGCTGCTTGCATGAGAGGATCATGCTGTCATAGGAGTGCCACAAAGTTTACCCACACTCTTTCGTGGTTACCACTTGCCTAGATGCATACCACCGTCGACGTGCAGCACTTCCCCGGTTATATTGCGAGCCTCCGTCAGGTAGACGACCGCATCGGCGATTTCCTTTGCGTCGGAGATCGCGCCCATCGCGGACAAGGTCTTCTGGAAGTCCATTGGTATATCTTTCACAAGCGGGGTGTCGACCACACCGGGCGCGACCGCGTTGAAACGGATGCTCTTCTTAGCGTATTCACTTGCGAGGCTAAGGGTAATCGCGTTCAGGCCCCCTTTGGTCATCATCGAAATCGACGCCGGAATGCCAGCGATGGGGTTCTCGGCCAGTGCTGCGGTAATGCTCGTAACGCTGCCACCTGTGCCCTGTGCGAGCATTTGCTTAACGGCGAGTTGAGCGATCATGAAAAAGCCTTCCAGGTTCGTCGAGACCACCCTGCGAAAGTCCTCAGCCGTGTAATCAGTGAACGGCTTCGATATGAGGATGCCTGCACTATTCACGAGATGATCGATCGAACCAAACTTACCCATAGCGGTCTGTACAACGTTCGAGGCGGTCGCAACCTGACCGATGTCTCCATCGACGAGGGCGAGGTTTGGTGACGGCGCAAAGCTTGCTTTGGAAACACTCCGCGAAGTTGCAACAACGTTGTAGTTGCGATCAAGAAAAGCCTGGACCACGGCCGCTCCGATCCCTTGGGAAGCACCAGTAACGATCACTGTGTTCTTTGTATTTGCCATTTCTAGAGTCCCTTCCTGATTGATTGAGCATAGTTTGGGAGACGGGAGTTTCTTGCACAATCGGATCATCCTGTCATAGGAGTGCCACAGATTTTCGCACCATTGGGCGGCCATAAATTGTGCGACTTGGGGTTGATACTCGACATCAAAACCAGACACAGAGAATACAGCACCAAATGCAACGTTCCGTCTCCCATGGTTCTTACAACAAAGGAGATTGATTGTGGGAGTTCATGTAACTGAGTCGCTTGATTCGTTCGTCGCACGCTTGTCATCACAGGCGGCCTCAGCCGATGGGATCGCCAGTGGCGTTGCTATCGAGTCTTATCGTGGGGCCCAAGGTGACGGGCCGGAAACTGCGTCGGACAAGCACATCATCACGATGGGTTCGAAGCATCCGTCTCGTTTTGAAATAGGTCAAGGTGCGAGTCAAAGAGTTTCTTACATTAAGCAACCGGGAGCACTTTCTCTAATACCCGCTGGCGCATACCCCAAGATGCGCGCTGAGACAGACTTCGATCTTGTAGTCTGTGCCTTCGATTCCAACTTGGTGAGTTCGTTCGATTCCGAGTTGGAGCATCGCACGAAGAAGGAGTTGCGTTTGCAGGCAAACTTCCAGGACCCAGCCGCGCAGCAACTCATGACGCTTCTGGTTGCGGATGCGAATGAGGGCCATCCAAGCGAAAAGCTGTACACGGATTCTCTTGCCCAGGCACTGGCCGTGAGGATGCTCTTCCTCGGCAATCAGCCTAAGCCTCCGTCCAACAATGCTGGCACATCTGGTTTACCGAGACACGTGTTGCGGCGGGTAATTGAACGCATGCGGAGCTTCAGTAGTGATCTGAGCCTGCAGGCGCTGGCGACCGAGAGCGGCTATAGCCGTGTCCATTTTGTACGTATGTTTAGAGCAGCAACTGGGTACAGTCCACACAATTATTTGCTCAACATGAAACTGGAACGAGTTCGGGAATTGCTAAAGACCCCGTCGATGTCACTCATTGACATCGCTCTCGATTGCGGCTTTTCGAGCCACTCCCACATGAGCCGGATATTTCATAGGATTGTTGGGGTTACTCCGAGCGCCTACCGTCGCAGCTTGCGTCCTTGAATTCACGACTGAGTCCACAGAATATCCCGAGAGAAGAGGATTCAATTGTGACAATAGGCTACGTTTTTACAAGCACCACCATCTTGGCCGCCGTACTCTCGTATCAACATCTGCGCTAGTTCATGCAGACGTCAGATACGAATTTACGGAGTGCAATGATGCGAATTGGTTTCCTTAGCCTACCTGTACCTGGACATCTGAATCCCATGACAACACTGGCCCGTAAGCTCCAGTCACGGGATCATGACGTAGTATTTATCTCCTTGGCCGACGTTGCGCCGGTTGTTGAGGCTGCGGGGCTACCATTTGTACCTTGTTCGGAGGCGGCATATCCAGCCGGCTCGCTCGGCAAGCTGGTGCGCCGCCTCAGTGAATTGTCAGGTGAAGAAGCCTTGCACTTTACCGTCAATGCGATGATGAAGGGATACACCGCCTCATTATTTGAGTCCCTTCCGGATACCCTCTTCAAGGCTGGAGTGGATGGCATTGTCCTTGATCAGTATCAACCTTATATCGAATTGATACCGATGCACCTTCGCATGCCCTTCGTCCAGGTATCGAACGCTCTTCACGTCGACTACACGGGACGAACTCCTATCTGTTTCGTAGATTGGCCATATGAGACTGGAGTTGATGCTCTGGCCAGAAATATCGAGGGAGTCCGGCGGGCCAGAAAACTGCTGGAGCCTGTCACGGCAACCGCCCAGGCTTACGCAAAAGGGGTGGGGCTCTCCGTTGACTGGAATAACCCGCATTCGACTCTTTCTCCTCTTGCATGGCTTACCCAGTGCCCCAGGGAATTCGACTTTGGTTGCGCTCCCGACTTCCCGCAATTCCACTATGCCGGGCCATTCCACGATGGTCGCGGCCGGATGGACTTCGATTTTCCATGGCAGCAGCTTACAGGCGAGCCAATCATCTACGCTTCGATGGGCACACTGCAGAATGGATTGGTAAACATTTTTCGCTCGATCACGCAAGCTGCGATCGGACTGAAGGAATTACAGTTTGTCCTTGCGGTTGGTGGCCATCTCGATCCGAAACAGCTCGGAGCGGTTCCTGCGAATGTGATGGTAGTGAGTTACGCGCCGCAAATAGATGTGCTGAAACGCAGTTCTTTGTGTATCACTCACGCGGGATTGAACACTGTCCTTGAATCTCTTGCTAACGGCGTACCCATGCTTGCTCTACCCATAACTAACGATCAACCGGGCGTGGCAGCGCGGATAGCGGACAAGAAGTTGGGCGTGATCATGTCTCCGCATGAGGCGTCCCCAGCGAATTTTGTAGCAGCGATCAAACGGGTGCTCGGAGATTCCACGATCCGGAATAACGTTCAAAGAATGCAGAAAGCAATCCGCAGCGCGGACGGTCTTTCGATTGCCGCAGGTATTCTGGAAAGAGCATTTGAGCTGGAAGAGAGGCAGCAGGGGGCGGCCTAAACGTCGTCCCTCCGAATGCGCTCTGCATAGACTGTCGAAGGCAATCCAGAATCTATCGCGGATTGGCGACCCGTCTTTGTCCGGCCCGATCAGGTCATTCAGCGAGACCGGCGACGAGGGCCGATTGTCCGCTCACCGCAATTACTTTCTGTTTGCCCGTGATTCAGGAGGCGCAAACGGTCAGTGCGAGTTGCGCTTTCTTTTCTCTGCTGGCCGTCGATCTGCCCACTTTAGGATGGCGTCAAGCGTAGGACAAAGGGACTGGCCCCAGGGTGTTAGACAGTATTCAACCTTCGGCGGCACCTGGGGATAGGCCGTGCGCACCACGATCCCCTCCGCTGCCAAACTGCGGAGTTGCTGCCCCAGCATTTTCTGAGTGATGTTCGGTATCGCGCGTTCCAGGTCGGAGAAGCGCATCACCTTGCCTCCGAATAGATGGAACAGGATCACGAGTTTCCATCTTCCTTCCAGGAGACGGAGCGCTGCTTCCACGTCTGCCGCGGCGGATGTCGGCGTGTAGCGTTTCGGCATCGAAATTCCTTAACGCACTTTTTCGTGCGTACTTCCTATTTCATCAGTATGATGCGAAACTTCTGACTGTGCAATTGCACGGAGGAGATTACGATGGCTCTCAATGTGCCCGAGCCAGTCGCTGCATACCTGGCCGCCGAAGAGGCGAAGGATGCTGACGCGCTTTCCCGCTGCTTCACCGAAGATGGCACCGTCCACGACGAGGGGCAGGATTATCACGGTCGTGACTCGATTCGCCAGTGGAAGCAAGCGGCGGACGCGAAATACCGATACGTTTTTCAGACGATGAACGTTCAAACGTTGGGAGAGTTGGTGACAGTGCGTGCCCGACTCACCGGTGAGTTTCCTGGGAGCCCTGTTGAACTAGACCACATTTTCAAACTTTCGGCTTACAAGATTGCTTCCCTGGAGATTCGATCATGACGGCGACATACCCTTTCCCGGTTTCGAAAGATGAATTTAGGGGCAAGCGGGTTCTGATAACCGGCGGCACAAAAGGCATGGGACAAGCGATGGTGCGCCGTTTTACTCTGAGCGGCGCTTCCGTCGCAACGACTGCACGCTCGCCGCTACCGGAAGAGCAGGCCGTTGCTTTATTCGTGCAGACGGATATCGGTACGGCTGCAGGTGTGCAAGAAGCAATCAGCCGTATTCAGCACGAGTGGGGTGGACTCGACATCTTGGTGAACAATGTGGGGGGATCGGATGCTCCGAACGGCGGATATAAAGCCCTCTCCGACGACGACTGGCAGAAGGCGCTCAACGTCAACCTGCTGGCATCCGTTCGTCTCGACCGAGCATTCCTGCCCGGTATGATCGAACGCAAGTCAGGTGTCATTCTTCACATCTCGTCCATCCAGCACCGCCTGCCACTCCACGACGCGACACTTGCTTATGCTGCGGCGAAAGGTGCTCTCAATACCTACAATAAGGGACTTGCCAACGAAGTTGGGCCGAAGGGCGTCCGCGTCAATATGATCTCGCCTGGATTCATTGAGACCTCCGGCGCACACGGCATGATTGTGCAACTCAGCCGGAGCAGCGGTATCAGCGAGGACGCCGCTCGACAGCAAATCATGAATATGATCGGAGGGATTCCTATTGGCCGGCCAGGCCAGCCGGAGGAAGTCGCCGAACTGGTGGCATTCCTAGCATCCGATCGTGCGGCTTCGATTCATGGTGCAGACTACATCATTGATGGCGGCACAATGCCTACCGTTTGATTACGTATTTTGTAATCGCTGCCTGAGTTCCATCCTGCAATCAAGGATCGTTCGTGGATTGTCGGCAAACCGGTAGCTACAGATCTGCTGGTCAAAGCCCCGCCGTGCTGCTCATCGTTGACGGGGGCATGACCCAAGTTTAACGAGCGACGTTCAATGTCCTGTGAACTCCAAATGCCATTTCGAAAACCCCGTTCATTGACGCCGTTAAAAACATCCAAAGAAAAGGATGGTTGACGGCCTTACTTCACCGCGTTCCGCAAGGTCCTCAGTTTTAGACTGCGCGCCGAATTTTTCCTTGGGAAACTCGACTAGCTTTCCGCGCTGCTGGATTGGTATCGGCTTCACCTTTTTCGGGACGGGAATATGAAGATAGAATTCGATCAACTTCGCCATAACGTCACTCCAGTTGCTGGCCTCCGCTCCTGCGTTTGAAGGTTGCTCCGTCACGCATAGCGGCGCACTCTTTTCAATTCATGTCCTACGTTTGCACTCTCTCCGAGAGCTTTGCCTGGCCTAAGTGATAGGCGATATGCGCCGTTCTGGCCAGTAGAATGGTGAACCGATTGCGATGCGGCTCCCGCAAGAAATCCTCTTCAGACACAGCTCCATGCTTATGCAGCCAGTCGGCAACCGACAGCTTCGAGAATCCTGTCCAAAGAATCTGACTGGTCTCTTGCCAAATAATTTTCAAGTCCTCGCCTAACAATATGGTTGGAACAGTCCGATCTGGGTTCGACACGAACATTAGGTCAAGCTCCGGATGAATCCTGGCTCCGAAGCCGAGAAGCGGAATGAGAGCGTCATTAAACGCTGTGAGGTGACCCCATAGGTAAATCACCCGGTTTTTTCCAGGAGCAACCTCCTGCAGCAGTTGCTCTTGCGACAAATTTCCAAAAAGCTTGCCCGCGCGATCAACGTTCGAGCGCCAATTCCTTAGCGCTGAATCTATGAGCGATGTTTCAAGAGTCATATTTCACCTTTCGTGATCTGAAAGTTGCGATTAGTGGAGCTTGATAAACTGACGCTCCCCGGTCCGATAGCGGTCATCGCACATTGACCTGGGGTTCGACTGACATGCCCGGCCGCAAGATTTACGATGGCAGGCTCTCGATACGTTCCGCGATGACCACGCGGTCCTTCCATGCCCTAACCGTGCGCCAACGAAAGGTGATGCTGGTCAACTGCGTCCTTCCGAGAACCGCCTCCCAGTGGGTAATGAAATTCCCCACGCTGTCTTGTAAATTCGCGGTTGCGCGAAATGATTCGACGAAAGCCATACCCATTTCGAACAGCGTGTAAATAGGTTCCAGCACCGACGCCATGCGCTGGAACGCCGCGGTTTTTCCGATCATCTCTTCAGTACCGAGCCACAGCACAAAATCGTCGCTGTAGAACCCTCCAACCGACAATGAGAAGAGGGATTTCAAATCGAAATTCCCGACCAGAAAATCTTCTCGGCTTACATCCACTATGGCCTGATTGAGTTCGGGCTCACGCGATTCCAATGAACTCCACCGCTTGCTCTCTTCGTGGCTTGCATCCACGACGTGGCGTTCCGTTCTTTATCGAGCTGCATGGAACAGGGCTCAAGCATTCTCTACGCTAG
>Ga0268264_10003047_pt1 | contig 14523 bp, 17 predicted proteins | sample KBSSwiS32_FD_190357 | JGI IMG/M metagenome (GOLD analysis project Ga0268264, IMG submission 190357) | Switchgrass rhizosphere microbial communities from Kellogg Biological Station, Michigan, USA - KBS Switchgrass S3-2 (SPAdes) (version 2) | ecosystem: Host-associated > Plants > Roots >...
TAGACAATCAGGGCCCTCGTGGGGTCCTTTCAAACAGGCGCCGGTGCAGCGCCAACCTATGGCCCACTAAGGACAGGCGCTTGCCGTAGAGGCAAAGTCTTGAAAAATGGGCTCCCCGATAGTGATGTTTGGACCGTTATAAGTCCCGGCAATGTACGGGGACAGGATCTGATAGGGATAGTCGTGAATTTTAACGGTTATACGCTTGTATAGGCTAGGAAAAGCGCCCGACGTTGTACATACAGTATCGGTGGTCTTGGCAACGTCGACCATACCGGTGGTCAGGTTGAAGTATCCGGCGGTACTGCCCGGATCGGTAGACTGACCATACAAAACCATGTTCGTCACTTGATCTGTGGTGGCATCATGGACAGCGCCCCACCGCGTGGCGCTCCGGCTACGCTCCACCAGCGCCTGGTGAATGAACAAAAACTGGCCGAAATCAAACGTGCCGACCAACATGCAGAAGAACACCAGAAAGATGAAGGAACTCTCCAGGATCGCACTGCCTTTGCTGACTGTTCGTCGTCGAGGTATGGATTTGTACATGATTCGACTCTATGGATTGGGCGCGAAGATACCTTGATATGCATAGGTAACCGCCGGCTTGTTCGTGCAAGTGAATTTGCCGAATATAGCGTCGATGGTGTACCCAGTGATGAACACGGTAACGGAGACGGGCACCAACGCAGTGCCGGAGCCCAGCATCCCAACTGAAATGTTTACGTTGCTCGACGCCAGATTCTTCACAAGCGGCGTGGTGTTTGTGCCAGTCGGGTCCCCGTAGACCACCATATTCTGGACCGCCGTCTGAAAAGTATTGGACGGTGTCGAGGTCAGCGAATCATATCTGTACTGGGACGCGAAGTGGGCGCCGTTTATGACCGCATTCTCCAGGGCATTGTACTGATAGAAGATGAACCCGTATTGGAAGGCGCCGGCGAAGACCGTCACCAGGATCGTGGATCCGAGCGCAAACTCCACCATCGCATGGCCGGAACGGCCGCCCCAGCCGCGTCGTGACTTATGCATGCTCGGTCTCATTGGATCAACTGCACCATTGCCGCACCGGTCGTTCCACCTACGCCGGGAGTGATCGATCCGATATCGACGGTTCCTGCGTAAATGGCGCACCAAGCATCGTTACCATTGAGTAGCGTATAGAGATTACTCCCCTGGACGCTCCCATTACCGAGAACCTTCGCGTTGGATAGCAGCATGTATTGTCCGTAGCCCAGTACGGTCGTTGTAGTGTTCAAACTGATGGGATCCAGAATCGGTACATTCATCAGACGCTGTCCATTGGCGGCGCCGGTCGCCAAGGCGGCCTTATACGCCGTCCACGTGTTGTCCACCGAATCGGTATCGTGATTCACCTTCCAATCCAGCCATCCTCCTTCTGCGTTTTTCTGTCCTGACGTAAGGGACGGTTCAAGATTTGTGCCCACGCTCACCGCCTGCAACTGAGCGCCACCCAGAATGTAGCTTTCGAGTAGACTGTTGGACGTAGCGCCCCAGTAACCGCTGGTAGAGTTTGACCAGTTCGTCCAAACCGCGAAAGCATTCGACCCCGGACCTGTGGGGGGGGTTAAGTCACCGGTGCACGGGTCTTTACCGAAACAATTCTTGACCTGGCCGGTACACGTACTACCCTGGGCTGGGGGCCATTGGACGGTATACACAGTGCCCACCGTCAACCCGAAATTGGGCCCGGTGGTGTTGGTGCTGATACCGGAGTATGGGGCCAGCCCGGTACCGAGAGTGGTGAGATCGATCTGTCCGGCGACGGCTTGTGAATTCACCGTCATGTTATAGGCCGGCGTGGTCAAGACCACCGGGATGAAATACATCGGAACCGATATGGAAGCTTTCACGCGAACGCAGTTGTAGGAGGTCGGCGGACTGGGAGGGTTGGTCGTCCAACCCCCGGTACAGGCGGCGTTGGCAGCCGCTCCCGCAGCGGAGGTGGTGAACTCGACGATGGGAGTAACCACGGCCGTTGCGCCGAAATTCCACTTGTTGCTAGATTTCATGGTGGTGACGGCGCCCTTCGCATTCGTGATTCCGGTATCTTGACCATTGAGTTGCAACGCGCCTGCCAAAGCAGCGGCGTCAACAAAGGCTTGCGTCTCATTCTTGGTAATGAACACGTGACCCATGTCGACAGCCAATCCGAGCGCACCAATCAGCGCAATCGCGGATACGGTCATCGTGATTAGGACAAAACCTCGTCTCCCCTTTTTATGACGCATCATCATGGGATACCGCTCCTTACTTAATAAGATCGTCTGCGAGCTTGATATTCTGCAGACTCAAGCCACCCAAAACGTGGCAGTCTCGAAGTACCATCCTGCGCCTTATACCGGAGGCTTTCAAGGATTTCAGGTGAAATAGCGTCCGCGAGATCGGAGAAAGACCTTAGTACTCGGGAAGAACTAGATCCCCAGACGGTTCACTTAGGGGAGATTGTCTTATCCCTTAGGTGTGTTCGATGAGGGCAAATCCAGGTGTATTCTAGCCTCGCTATGAAGAAACTTTGTACCCTTTTCGTTTTGCTAACGCTGGCCGCCACCGCGGGACCACCGCCTACCCCCACTCTCACCGTGAGCTGCGCCGGTGGATACGCCTACGGCTGCTCGCAGCCTGAGTTCCACTTGACCAACCTCGATCCCAAGACAACCTATCGGATCGAGGGAGCTACTTCTACGGAGTCGCTTTGTTGGGATACCGATCTCCCTTCAACTGACGGAATCGTTGATCTCACGACAGGAGGCTACTTGGATCAAGGAACCTGGACTTTTGAGCTCCACGCGATTGGCCATAACGGAAGGGAGCAGCACAAAATCTTGACGATTATCGATGTGACGTTCTAGAATTCGCGGAATACCTACTCGATTGACCAGCTTGCGAACGCGCGCACCTTCTCGTCACAAACGACGCAGTGGCCTTTCGTGAAGGGAGGCGGCCCCGACCTCGCGGCCCTGTCTCGCATGATGTTCGCTAAGTCTGTCCAGTGCCTCGGCGAGACGCCCATCATTGCCAAGTTCTAACTTGACGACTGCCGATTGCAGAAGTTCCGTGACAGCCGCATCATTTCCGAGGAGGGAATGGGTTTCAGCCAGTCGCATAAGCAGAACCGCTATGTCGCCCGGCAACCCGCCCACCTGACGCTCACGGATACTAATGGCGCGCTCGTAATATCGCACTGCGCTGCCTAAATCGCCCGCTTGTTGACAGGCAGCCGCGAGGGATTGTAGATCTTGGACCACTTGCTCCGACATCGGTCCGGCCACTTCGTGATGGATCTGTATCGCCCGCTCGGTGGAACGAATTCCGGCTTTCACATCTCCTGAGATGAACTGGCACGCACCGAGGTCCATCAGGCAATTCGCGAGAGCCGGAGACATTGCTCCAAAATGTTTCTCCGCGGCTCCTGCTGCCTGGGCGAGCACGTCTCTAGCATCGGATAGCTCATCGGCGCTCTGGAGAGCGGAAGCAAGCCGCTCATAGCACTCCAGCAACGAGACTGGTTCGAGTGGAACTAGACTTAGCTGGACCTCAAGTGCTTCCCGGAAGAGCCTTATCGCCCCCGCGCCGTCACCTTCTAATTGTTGAAGACATCCTCGCAGATCCAAACAAACCGACAATTCTGGTGAAGGTTTTTGGGCCTTCAACAGTTCGTACGCGGCTTGGGTAGCCTCCCGAGCTTCCTGCACCTTCATCAGCTTTAATTGGGTTCGGGCAAGTGCGAGCAGAATGCCGGTTTGCACACCCGCCGGTGCTGAGCGAGACTTCATGTCCGAGTAGGCCCTAAGAAAGTGCTCTTCAGCCTCCGCGAATTTCTCAAGTTTGAAGAGACGCTCCCCCTCCTCGCAATCGGGATGGGAACTATCTACGCACCTCGAGAGTTCTATCACTTCTTGACCGAATTTCGCCGCGGCCAGTCGCAACTGGGTGAACAAATTCATGGACGTTCAACTGAACTATCGGTGTTCAGTAACCAAATCTTTACAGGACAACCACCTACAAGGATCCGCTCAGTGAAATGCACAAAGCTGCGTACTCATGGCTCAGTCAAAAATGCGGACTGTTGAATTTAGTTCGTGGAACTATATCAAAAGATTCGAGACGATGGCTTCTAAATCAGCCGCCGCGGGCAGACTGCCTTGCGCCAGACCCTGATTGCCCCCGCCCCGGCCGCCCGCTGCCGTGACCGCCGCCTTGACCCGCTCCCCCGCATGAATTCCGGAATCGGCCGATGCCGCGAGCAAAATCGCCGGTGGATTTGCTGACACCGCCAGGAACGCCGCCTTGCCCTCTGCGGCAAACGCCTGCGCCCGCGTCCGCATGGCGTCATCGATCGCGGCGCGTTGCACCATGCGCCGGAGGCCGTCAGCATCGGGAGCGGTGGCATTCCACAGTTCACGCCCCTCGCGTTGGGCGATTTCCGCAGCCATCCGCTGGTTGGTTTTTTCGAGCGTCTTCACGCGCTCGAGTTGGGCTGCCACCAACGCGGGAGCCTCCGCAGCCGGCACCGAGAGCTGGCGTGAGAGTTCCTGCAGAGTCCGGAAGTCGGCGCGAGCTTGGCGCAACGCCCGCACGCCGCAGACGAATTCCAGCCGCGTGTTTCCACGAATCTTCTCGGTCTTGCGAATCGCCACCGGCCCAATCTCGGCCGTCGTCCGCACGTGCGTCCCGCCGCAGGCGCTGCGGTCGATTCCATCGATCGCCACCACCCGCAGCGTGCCCGTGCGTTGCGATTCCTTGCGCAATCCCAAATCCGCGGCGGCGTCCTCAAAGCTGATTGCCAGAGGCCGTGCTTGACTGACGATTTCAGCGCAACGTTCCTCGGCTTGTTCCATTTGCCGCGGAGCCAGCGACGCTGCGGTTACATCGATAGTGCAAACTTCCGCTCCCAGATGAAAACTCACGGTAGGGATCTTGAATAATTCTTCCAGCACCGCCGATAGCAAATGCTGTCCACTGTGCTGCTGCATATGGTCAAAGCGGCGCGCCCAGTTGACTCTGCCGTCGATTTCGCCCGCCGTGATCGGCGCGTCCAAAACGTGAGCCACCCGCTCTTCTTCGTCAACCACCTCAACCACGTTGGCCCCGCCCAGCGTCCCGGTATCGAACGGCTGGCCGCCAGAGGTAGGGTAAAACGCGGTCCGGTCCAGGTAAACTCGCCGCCCGTCGTCCGCGGCTTCGACGACGTGCGCGCGAAACTCCCGCAGGTAACAGTGCTGGTAGTAAAGGCGTTCCGTCACGGCGCAGGCGAAGTGATCTCCACCTCGGCGCGAATGAACTGCCAATCCGGCAATTCATAGATGCGCAGCTTGGTGGTGGCAGTGGCCGCCACGTCTTTGATTTCCTGCGGCCCCAGCGCCGGAACCTTAGCCTCAAACTCCGTGATAGGCGGGTCGTCCGGCTTGGCCGCCGTGGTCACCAGCCGGATCTTCAGCGTGAGATCCCCGATATCCGCCTCCGAATGATTGACCACCGCGAACTTGATGTTCAGCTTACCGGCGGCAGTCTCCGCGATGCGGTACCCCGAAAGTTCCAGATACTTGGCCAGCGGATGCTTGTTCGAGACGACTGTTGTGGTGGCCTCGGGCGCCCCCGCCTGCTTTGCCGGCGCATTCGGCGCGGGCGCGGAGCAGCCGGCCAGGACTAAAATAAGTGCGACGAAGGTAAATCTCACAGTATCTAATATCCTACATACATGGCCGGCCATATTCGCGAGCAGTTCGACACCGTCTTCCGGCGCGATCCGGCCGCCCGCAGTGTGCTCGAAATCGTCCTGTGCTATCCGGGTTTCCACGCCGTTCTGCTGCATCGCGTGGCGCACAATCTGTACGCGGCGGGCTGGTTCACGCTGGCCCGCGTAATTTCGCAGTTCTCGCGCAGCTTGACCGGCATTGAAATCCACCCGGGAGCCCGCATCGGCCGCCGCTTCTTCATCGACCACGGCATGGGCGTAGTGATCGGCGAGACTTCCGAAATCGGCGACGACGTCCTGATCTACCAGGGCGTGACCCTGGGCGGCACCGGCAAGGACACCGGCAAACGCCATCCCACCATCGGAGACGGCGTGGTCATCGGTACCGGCGCGACCATCTTAGGCAACATTCGCATTGGTGACCACGTCAAAATCGGCGCCGGCAGCGTAGTGGTGCACCCGGTTCCGGATCACTCCACCGTAGTAGGCGTCCCCGGCCGCGTAGTCGGCGACGATGAAGAATTCGAACCCTTGGCCCACGGCGACCTCCCCGATCCCGAAGGCCGCGCCATTGACGAACTCTCCAAACGAGTGGCTGAGCTAGAGGCCACCCTCAAGGCCCTAGCTGATGAAAAACTTTCTTCGAAGCGTTAGCCTCCTCTGCTTCACCGCGGCCGCCGCCCAAGCCGCCGATACCACTTTCTGGATCGAACCCTGCACCGTCATGAAAGCCGCCTGCGATGCCGGCGACGCCGATCTCGCGCGCTGGGCCCTGGAAGCCTGGGCCAAAGCCTCCGACGGCCAACTACATTTTGTCGAAGTGAAGGACCGCAAGAATGCTCTGCTGCGCGTGCTGTGGGCCGACAAAGACAGCGGACTCTACGGCGAGGCAGTGGCCATCAACGTCAATGGCCGCCGCGGCTCCGAGTTGCATATCCTGATCGCCGAACCGCCCGGCAAAGACCGCCTGCTGCGCGACACCATCGTCTACTTAACCTGCCTGCACGAATCCGGACACGCACTAGGCCTGCGCCACACCGCCGCCTTCCCCGACATCATGTACAGCTTCCAATTCGGCGGCGATATCGACGAGTACTTCGGCCGCTACCGCCGCAAACTCACCACGCGCGAAGACATTCGCAATAACTCGGGCATGTCACCGGCCGACCGCGACGCTCTCCTCGAAAGCATACCGAAAGGCGTTCCGCGTTAGCCCCGCGAGCTCGTCTTCTGTAAATCCAAACTCGCGCGCCGCCAACTCGTACTCGCTATCCAGCGTGCAGCCAAATAGCGCTGGGTCATCCGAATTGAGAATAATCGGCACCCCCGCATCATAGAGCCGCCGCACGGGATGCTCCGCGAGCGACGCCACCGCCCCCGTCCGCAGATTGCTAGTGATGCAGACCTCGAGCGGTATCTGTTTCGCTGCCAGATGTGCGACCAACGCCGGGTCCTCAATCGAGCGAATCCCATGCCCGATCCGCTCGGAGCCGATTTGGAGCGCCTCCCACACACTACGCGGCCCGGCAGTCTCCCCGGCGTGACACGTCAAGCGCAACCCCCGATCCCGAGCCTCACGAAACAAATCGCCGAACAATCCCGCCGGCCCACGTTGTTCGTCGCCGCCCAAACCGATCGCCACCACGCCCTCTCCCACCCGCTCCGCCGCCAAATCGAAGACAGGTTTCGCAGTCTCTGTACCAAACTGCCGGATCGCGTCGAAAATCCAACGCACCGTCACCGGCGTCCGCGCAGCCTCACGCACCAGTGCCCTGTAGATAGCGTCCAGATCCTGCTTTTTCCATAAAACAACACCGACGGACAGAATCACCTCCGCATAAGTGACCCCTTCGCTCTCCAGCCGCTCGAACAGCCGCCGCGCCACGCGAGCATAATCTTCGGGAGCTCTCAGCCGCTGATTCACCCAGACGAAACTCTTCAAAAACCCAGCAAAATCCGTGTAAGCCGTATGCTCCGCAATCTCCTCGCGCGTGAGCGCCGGATCGATCTCCAGCAGCGTTTCCGGCTCCACCGATCCATCCAAGTGCAAGTGCAATTCAGCTCGCGGCAGCATCCAATGCCATAATAGCGGTGTGCAGGCAGCCCCCGTCGCTTCTTCCTTGACGCCCTTCGAGCTGCACCTCCACGCCGAAGGCACGCACCACGAAAGCTACCGCATGCTGGGCGCGCACCCCGTGCGCGAAGGCGACGTCAAAGGAGTACGCTTCGCCGTCTGGGCCCCCAACGCCGAGTCCATCACCGTCATCGGCGATTTCAATCGCTGGGACCGCACCGCCCACCCCATGCAGCACCGCCACAGCGGCGTATGGGAACTCTTCATCCCCGCGCTCGGCCCCGGCACGCACTACAAATATTGCGTCCGCTCCCGCAGCGGCGAAGAACAAGAGAAGGCCGACCCCTACGCCTTCTTCTCCGAAGCCACGCCGCGCACCGCATCCATAGTTTGGGAGTTAAACAACCACACCTGGAGCGACCAAGAGTGGATGTCAGCCCGCGCCCACAGCAACCTGCTGCGCGAGCCCGTGTCCGTCTACGAAGTGCATCTCGAATCCTGGATGCGCCATCCCTCGCATGAATCGCTCAGCTACCGCGAGCTAGCCGACCGTCTGGTGACCTACGCCCGCGACCTCGGCTACACGCACCTCGAACTGCTGCCCATCATGGAGCACCCCTTCTCCGGCTCCTGGGGCTACCAAGTCACCGGCTACTACGCCCCCACCTCGCGCTTCGGCAATCCCGACGACTTCCGCTATTTCGTCGACGCCTGCCATCAAGCCGGCCTGGGCGTGATTCTCGATTGGGTCCCCGGCCACTTCCCGCGCGACGCCCACGGACTGTGGCGCTTCGACGGCACCGCCCTCTACGAACACGCCGACCCGCGCCAAGGCGAGCACCGCGAATGGGGCACGCTCATCTTCAACTTCGGACGCAATGAAGTGCGCAACTTCCTGCTGTCGAACGCACTCTACTGGCTGCGCGAATTCCACATCGACGGCCTGCGCGTCGACGCCGTCGCGTCCATGCTGTATCTCGACTACGCCCGCGAACAAGGCGAATGGATCCCCAACCGCTTCGGCGGCCGCGAAAATCTCGAAGCCATCGACTTCCTGAAGCGTTTCAATGAGCTCGTGCATCAGGAACCCGGAGCCATCAGCATCGCCGAAGAATCGACGGCCTGGCCCGGCGTCTCCCGCCCCGTCTACACCGGCGGCCTGGGCTTCACCATGAAGTGGAACATGGGCTGGATGCATGACATGTTCCAGTACTTCGCCAAAGACTCAGTCTTCCGCAAATACCACCAGCAACTGATCACCTTCAGCATGCTCTACGCCTTCACCGAAAATTTCATGCTGCCGGTGTCGCACGACGAGGTGGTGTACGGCAAACGCTCGCTGATCTACAAAATGCCCGGCGACGAATGGCAGCGCTTCGCCAACACCCGCGCATTCCTCGCCTACATGTTCGCCCACCCCGGCAAGAAACTGCTGTTCATGGGGACAGAGTTCGGACAGACCAACGAGTGGAACCACGACACGCAGCTCGAGTGGTCTTTACTCCAATACCCCATCCACTACAAACTGCAAACGATGGTGAAGGAGTTGAACTGGCTCTACCGTCGCCAGCCCGCGCTCTTCGAGGTGGACGACACCTACCACGGCTTCGAGTGGATCGACCTGCAGGATTCCGAGTCCTCGATCATCACCTTCCTCCGCTTCGCCCGCAACCGCGAAGACTTCATCGTCTTCGCGTGCAACTTCACCCCCGTCCCCCGCGAAGGCTACCGCATCGGCGTCCCCAGGGCCGGCCTCTACCGCGAACTCTTCAACACCGACTCAGAACTATTCGGCGGCGCCAACCTAGGCAACGCCGGCGCCGTGATGGCAGAAGAAATCCCCTTCCACGGCCGCCCCGCCAGCCTGAATGTGACCATCCCACCACTGGCGGTGGTGGCGTTTAAGCCATGAAAACTGACATTGATCCATTCGCTATCTTTGCTCCTCCAATCCTGGCGCTAGTCGTTCTGGTCTTGGGGTACGTGCAGTCGCGGATGATTCGGCGCGGCCGACCCCTGTCATCGATCCAGCGGAAACTAATGTTTTATGGACCAGTCTTCACGCTGGGCATGTGCTATGCAATCATGCTTCAGGACCATCTGGCGGTTCTATTTCACTGGAAAAGTGCATAGATCGCCGTGATGGTGGCATGGGGCGCGTTATTGGCGGCAATCGCTTGGATGAGGTATCGAAGCACTGCTCTTCCACGACCACCCGCCGCCGGCGATGGCGGCGTTTAAGCAATTAGGTACAATCAAGGTTCGAAGCGCAGGGAGGCACGCCATGGACGCATTGCTTGAAAAACTGGACGCCAAACTGAAGGAATGGAAACCAGAAACAGCCGCCGAAGTGCGTCAACGCGTCGCCGAAATGATGGCTTTCGCGGATCCAGACGCACTCGATCTGATGCGTTCGCGGGCGATTGAGCAAGAAGTATTGAAGATGCTCGATGAGCCCACGGCCCGGTGATTCTCGCTGGCTTTTTGAGCGGATTCAGCCGGTTACAATTTTTATCCTTGACAGCGAATCAACAATAGCTATACTGAGGTTGGAATTGCCCGCCTGACCGAACTGTGGCCTTTATGGTCTGCGTTCCCGAAAGGGATAGGTCGGCGGGTTTGTTTTTTAGCTCGGCCAAATTTGGACGAACTTCTCCTTCCCCTTAATGAGGTCTCGAAATCGATCGTCTGCGCTCGCGCAAGATCGTGCCAAAGCCCCGCATACCATGTCAGCAAGTTGAACTAAGTTGTTGGAGTGCGAACGCTCCATGGTAACTTTCCTGATTCCACACGAGCCGTCCGGGTTTGTCATCTGGCGCTTCAAGTTTTTCTCGAGTCGCAATTTGAAAGCCCGGTCTCCGTTCTTATCAATGATGATCTTGGAATTCTCGAGCAGAGGCCGCACTTGTTCGCAGACGACTCCAACCGCAAACTCATAAACGTCCTTCGGGTCCCGGAAGCGTTCGCCGTACAGCTTCCGTTTGTCGACCACGAAGCCGGCATATTTGAAGTCCTCTTGATTGACGGATCTAAAAAAGGTTTCCCTGATCTTGTCGGAAGATCGAGAAAAATGGAACTCGAAGCCAATTTTCTTTTGCAGCTTGAACCGTAGACCGCTGATCGCACGGTCGCACGCATCGGCGGAAAACTTATCCGAAAACACGACAGCGGCACAGACAAATAGATTCGACGAGCCGCTGCCGAACTTAAGCCCACAGTCCCCGGATTCGTCAATGAGCACTAGCATCAGGCGATCGCTAGGCTCTCGAATTCATTGAGGATTTTAATGTAAGCCCTTCGCCGCCGTCAACTTCACATCCGGCAAAGTCTCCGCAATCGCCAGCCCCGCCCAACTCGCCGCCCCCGCCGAAATCCATTGATTATGCCCGAACGGGTACCCGCTCTCGGAATAAGTTTGCGTCGGATAAGCCCGGCTCTTCACAAACCACGCCCCGTTCTGATACTGGTTCTTCAGCAGAAACGCCACGCCTTTGCGATACAACTCCGCCGTCGCCGCGGTCCCCGCCTGCCGCAGCGCGTACAAGGACTCCCCCGTCGCCCAAGCGTCCGACTGATATTCGTCGTGCTGCCCCCAGCCGCCGTCCGCTCTCTGCTTAGCAATGATCTGCTGCACGGCCGCGTTGATACCGGCACGCGGCGCCTTCGACCACACCAGTCCCATCAGCCGCATGTTGCGCTCTTCTGCCGTGCCCGGAACCACCGCCAGCAGCCAGCGCTGCGCCCGTCGAAGGGCTTCGTCCAACTCCGCCTTCCGGCCCGGGATCGGATAGAGAGTAAGCGCGCGCACAGCCAGGGCGGTCTGGCTCACGATGCTGTCCTCCATGGGCGGGCGCGAGACGCCGTTGCCGAGCCACGTGCCGTCCGCCATCTGCTGCCCCAGCACCAGGTGCGTCGATTCGGCCGTGATGTCATCCAGCGGATATCGTTCGGCGGCGAAGGCCGACATCACATAACCCACCGTGACGAAGTCTCCAGCCGTGCGATCGCCCTGCATGGCGGCCTCCCCTTCGTGCTTGAAGAACCCCAGCATCTGCTGCGAGTTCTTGCGCGCCAGCTCTTCGTTCACCGCGATCCCCTTGGCCCGCGCCACCGCCGCGAGTTGCCCCGGCAGCGCCTGGCTGTGACACGTCACGCAATGCCGTGTGTCAAACACCAGCGGAGCCGCAGGCAGCAGCAACGCCACCGCGCGGCTTAGTGATGTGCGCGCGTCCGCGATTCCTTCTGGCTGCGGATAAACTTCCTGCCGCGGCCCATGTCCCGCCTTCGCGCCATACTGCTTCAACAAATCGATCCGCGCCTGATCCTGGCGATACACGGCCCAGTCGAGCGGACGCTCTCCATCGGTGTCTTCCGCGTTCGGGTCCGCCCCTTTTTCGAGCAGCAGCTTCAGCGTCGCCGGCGTCGACTGTTCCGATGCCGCCGCCGTCATCAACGCCGTACGCCGGTAAGGAGCCAGCTTCCCATTCACATCCGCCCCCATCGCAATCCATTTTTCGATCAGCTCCGGAGGCTCCCAATGGGCCGCGCCCGTCAGCGCTTCCGCCGGGATCTTCAACCCCTTGGACATCAAGTATTCGATCGTCGGCACATAATGCCGCGCATAAACCCGCAGCCGCGCCGCGCCGTACCCCGGTTCGTTCGGATCACAACCATGCTCCACCAGAAACCGCACCACGTCGACATCGGCGTAAGTCGCCGCGCGTCCCAGAGCGTGCATCCCGCTCTTGTCCTTAACGTGAATGTCCGCCCCTTTACTGAGCAGCAATTGCAGGATCTCGACCGTCCCCGGAAAACTAGCCGCAACCAGCAGCGGTGTGCGCTCAAGATTCGTCGACCGCGCGTTGACATTCGCGCCGTGCTCCACCAGCAGCTTCACCTTTGCGAGATTCGGAATCGCCCACATCAGCGGCGTCGCACCCACGGCGTTCGCGACATTCGGATCGGCCCCCCGGTCGAGCAGCAGTTTGACGCTATCGGCTTCGCCAAAAAGCGCCGCCATCATCAACGCCGGATTTCCGTCCGCGTCCTTCGCATTGGGACTTGCCCCGCCATCCAGCAGGCGCTTCACGGCCGCGCGATCCGCCTTCTGAATCGCCTGAAACAGCGGCTCCGCAACCAACACGTTCGCCGCCATCAGCACAGCCAGCAGCGCTTGACGAGTGGACATACGTCGCCAGTATACTCCAGACATGTCACGGATGCCGCTAGCTTTGCTGGCACTCACAATGCTCACCGCCTCCCTCCTCTGGAGCCAGCCCCCAGCGCCTCCGCCTGCCCCCACCTTCGACGCCGTCGCCGCCACCAACGCGTACCTGGCCACGGTGCCCGCCGACAAGAAAGCCCGCTCCGACGCCTATTTTGAAGGCGGCTACTGGCTGATCCTGTGGGATTTCCTCTACGGCGCCGCCATCGCCGTGCTTCTCCTGTCGACGAAGCTCTCCTCCCGCATGCGTTCCCTAGCCGAGCGCCTCGCGCGTTTCCAGCCCCTCCGCACCTTCGCGTATTGGGTCCAGTATCTACTCGTGACCTCCGTCATCACCTTCCCGCTCACCGTCTATGAAGGCTTCATCCGCGAGCACCAGTACGGCCTGGCCACGCAAACCTTCGCCCCCTGGCTAGGCGATCAACTGAAATCGCTCGGTGTCGGACTGTTACTCGGCGGCATCGCCGTCACCGCCCTCTTTGGAATCTTGCGCCGCCTGCCGCGCACCTGGCACATCTGGGGAGCCGTCGCCGGCCTGCTCCTGAACGCACTCCTGGTGATGATCTTTCCGGTATTCATCGCGCCGCTCTTCAACCAGTACACGAAACTCACGGACCCCACCGTCCGCGATCCCATCCTGAGCCTGGCCCGCGCCAACGGAATCCCCGCGACAGAAGTCTACGAAGTGGACGCCTCCCGCCAAAGCACGCGCATCAGCGCCAATGTTTCCGGATTCATGGGAACCGAACGCATCACCCTCAACGACAACCTGCTCAAGCGTTCGACGCTCCCCGAGATCATGTCCGTAATGGGCCACGAAATGGGCCATTACGTCCTCAATCACGTGTACAAAGGTCTGCTGTTCACGCTGATCATGCTGGTAGTTTTCTTCGCCGGACTGCGCCATGCACTGGACTGGTCGCTAGCCCGTTGGGGCGCCCGCTGGGAAATCCGCAGTGTGTCCGATACCGCCGTCCTGCCGCTGGCCGTGCTGATCGTCTCGATCTTCAGCTTTCTCTACACGCCCATCGGCAACACCGTAACGCGAACCATGGAGTACGAAGCCGACATGTACGGCCTAAACGCCGTCCGCCAGCCCGACGCCTTCGCCACCATCGCACTCAAGCTAGGCGAGTACCGCAAACTCAACCCCAGCCCTCTCGAAGAAATGCTTTTGTTCGACCACCCCTCCGGCCGCACACGCATCTTCTCCGCCATGCGCTGGAAAGCGGAAAATCCTAACGCGCGTAAACCTTGACGCCCGCCTTCCGGGCCGCCACCCGCAAAGCCTTGTCCAAAGTTGCGAGCGGGGCACCAGCGCGAATCGCCAATTCGAGGTACGCCGCGTCGTACGCGGAAAGCCCGTGCTCGCGAGCAATCGCGAGAACCGCAGTCATCATGACGCCCCGGGGCTGAACGTCCTGAACCATCGACAGCCCCTCCAGCAGGTCGACGAAACGCTGGATTTCAGCTTGCCGAAGCCGTTTGCGACGCTCACCCATCACC
>Ga0268264_10003048_pt1 | contig 14517 bp, 13 predicted proteins | sample KBSSwiS32_FD_190357 | JGI IMG/M metagenome (GOLD analysis project Ga0268264, IMG submission 190357) | Switchgrass rhizosphere microbial communities from Kellogg Biological Station, Michigan, USA - KBS Switchgrass S3-2 (SPAdes) (version 2) | ecosystem: Host-associated > Plants > Roots >...
CCATGATAGATCGGATGGACCAGGGCATCGGCCGCATCATTGCGGCCTTGCGTGCAAACGGTCAGCTTGATAATACCCTGATCTTGTTTTTAAGCGATAACGGCGCCAGCCCGGAAAATTGTGCGGCTTATGGCCCGGGGTTCGACCGCCCCGCTGAAACCCGCGATGGCCAAAAAATAATATATGACATACGCAAACAGGTGCTGCCCGGTGCAGAAACTACCTATGCGTCTATCGGCATGCGTTGGGCTAATGTAGCGAATACTCCTTACCGTTATGCCAAAGCAGAGTCTTATGAAGGCGGCATTCATACACCCATGATAGCTTTCTGGCCTGGCGGAATAAGCGCAGCAAAAGGTAGTATCTGCAGGCAAACAGCACATGTAATAGACTTTATGGCAACCTTCCTGGAACTGGCGAATGCGAAATACCCTGTTAAATTTAATAACCATGTAATAAGCGAAACGCAGGGTGTTTCATTTGTGCCGGCACTGAAAGGGAAAACCGGCAAAATACATGAAGCATTGTTCAACGAACATTTTGGTGCGCGTTATGTGCGGGTAAATGGCTGGAAGCTGGTAGCAAGAAAGAATGAGCAATGGAAGCTATACCATATTTCGGAGGATGAGACCGAACTGCATGATTTGTCAGCTCAATATCCGGACAAAGTTATTGAGCTCGAAAAAAGATGGAAAGAATGGGCGGCGGCAAACAAGGTCTTTCCTGTGCCTCCCAAAAAATGATTGTTGAATGGTAACAGTCCATTGCCTCTAAACAGGCATTTCAAGTATCACTCTGTTCTTAAACTTTTTACCGGATTGGCGATGGCTGCCTTGATGGCCTGGTAACTAACGGTAAGCAAAGCAATCACGATAGCGCCTGCACCCGCCAGTACAAATACCCAGGGGCTTATCGAAGTCCGGTAAGCAAAACCCTGTAACCATTTGTACATTGCCCACCAGGCAATAGGAAATGCAATCAGTGATGATATTAATACCAACCGGGCAAAATCCTTAGAAAGCAATGTTACAATGCCGGCGATGCTTGCGCCAAGGATCTTTCGAACCCCAATTTCTTTGGTACGTTGTTCAGCCGCATAGGTAACCAGTCCAAACAAACCCAGGCAGCCAATAAGTACGGCAAACACGGCAAACGTGACAAACAATTTACCCGTTCTTTGCTCGGTATCATAGATGCTGTTGAAATCCGCGTCCATAAATGTGTATTGAAAGGGCTGGCCGGGTGCCATACTGGTCCATTGGTTTCTTACCTGTTCAATAACTGCGGCAGCATTGGATGATTTTAACCTAAGCGCCATACCTCCCTGGTTTTCGCCAAGTTGCATTATCAGGGGGTCGATGCGTTCATGCAGCGACGCATAATTAAAATCTTTTACTATGCCGATGATATGAAACGGCTTCGGTTTAAAATTTTTGCTGTCACCTTCAGGGCTGTACAATACCTCCTTCAATGGGTCTTTTAAGCCAAGCTCTTTAACCGCGGCCTCATTGATAATAACTGCTGATGAATCCGTGAGAAATAATTTGGAAAAATTGCGGCCCATTGCCATTTCCATACCCATCGTTGGAATATAATTTTCATCAACATGAAAATTAGGCAGGATAGACGCTTTGTTGGCATCGAGGCTGGCATCGCGGAACCAGCCTTCCCTGTCAAAATTAACCGCCGTGGGCACATCTCCGGTTAATGTAACATTTTCAATACCGGGAAGCTTTAATAATGATTCTTTAAAAGTTTTTATTTGTTTATCGAGGTAATAAGCGTTGTGCAGGATCATTACCTGGTCGCGGTTATAACCTATTTTCCGGTTGCGTATGTATTCAAGCTGGCTATAAATAATCATGGTTCCAATAATCAGCACAATGGAGATGCTGAACTGGAACACTACCAGGGTGCTTCGCAGCCAGCTGCTTTTGAACCCGGCCGCAATATTCCCCTTTAAAACATGTATGGGCTCAAAAGACGATAAATAAAAAGCGGGATAGCTACCGGCAATGCATCCTACCAAAAAAACCAGCACAATCATAACCGGGAACAGCCAGGTAGAAAACAGGGTGCTTACATGCATGGCCTTGCCTGCTAATTGATTGAACAATGGCATCAGTAACATGGCCAGTAATAAAGCTAACAATAACGACAGGAAACTTAAGAGAACCGATTCTGTAAGAAACTGGATAATCAAATGAGAACGAAGGGAACCCGCAACTTTACGAATACCTACTTCTTTTGCGCGGCCGGCAGAACGGGCGGTAGACAGGTTCATAAAATTTACACACGCAATCAGCAGGATAAAAACAGCTACTATCGAAAAAATATATACATAGGAAATATCTCCATTGGGCTCCAGTTCATAAGAGCGCGAAGAGCGCAGGTGAATGTCGGTAAGAGCCGTAACGGGGTAACGGAAATGGTTACCTGCTTTTTCAAGGTTGCCGATGGTTGAATGGGTAAACGCCTCCAGATCTTTTGCCAGGTAATTGTTGATGGTGGCATCTACATAATGCTGCAGGGTTGGTTTGGATACACCTGGTTGCACCCATATATAAGAATAGATATTGTTGCTAAGCCATGCATCTGCCTGTGGTCCATGCGTGCCCCGCGGTCTCAAAAAACTGAAATGAAAATGGGAAGTCTTGGGCATGTCTTTTATAACAGCGGTTATTTTGCAATCGGTGGTATTATCAATGCGCAAGACCTTTCCAAGTACATCGGTACTGTTAAAGTATTTGCGGGCCGTGGTTTCATCAATAACAATGGCAGTTGGTTCATTCAGGGCGGTAGCCAGGTTGCCATACAGCGCTGGAAATGTAAAAACCTCAAAAAAAGTTGAATCAACAAAAGCTGCATGATGGTCTTTTATATTCTGTGCTCCTTTTTTCACGAGTACATCGCCCTGGTAGGCAACACGGGCTACCTGTTTTATTTGCGGGTAATCGCGTTTAAGCGCTGCGGCAAGCGGTTCGGGTGTAACGGCCGAATTGAAACGGGTGCCATTAAAAACAAGATCAGCATCTACCCGGTATATATCGTTAGCATTTTTATTATACCTGTCATAACTCAACTCGTCCACTACATACAGCACAATCAGCAAACAAACCGCCAGGCCGCTAGCAAGGCCAATAATGTTGATCGCAGAAAAAGCTTTGTTTTTCCAGAGATTGCGCAGGGCAACTCTTAGATAATTTTTGAGCATACCAGGTTTTTTAGATAGAAGGCTGCCTTCCGGGAAATGTCCTACGAGGCAATCAAAGCTGGGACGAAAGAGTCTGGGAATAAGTTACAAGCTCATTCTTATTATCGTAATAAATCTGCCGCCAGCTTATCAGGTTATCCATTGTACTTTACCTTAACTACAAACAAAAGCCGGATAGTAAAAACACCCAGTTGCAAGTATAACTTATTGATAATAAATTAATTACTGTCAACGTACATTTACTTGTAATATGCCCATAAGGATGGGTGTTATTGCTATTGCGACCTTAGGACTTAAATTGTAGATTTACCTCATACGTATCCAATCAAATCTTATGAAAAGACATCTACAATGGATCCTGCTCATTTTTTGTCTGTTACCCATTGCCCTTAAAGCGCAATTGGCAAACGGCAATATCAACGCAAACTTTGGTATTGATGCAGATACAAAAAGCAATTATGTAAAGTACGGGCCTGTTACCGGCAATATCGTCAGCGATGACTGGTTTGCTCCGGTTGGCCTGGGCAATCATGTTATTAATACCGCAAGTGCGCTAGCTTATCGCTTGCAGCTTCAATCGGGGCAAAATATCTCCTTTACTCAAAGAATGTCGGCTCCATTGTATGCAAAGCTCGGCGGAAAATTATGGCTGGATGCTGCTTATGGGCGCGATTTCGGAGCAGCCTCCTCGTTCAAAGATTCAACTACGTTTACCATTGCCAGTAAGAATGGCGATGACCCGGCCGCCTGGAGAGGTGGAATTTCTAATTTCCCGAATAAAAACGATTTGATAGATGTATATGCGCATATGCGGCGCGACGGACTCAATGTACATGATTCGCTTTGGTTTTTTACCGGTGTGTCAACTTTCGGTACAACCGGTTCCAGTTATTATGATGTAGAGCTTTACAAGAAAAGTCTTTCTTATAATCAGGCCACCGGCATATTTAGTACTGCAGGAACAGAGGCCGGCCATACACAATGGTTATTTGATGCCGCGGGCAATATCATTCAAACCGGGGATATGATTGTGGCGGTGAATTTTTCACCCGGTTCAGTGCCGGTCGTGGATCTTCGCATTTGGATAAGCCAGGCAACCCGTAGCATTGTACCGGCATACTTTAGTTTTTCAGGAAGTTTTGACGGGGCCTCCGCATCGCCGGCGTATGGTTATGCCTCTATTGTCTCAAAAACCGGCAGTACGGCCTGGGGCGCCGGTATTTCCAACTATTCTGCCATCGCTGCTAATGATACTACCTATTCTACTCCCTGGGGTACTGCTACCTCCACCGGGGGAGGTTGGAGCAGCGATTACCAGACTCAGCAATTCATTGAAGTGGGACTGAATCTAACCCGCATTGGCGTGGATCCGGCTTTGTACGGAACATTGAGCCCCTGCCAATCATTGTTTTCAAATATATTTTTCAAATCGCGTTCGTCCAATTCCTTTACATCCAACATGCAGGACTTTATGGTTCCGCTGGTATTTTTGCGCGATCCTGTGATGGATTATTCATTGCAACCAGATACCCTGCGATGCAATCACAAAACAGGTAGTATCCAAATCACCACATCAAGTACCATGGGGTATTTTAACTGGAAAACAACCGATGGCCTTATCAGTGGAGCGGCTACCGACAGCTCACAGATTAGCATTACCAAGCCCGGAACTTATATTGTTTCTGCCTCGCCGGCCGAGGGCTGCCCGGTTACCCGGACAGACACCGTCAGGATTCCAATTGATACATTTCCACCAGTTGCTTCTATTAATGTATCGCTGATTAATACATACGGATTGCCCTATTTTCAATTTTTTGGAGGAGATCTTGCGGCAAGTAATTATATGACTCCATTTGGCGGATCGCAGGGCCTGCTCTGGAACTGGAGTGGCCCTAATGGATTTACTTCAACCATACAAAACCCCGGCACTACCGGTACTTACTGGGGCGATTACCAGCTGACTGTAACGGAGAAAAGAAATGGCTGCACGAATACTGCGATTAAAAGTTTGAATGAGATTGATTTTTCTGTGCTCGCCGATAGCCGTCTTATGTTGAATGGCGCTGCAATCAGTGGCTCGGTTGTTCTCAGGTGGCAGGATAATAATCAATCGGCGGTTGCCTTTTATGATATCGAAAGATCCGGCGACAAGAATACCGGCTTCATTAAAATAGGTACCGTAACCGGCGCGCTTATATTCCACGACAATAATCCGCCATCCAATAACGTCAACTTTTACAGGCTTAGGGTTGTAACCGTTACGGGACGCGTGTATTATTCTGAAACGCTCGCTGTTACCAATGCGGCATTGGGTCAATATTATCAGCTAAAAAGTAATAGCAGTGGAACTAATTGGATTCTATCGGCCAGCACCAGCCGGGAAATAAAGGCGGCATTTTTAGTATACACTGCCAGTGGTCAGCTTATGCAACGTGAGACCGTATACCTGCATAAAGGCAACAATATAATTGAACTGCCGCGGGCCTCGTCTCAAAATGGCACATTGCTGATAGCTGTTTTGCAGGAAGGCCACGAAGTGCTGCTTACGCAAAAGATAATTCGTTGAAATAGTTCAATACAAAGTTTATAATACAATAAAGAAAAGGCTGTCTCACAAAGGCAGCCTTTTTGCATTGGCAGACAGAAAGGATGATTATTACAGGTAATAAAAGGGAATTTATGTATTGGGCCTGGCAAAGCCAGTATACAGTATGCAATCAAAATAAAATTATCTTTCCGGGCACGTCGGAAGATATAATAGCACCCCATTGTTTTGTGAGGCTGGTAAGTGTAGTAATAAGTTTGTATTGCTGACAATCTTAAGAAAAATCGAAGTCTGAAAAGGGCAGATCCAGGCGCCTCATATCTGAGCAAGCGATAAATATATCATTCCATTTTTAATAACTGGAATAAAATAAAAAAGACTGCCTGGTGAGGAGGCAGCCTTTTCTTATTAGAAAATGATCGATAATGTTTTTAGTGCTGCAGGAACACTGTATCTGCAACCGTTATATTACCTGCTGTTACACTGCTATTCCGTACAGTGGGCTTGTACGAAGTATCAGAAGGAATAAATGACAAAGAATAGCTGCCCGCCGGCATATCTTTCAGTAAATAATTACCAGACGGGATGGAAGTAAAAGTAGATGCAACTGTATCAATGCCATGAAGTGCAATTACAGCGGTTAGTACTGAGCCGGGTACTACAACACCGCGGATATTACCTCCCGAAGGTGCCAGCGAAATAATCCGCAATACCGGTTTAAGTATGATGTTACCGCTGTTGCCAGCTTCTACAATAGACCTTGAAACATCAAAATCAAGCGTTAGCCGGTAAAGAATGCCGCCTGCCACTGCCTGGTGCACCTGTACTTTCAAACCAGATTGCTGTGCACTGGGCGTTTTTAACGGCAATTTTACGCCTGCGTGTGTTACAATAAAATTATTGTCTCCCAATATCAACCTGATCTGGCTGATGTTCCCGGCTGGTATCATTGCATCGGCCAGCAGCGTATCCTTACCATTGGTTAAATCGAGCAGGTTATACACGCCGGGGTGAGCACCACCCAATAAAATAGGGGCCTGGTCATTCACTATAATTTCTACTTGTTGTATGTCAACCCAAACCTCTTTAACATCGGCGGTTGGATTATCGGTTAGCCTTACCTGGAGTTGTGCCTGGCTATTTTTATCGTTCCGGGAACAGGCGGTGAACAGAAAGCTTGCAAGCAATGCAAATGCCAGCGGGCGCGGACGAATCTTTTTCATTTTTATATTATTTGATTAAACAATAGGGCAATTTTGTTTAAACAAAGATTGATCCATTTAATCATCTGCCGGCCACAACTAAAAATGAAAATTCGCAGTCAATTGAAAATAACCGGCCATTGTGCCACCGGTGCGCAAGGGAAAATAGATGCTGGCATCCGGCTCCAGCGTACACCGGCCAACGGAATAGTAACAATACAGGTTGGCTTCCAACTGGCTTAATCCAAATGCAGGCGAAGAATCGGTTAACGTACTGGTATTGTTACCGTTGCCCTGGTTACCACGGTTTGCTTTATTGCGGCTATGAACCAATGCATTGTAATTTTTTGAGTGGCTTATATACGGCGATCCCTGCAATAACGAGAAATACCGGTTGGTTGCTGCGTTCAGGATAATAGCAGGAAGCAGGGAAAGATTGCCGTTTTTACCTGTTGTCAGGCTAAACTCGTGGGCAACACCCGCCAATACATTGATGTCGGAAACACCGGCACCGCTGCTGTCTTTTCCCCAGCCGGCATTCAGGGTAAGCAAGGGTTGTAAAAGCATCTGCTTTAAACGAATATTACCATATAGTTCATTTTTAATAGGGCTATAGGTTACCGTTGTATGGGCCCGGTAAAAAAAATGTGAATAGCTGAGCTCCGTGTACAATGCACTATTGTCTTTTTCAAAATTGGGAGAAATGCTGGTGAGGAAGCTGCCGGCAGACAGTTTATTGGTGAGCAGGTAAGTACGTAACGCAATACCCAGCCCGCTGCTATGGATATAAGACAGTTGCGGTGCAATATACCACTGTAACCTGGCACTATCGGGCGCGGATACATCTGTAACAGGTACCACACTGGTTTGGAATCCTGCCCTCAATCGCCCTCTTTCCAGGGAATCACGTTGGGCGCTGGCAGAAAAAGACAGTACAAATAGGAAAGTTAAATAAACGCTTGTTTTCATATCCGGATTGCATGTTTTGGAACAGTGCTATAACGAAAAATCAACCCGCACCGTACATAGGCAACGCAAGTTTCTCAAAACTTATTTCGGAATGTCAGAACCCGTTTTTTTCGTAAATGGAAATTATTGAAGAGTTGGCTAATTCAATTTTTACCACAGGAATTGATTTTACCGCAGAGGCAGCTGAGTATTCACCGCGGTGCACAAGGCAAGCGCCTCTTTTTGCTCTGTGAAAAAACCCTCCTTTAACTCAGTGGTAAATGCATCCATCAAATAAATCATTATTATACTTGTAAAATTAAAAAAGGCCGGTTCGTCCGGCCTTATATTTATTACCACCTGCGTTTATTGCTTTCAGTAAACCTGTGATCATTGTACCTATCGTCATGCTGGTTAAAACCATACTGTGCGCGGGCTATTTCAGCGGTGCGCTGGTTTTCCAAAAAGCGGATTTCTCTTGCCTTCTCCCAGCGGTTCAGGTGCCTGTCCATTTTAACGATTGCAATTTTGTAATCATATTCGCGATTGATCTTCTGCAGATCAAAATGGCTTTTGTTGAAGGCATAGCCATTGTCATATCTATGATTGTCAAAACCTCTCGACTGCGCGGAAGCAATACTTACGATACCTACTGCAAATAAAAATGTAAAAATCTTTTTCATAATTGTAAATTTTAAAAAGTGATTCAATATATATAAGATGGCAAATGGTTTCTTTCGTTTAAATAGACCATGTCTCTTACGTCGCAGGATTTAGGTGGATGGTAGCAGAATTTTGAATAAGATTTGTTAAAGGGTTTAACATTCGATTCCTATCACTTTAATGAAGGTTTTGCCTGGTAAAAATGGTTGTATAACGGGGTGAAAAACAAGCAGGGATTAAATTCCGGGGGATAGCTGGAATGCAGATAACAATCTGTGCAGAAACCAGACAGGGGATTCATTAATATAACTCAATGCTTTTGCAAATCGGCAACAAAGTAAATTAGCATCATCGGGGCCGATCACTTACGATAATCTTCATCTGAAACTTTCTCCATCCATTCCACCGCCTTACCATCGAGCTGTTCCTGTATGGCGATATGTGTCATAGCGGTTGTGGAGCTTGCGCCATGCCAGTGTTTCTCACCGGGCGGAAACCAAATCACATCTCCCGGATGAATTTCTTCAACCGGGCCGCCTTCACGTTGAACCCAGCCACATCCGTAAGTGACAATCAAAGTCTGACCCAGTGGATGCGTATGCCAGGCGGTGCGGGCACCCGGCTCAAATGTTACACTGGCGGCGGTCACACGGGCGGGCGCATTTGGCTGGATCAGGGGATCAATGCGCACCATGCCGGTAAACCATTCTGCCGGCCCCTTGCCGGAAGCTTGTGATCCAATTCTCCTGATATCCATATTTAATTTATTTGTTTAACCTGGTTTTGTTTGAGTAAGCCTTAATAAAGAAGAAAAAACCCGGCCAAATTGATAAACTAATCTAATGCAACGGCAAACCTTCATACAGTCTGGGCGCTATTCTTTTTTAAGGATACTAAGAGCCGGGTGCAAGCCAGCCAATTGGCAGGGATATTGAAGCAATGATAAACGGCATTTAAAAATCTTACCATGGGAAAAGTTATTATCGATATGACCATGTCCATAGATGGTTTTATAGCCGGACCGCAGGATGGGCCTGCCAATGGATTGGGAAAGAGAGATGGCATGCGTTTGCACGATTGGCTGTTTAACGGGACTGTGCACAATAAGTACAATGGTTTTTTTAAACCGAAAGGCGCCAATAGACCGGTAGTTAACAGGATGTTTGAAAGAGCTGGTGCCATGATATTCGGCAGGCGAACCTACGATATTACGCATGGATGGAACGGCTCTCATCCTATACCCAACCTGTCCATTTTTATATTGACCCATCAGCCGCCAAAAAAAGTTCCGCCCGGAAATTCAAGTTTTGTTTTTATTAAGGATGGCATCAAGAGTGCTGTCAGCAAAGCGAAAAAAGCGGCCGGGAAAAAAGATATCATGATTGGCGGGGCTTCTGCCTACCAGCAGGCGCTGAAAGAGGGATTGGTAGATGAATTGTATTTGCACATCGCCAACCGGGTGATGGGAAAGGGTGTATTGTTATTCGAAAACCTCGGGAACTATTTTGGACCCCTTAAACGCATCAGCTGCGAACCGGGTCCTGATGTTACCCATTTGCGCTATAGAGTCAAATAATTCATAGCATTACTTGTCCCGTTTCACGGGCAGTATGCTACCGCACAAAGCTGATTGGCATATTTGCGCCAATGGGAGATGTTGCTGTTGCGGCGCGATAGAAGAATTTATTTTTTATCTCAATTATTGAAATAACACGGCAGCGCTCTTAAACATCAGTAATCAGCAGGAACCGGGTTAAACAGTTTCCAATTTCCTTCGGAGATGACTTCAATTGTGTCGTCAACTACTTTAATAGCCGTTGCATCGTCAATGGCGTATGAAGGCATTGGCAGGGTACCGGCAAGCTTTTCCAGGTTAGCAAGGGTGTTTCTTGGAAACTGTTCGTGGTCCAGGTGCGGATGTATGGCAAAATTAACCAGTCCCAATGATTTGTCAGTTTCGGCCGGCAGTGTATGGTTGCCGTAGGTTGTTCCAAAGCGCGTCATTATCATGCTGCCGGCACTCAGGCCTACATAAACCGTTTTTTGCAGAAGAGAAGGTAGGAGATCGGTGAGCCCGGATTGCTGCATCCAATAGCACAGGTACTGACAATCGCCGCCACCGACCAGCAAGGCGTCTGTCTGCTGCAGCATGGGAACCCAAAGTTCTTGTTTGATGCTGGGCAGCGCGCTGAGTTCGAGCAGGCCCAGCGATTTCCAGCCCAGATCGCAGAAGGGATCGCCCAATGATCCGCAAATAACGTGTCGTACAATGTCGCCACCGTTCGGAATGGCATATATCGCGGTAGGAATAAAAATGGCGCTTGCTTCGGCAATTGGTTTGCCCAGCAGATCAACCAATGCGTTGTGTATGCTCGCGTTGCTGATACCGGCGGATGTTAGAAGAAGTTTCATATTTCGTGAAGCTTTTTACATATAAAATACATTGAACTTATGCCCGTCCGGATCGGCAAAAACAAAACCATAATATCCTTCTCCGAATGCTTCCGGCGCTGATATATTTTTTCCGCCTGCCTGCTCCACCTCCTTTGCCCATTGGTCTACCTCGGCCTTGCTTTCCGCTGAAAGCGTAAATATAATTTCGTTTACGTTTTGGGTATCGGCCATTTTGCCTTTCATGGCCGGTTCGAGTATATCCTTCAAAAAAAAGTGCATCACAAAATTGTCATCACTCATTAAAAAACTGGTGAGCTCTTTTGTAGTAGAATGTTTGCCGTTGGGCTTAAAGCCTAAGGCGTTGTAAAATTTGGCAGTGCGCTCTAAATCGTTCACGCCTAGGTTTGCCCATATTTTTTTTGGTTTCATAGTCTTACCATTAAAAAGTTTAGAAATTAAATTGCATACTTTTCCATGTTTTGAACACACGCTTCGTTCTCTTTGGTGATACCAATTCCTTCTACTTTTCAAAACTAACCACTAAACAAAATCGGGAAGGGGGTTCATTGCGACAATATGGAAGCGGTTTGCGTCAGTTTTGGATGCTTGGTATTGGAATTGCGCGGCGCAGAAACCAGGAAGAAAAAATGTGTTGTGGGCACAAGCAGGCCCTGCACCTTGCTAAGCTGCATGCTTGCGCCAGTGCGGGGAGTCCTGCACAACTTCGCAGAGACTACGCCTGGGAAGGTGCTGGGACACCCTGCGGGAAGGGAAAATGATGTGTCAATCTATGTCCACATAGAAGATTTAATTTAACGACGTCTATTGCCAAGTTTTTTAAGCTTGCGAACTATTCTTACAGTGACTTTTTCAAGATTTTTTTTTATTTCACATTCCCAAACGATAATAGACGTCCAACCATTTTCGGCCAAATCCGAAATATTTTTTTTGTCTCGAGCTACATTGGCCTTCAATTTTGGAAGCCAATACTCTTGTCTCGTTTTAGGGGTAAAACAACCTTTGCAGTTTTCATGCTGGTGCCAAAAACATCCATGCACGAATATAGCAGCATTATATTTGGATAAAACAATGTCAGGACTACCGGGTAACCCTGTTTTGTGAATTCGAAAACGAAAGCCCTTTTTGAATAAAGCAGAACGAAGTTTTTTTTCGGGCTGAGTGTCCTTGCTTCGGATTTTAGACATGATTAAACTTCGTTTGCTGCTGTCCATGTGCTGAGTATAGATGCGAAAGTTAACAACTTATCTAAATCTTTTAGTAATTTTGAAAAAGCCATAAATCGATGCAATATAGGCAACTGATAAATAAGCTCTTAATTCCGAACATTACCGAAAAGCAGGTTGTACTGGATTTGTTTGCCGGTTGCGGCGGTCTGTCTCTTGCATTTGAGGCTGTAGGTTATAAAACTATCGGTTACGAGATGAACCCGGATGCAGCGGCAACCTATCGCCAAAATCTGAAGGGTGATTGTATAACAGAAAAATTGACCCTTGATTCCGAATACCCGAAAGCGCAAATAGTTATCGGCGGCCCTCCCTGCCAGCCGTTTAGCGTCGGAGGTAATCAGCAAGGAATACATGATTCAAGGAATGGGTTCCCAATTTTCATAGACGCAATAAGAAAGATAAAGCCTGGAATTTTCATGTTTGAAAATGTTAGGGGGCTACTTTATTCAAACAAATGGTATTTTGAACTGGTTGTCGAAGAATTGGAAGGTTTAGGATATAAAACTAACCACAACTTGCTGAACGCCGTAAATTATGGAGTACCACAGAACAGAGAACGCCTTTTCCTAGTCGGTCACAATTCAGAATTTGCGTTTCCTGAAAAAGAAAGAAAAAAGCATACTGTTGGTGAAGCAATTTCCGACATAATGGAAACAGCACCTTTAGAAAGCAAATTTTTAACCCCGGCACAAGACGCTTACATAGCGAATTATGAGCGGGCTTCAAAATGTATTAATCCAAGAGACTTATATGCAGATAGGCCGGCTCGTACCTTAACTTGTAGAAACCTATCTGCTGCTACAGGCGACATGCAAAGAGTAAAACTGCCAGATGGCAGGCGCCGCCGAATATTAATTCGTGAAGCTGCACGGCTTCAAAGCTTTCCTGATTGGTTCAAATTTGAAGGAACAGAGACGAGTCAATATTATCAAATTGGTAACGCAGTACCGCCGCTCTTAGCTTATAAAATGGCATTGGCGATTAAGGATTGTTATGCGAAGTCAAGGAAGTCCTCTAAACAGCTTTCTCTTGTATAAAATACAGCTCATTAATGCAGGACTACCTTATCAACTCCAAGAAGTCTGAAAAAACGAAACGCTTCATTAACGAGGCTCTTGATATTTTACAGAGTATAGGAATTCCTTTTGCGGGGAAACGTGAAAGAGGCCTTGAAAGTATGGCTATGGCTTTTCTTGCTGTTGCAGGTATTACTAAATCTTGGAGAGAAGCCAAAGGACAAAACGAACACCGTCATTTAAAAACGAGGGAAATAATAAAGTTCATCAATGAGCACTATGAGGAAAATATTTCGTTTGGCTCATACGACGACGTACGGAGGAAGCATCTAAAATTGCTTGTTCTAGCTGATTTTGTCTTAAATAGTGCAGATAATCCGAGTGCAGCGCAGAATGATCCAACTAGAGGTTATACAATTAGCGGTGATTTAGTCGAATTATTATTGTTTTATAACACTGAAGAATGGGGGATTAAGCTAAAGCTGTTCAATAAGAACAGACCATCTTTACAAGAAATTTTGAAAAGAAAAAGAGACCTTCCGAAAGTGCGGGTTAATCTTTCAACCGGCCATATATTGGATTTTTCGCAGGGTGGGCATAATCAACTTCAAAGGGAGATAATAGAAGAATTTTTACCAAGATTTGGTTATGGGTGTGAAGTTTTATATGTGGGCGATGCTGCTGATAAATATTTATTGCGGCAAGACGATAAATTGCGCGGACTGGGTTTTTTTGAGCTAACTCATGACTCTTTGCCAGACGTCGTTGCGTATCAAAGTGAAAAAAATTGGCTTTATTTAATTGAGGCATTTTATACCTCGGGTCCAATGAGCGAAGAAAGGATTTTAGAGCTCAAGAAGGCCCTCGATGGTTGTAAAGCAGATTTAATCTTTGTAACAGCCTTTATTTCAAGAACGGTATTTCGAAAGAATATTGCTGACATTGGCTGGGAAAGTGAGGTTTGGACGGCTGATACACCCGATCATCTGGTTCACTTTAATGGTGGAAAGTTCATTGGCCCGTACAAGCCATAAGTTCCCCTTACTGGCGCAAGCTTGGTAGCAAAGGTTGTGTGTGGGTATGCTTGTGCTTCAACTATAAGGTACTACTTGTCCCGGCATCTGCTATGGTGAATCCTCATTATCCTCAAATAAAAACTGTATAGACGGTTTTTTATAATCTAGTTTGTCCAGTGTGCTGTTCAGCATGAGCTTAATGGCTTTCTTTCCGCTTGTTGTCTTAAAATACATTTCCCTTTTGCGCGCATCTGCTTCAAAAAGATACTGTT